>Ga0194136_1000266_pt1 | contig 29049 bp, 38 predicted proteins | sample TARM_MetaG_T3A_1_FD_134023 | JGI IMG/M metagenome (GOLD analysis project Ga0194136, IMG submission 134023) | Freshwater microbial communities from Pennsylvania, USA, analyzing microbe dynamics in response to fracking - TARM_MetaG_T3A_14 (version 2) | ecosystem: Environmental > Aquatic >...
GCCACCGCGGTGGCGGGTCTGGCGACATGGATCCCACCGAGTTTTTCGCGGGGATACACGCGGCGCTCTTCCTGATCCCCGTCGCTGGCGTTTTAGTCCTGGGCGTAGTCGCAGACTGGGCGCAGTGGGCAGTCGATCACGGAGTCCTCGCGGCGGCGTCTGAGAATCCGCTCGTGGCGCTGCCACTGGCAGACGGGGCCGGACTGGACATGCGCCGGCTCGTCATCCTGTCCGTGGCTCTGATCGCGCTCATCGTCGCGGTCACAGCGTTTGTGCGCCCCCTGCTGTATCGCTCCCGGCTCAAGGCAATGCGCAGGGGGGACATGTCATGACCTCGACCAGGCGGAACCGGATGGGCAAAGCCGAACGTGAGAGGCGCGAGAAGGAACTGGCGTGGACGTTGTCTCGCGTGGAGCCGCGCGTGGAGTGTGCAGCGCAGGGCCAGCGCTGGCAGGAGGTTGAAAGCGAGGTCCGAGAGGCTGCCCGCGCCAAGAAGATGCCGGAAGCTCGGCGCATCGCTCGTCGTATCACTCCACTTTGTGGCCGCTGTTCTGTGTCAGGAACTTGCATGGAATGGGCGGCCGTAGCGCGGTATAGCGGAGTAGCTGGAGGGCACATCGTGGTCTCTGGTCGATCAGTTAGCGGAAGTTAAATGACGCCAATCGATGCAATCGGTGGACACGCAGACGGGCGAAAGAGTAGCGTTAGCGGCGTCCAATACAAGGCGCAGTCTAACCAGCTGAGCCGCGAACAAAGCGAGATAACCATGACGGTCAGTCATGTGCCTTCGCGCACCCCACAGACCACCCCATCCCTTCCTCATCGCATATCGCGCCTCGACTCACCCTCCCGTCGAGGTGCCTCTAAGATGAGGAACGCTGAGCAAGCAGCGCCTCAGACCGGTTGGTCCCGGAACGAGCGCTGTGAGGCGGAGAGCCGCCAGCGGCGGGGCGCGGGATGGACACCTGCCCCCGTCGCTGCTCAGCCCGACTCCCTCCCGGTCGAGCTTGACCCCAGCGAGGTCGCCGACCACCTGACTGTCCTCCTCGCCCTCGGCTGGACGTTGCCGCTGTTGGAGCTCGAGACAGGGGTCAGCCAGGAAAAGTTGCGCGGTCTCCACGCAGGGCGTGTGCTCGATGCCGCCTCCACAGCCGCTGTAGCCAGCTTCGGCCTGGGCTGCAGGGCCGGCCAGCGGCAGGCCCCGGCCCTTGGTCCCTGGCGCCGCATTCAGGCGCTCACAGCGATGGGCTGGTGTATCGAACGCCAGGCCGAGGCGCTTTCTGTCGACCCCGGCACACTACGGGGCCTGCGTTCCCAGGAGCTGATCGACGCGCAACTGTGGCTGGCGATCGAGTCGCTCTACGACCGATGGTCAATGCGCGTGGGCCCAGACATGGACCTACTTGAGCGCGCCCGCAGCGCCGGCGTCACGCCTCCGCTGGGCTGGGACGACGACGAGATCGACCATCCATCTGCCAAGTCACTGGCGGACGTGAAGTCGAGGCGGGCGATCGTCGACGAGGCCGTGATCGAGCGTCGCTGCGGCGGCGACACGTCTGTGGCCATCTGCCCCGGTGAGCGGGCCGAGATCACCCGCATCGCGGTCGACGAGCAATGGCCGGCCGCGCGACTGGCCCTGGTGCTCGACATCGACGAAGCCTCAGCGGCGCGCACACTGCGCCGCTGGCGAGCTGCCGACCGCGAGAATGCGGTACCCGATGTTGTCCCGGCTGATCACGCGTCCGTGCCCGGTCAGGAGCAGAATCGTGACGATCACGAGGGCAGCCTCGACGACCTGACCGGACCTACGGCGGCCGAGTTGGACGAGCTCGACCGAGAGCATTCCAACGTCTGGATTGACTTGGCCGATCGGCCCGCGCCGGAAGACGAGTTGCAGCTCGCTCTGAGATTGGTGGTGGATACCGGCGGTCGTCGGAACCGGGCACGCCAGTCCCTGCCCGGATTCTCAAGCATGGGTGGGGGAGGGCCAGGCCTCGCTGAGCAGCTCTCGCTCGAGCTGACGGTCGCGCCGGCATGTTGAAGACGGTGCCGCACAATGGCGAGGTGAGCTCACACGCAGTGTCGGCCGTTGTCGTTGCCGTATCCGCAGTGGGTGCTGGCCTGGTCGTGACCGCTTCTCAGCGCGCGCCGTCGTGGGTAGCGGTGAGCGTCGCTGTCGTCGTGGTCACGCTCGGGGTGAGCGTCCTGAGCGGGCCGGTCCGCGCTATGTGCGCCGCCAGTCTCGATGACGACGGCGTCGCGATCGCGATGCCGGCCCGCTGGATGCTGGGCATCTGCTGGGCGCCGGCGGTAGTAATGGCCGGCCTCTCTGTGCTCGCCCATCCGGACAGAGTCGCCATCCCGGCCCTAGTTGTCCTGCTGGCGATACCGGGGGTGTGGTGCGCTGCAATCGACGTGGCGACCCATCGCATGCCCACGAGATTGATCTGGACGATGTTGCTCAGCGCTGCAGTCGGCGTCTTTGCTGCTGGATGGGCAGAACACAGTCTGGGGCGGAGTGTTCAGGCACTGATGTGGGGCTCAGTTTGCGGGGCCGTGCTGTTAACGGTCGCGGTGATTACGGCAGGCACGCCGGGCCTTGCGGATGTGCGGTTAGTCGTGGTGCTGGGAGTGCTGTGTGGCTACCTCGGCGCCGGCCACGTGTGGGCCCTGACGGTGTTCGCCACGATGTCGGCCGGGCTGGTCGCCGCTCTACAACTGGGGTATCGGCGGTTTGTGCGCCGCCTTCCAGGCGAGGGGTCGCTGCCCTTTGGGCCGTACCTGCTCGCGGGAGCTGCAGCAGCGTTGATCGTCGGGTAGGTATCGCGAGGCGCTGTCCGCGTCGTCACTTACGGTGCGCGGTGACGACGCAGGAACCAGAGGGGTAATCATGTCGGCATCGAAGCGAGCACGTACGAGCTGGGGAGCGATTGCGGTGGCACTAGTGCTCGCAGCCGGCGGATACGTAATCAGTCAGGGTGACATCGATCCGCCGCCGCAGGCGTCGCTTGCTGCCGCCCCCTCGTTGACGTCATCAACGGAGCTGCAGGCTCGTCTTCAAGCACTGCCCGTGCTCGAACCGACCGCGGCGTCCGGATACGACCGCTCCTGTTCTCCCGGCGACGGGTGCGTGTTTGGTCCTGCCTGGAGTGATGACTCCTCCGCCCCGATGGCCCACAACGGATGCGATACCCGCAATGACGTCCTCCGGGCGAGCCTGACCGACGTAACGGTGCGTCCGGGGACCAAGGGCTGCGTGGTCGAGTCTGGAACGCTCCTAGACCCGTACTCCGGCGAGCAAGTCGCGTTCGTCAGGGCGCGAGCCAGTGAGGTGCAGATCGACCATCTGATCCCGCTCGCTTATGCCTGGCGGCACGGTGCCGCAGAATGGCCGCTCGACAAGCGGATGACGTTCGCGAACGATCCCGAGAATCTGCGGGCGACCATCGGCTCGATCAACCAGACCAAGGGCGACAGCGGTCCCGAGGATTGGATGCCGGCGATCGATCAGTGCGGCTATGCGACATCGTTCGTCCGCGTGGCCGCTGACTACGGGCTGAGCATCACACCTGGCGACCGTGATGTACTCGCAGCCGCGTGCCCGGTTGAATGAGTGCGCCGGTGCAAGCCCTTCAAGGTCAAGATCAGGAGAGTGTGATGCGCAGCAAGAAGGAAGCCGAGTCCGCGGCTCGGGGACTGCTTGAGAACAAGGTCGCACTGGTCGGCGCGATCGGTCAGGCGATCGAGGACGACAACAAGGCCGCCCAGGCAGTTGTCGATGCCCAGAGAGCCAAGGAGGAAGCGGAGGAGAACATCCGCCGCGCTTTCCAAGCTGCCAAGGACGGGGGATGGACCGCGGATGAGCTCAAGGAGCTCGGCTACGAGCCGCCTCGCCGCCGGCGCCGTCGCAAGCAGGACGCTGACAGCAGCCAGGAGCAGTGGTCCGACGCCACACCGGGCTTCGCGGGGTAGCTCGCGATCATGGCCAGCTCGTCGAGCCGATCGAAGGCGGCCCCGCCCGGAGTCGTCGACGTTGATCGCGGCAGCCCGGACGACGGCACTCTGCGTAAACAGGGGGTGCGGATCTCCGAGGAAGCGTTCGAGGACCGAGCGCAGGAACGGGCGTCAGCTCGCGAGTTAGACAAGGTCGTCGTTGCTGGCGCCACGAACTCCCGGGCGGCAGACAGGGACCGGGCGTTTCCTCGAGCTGCAGATGAGCCACTGTCCAACCCGCGAAAGGCCCGGCCACTTCAGCACCCGGGCGTGACGCGAACCCCGCTGTCATCGCGCCAGCGCAAGGAACGCTCGGCGGTGAAGAACCGTGTCGTCGAGCGGGCACCCAAGGCGCAGTTCGAGGCCGTCAGCGGCCTACTGGGACCACGCACCGAGAAGTGGTCGCGTATCAATGACGCATTGTCGGACAACAACGGCGACGTACAGCTTCTCTCTGATGCTGATCGCAGGGAAGTGCAGCGGGTAGACCGGTTCATCCAGTCCTACGAGCGACAGTCTGGTCGCGAGCATCGCGTGTACGTTCCCGTCGAGTTGCCCGGTTCCGCCACGTCGCTGCGCGAGGTGGGGGAGCAGATTCGGGGACGATCAATGATCGAAACCGACAGGTTCACCGGCGGAACGCACTGCTTGCACGAACTCGACGGTCGGCAGGGGCCGCGCGATGTGGTGCTTGAGATACAGACCCGGCGTGGGGCGTATGTGGGTATGTCCGATACCGGAGACGACACCCGTCACCTGCTCCCTCGAGGCATGCGATTGAGGACGGTGGGATCGCGAGTGGTGTCCTACACCCGGCCAGATGGGACGGTCGGAGAGCGAATCGTGATCCAGGCCCGGGACCTGACAGAGACTCAACAGCAGCGCGAGAAGCGCCAGAACAGGTAGGTGACGACGATGGCCACGACGCGGACCTTACGGATGTCCGACGATTTCCTCTTCGGCAGTGCCCCTACGCTGGAGGAGCTCAATCCCAGTACAGAGGCTGACGCCGCGGGAGATGAGACGATTGACTGGGAGCTCCTGGAGCAGACCAGGGCCGCCGACGACGCGCTCTTCGAGACCTCGGATCGGTCAGGTGAGGGGTCCGAAGCCAGCCCGTAGCGTTGGCGCCCTGTAGGAAAAGGAGAGCCGGAGCCCCAGATGGTGGCTCCGGCTCTTTCTGTGCGTTCGTAGTGGTCCCTACCGTAGTCGGTGAGGCGGACAACGCCTTCAGGCGAACTCGCGCAGGCGCGGTAGCACTGTGGCCAGGTGCTCGAACTCGGCTGGCCAGCCGAGTTTGAGCCAGGTCGCCCGCCCTGAGGTGAGGTGGTCCCCATCGATCATGGGGCCGACCCGTTGGTGGTGTTCAGGAGCTCCGAGGCGGCGCAAGATGTCGTAGACCGGATTGACGGGCAGATGGTGGGCGCGGATGTAGGCCCATACCTGCTCGGTGCTCCAGTCCCAGATCGGGCAGAAGGCCACGGTGCCGTCCTGCCGGAGGACTTGGCCGCGCGCATTGCCTTTCGCCCGAGAATTGCGGTAGAGCATGGTTCGTGAGTGTGACTCCGCGGCGCGTACGCCCCAGAGTTCGCCTGCCCCGTGGTCGTGGTGAGCGCGAGCGGCGGGCTCTTCGATGAGGTTGTCTCGCAGCGTGAAATCGGTCGTGACCAGTTCTCGGTCGTATGCCCAGGCGCCGGTGGCATCCAGGTAGTTCAGTAGCGGGATCCGCGCAGGGTAGACGTGCATATTCAGATCCCAGTCGTCGGTGAGAGCGTCCAGGTAGTCCAGGGTCTGGGGAAACTCGGCGCCGCTGTTGAAGAAAGCGATCGGCACGTTGGGATCGACTTGGCGGGCCAGGTGCACCACCACCAGCGAGTCCTTTCCTCCGGAGAACGGCACGTAGCCGTCGTGTCGCTCGAGGTGGTGTTCGATTCGGTCCAACAGTGCCGGCTCGTCGTGTACGGGGTGCTGGAGGGCTCGGAGCATGTCCAGATCCAGGGGGTCACTCACGACGGACCTGCGTGGGTCGGCGGAGTCGCCGGCATGACGTCGAGGCTGTCGACGGAGCCGTCCAGGAGCTCAGTGGCGTCCCCCAGCGCACGCAGCTGGTGGCGGGCCAGAGCTTCGAGCAGATGCTCGGGACCGTAGATCCCCTCGGCCAGGACTTGCCCGGTCGACAGGACGAGGGTGTCAAGGAATACCGAGATCCACATCTGCCCGGCGTGGGTGTGCCGTGTGCTGGTCATGGCACCGAGCACAACACGGGGGGCGGACAGCGCTCGGGCCGTGCTGTCCGGCCCGGTCTCTACGGTGACCGCCATGACCAGCATCCTGAGTGCTCCCACTCCCCTGGAGGCGGCCTACCTCTGCTACCACGGGCAGCCAGAGAGCGCAGATCAGTCCTGTAGCCGGTGTGGCCGCCACGGCTGCGTTACGGTGCCGTCCCGGCAGGTGATTTCCCGGCGGTTCACCGCCTACGATGACTGGCTCCGACCAGGAGGCGGACTGTGTCAGGTGTGCGCCTGGGGGTTGGGCGGTGCCGGCCTGCGTTCGTCGATCCTCGAGATTCGGCCAGGCCAGGTCCGCGAGCTCGACGCCGCGACCCTCGCCGAGCTGTTGAGCCACCCGGTCACCGAGCAGACAGCAGTGGTCCTGCCCCTACGTCCCGGGCGTAAGCATCTGCTGCCAGAAGCCCGGTGGGGTCATGTCGTGGTGGACGACGTCGCGGTGCGCTGGGGTGGCGCTGAGGTGATCCTGCGAGCCGAGATGGCATGGCTGCGCGCCCGAGACTTCAGCGTGTCGATGATCCACGACGGCACTCCAGACGTGGGCATCCTGCGCCGGATCCCTACTGACGAGCTGGCCGATGTACTGGAGTCGCTCGAGCGGGTACGGCGGTGGCGCCGCAGCCCGCAGTGGCAGGTCGCGGTCCGCGCATCGACCATTTCAAGCACTAGGAGGCGCTGACCATGCCAGAGCCCGAGCAGGTCAGCCCGGTCCAGCGGTGGCGGTCGGCGGCACCGTGGCTGCCACCGGTGACAGGCCCACAAGCCACCGCCGAGGCACTGCTGCTGATCCTGCACTACTCCATCGACTACACCGGATGGGTCGGCAAACATCTCGCGACCTACTGGGACCACACCCTGCCCAGCCGGGTCCACAAGGTGACCTACCGGGTCGACACCCTCGACTGGTGGTGGGCAGAGATTTCGCGCGAGCTCGACGCTGTCCCCTCGTCCGCCGGCGTTCGCCGTGAACTGGCCGAGCTGCTGCGCCATGACCCAATCCCAGTCCTGGACGTGCTCAGGCGGGAGGCCATCGCACTCGTACTGCGGGTGCGACTCATCAGCGAGGCCGTGCGCGGCCAGAAGGAGATCGGAGGGGTGACCCTGTGACTGCGTCTATGCACTGGGACCTGACCATTACGGCGCTGTCGCCGATTTCCCATAAGGAGGAGGTGGTCGGGACGACCACCATGCTGCGCCGCGAGAAGGTCTTCCTGCCGGACGGGCGACTGACCGAGGTGCCGGTGATCTCGGGAAACTCTCTGCGGGGAGTGCTGCGCAGACTGGGGGAGGAGCTGCTGCGCGAAGTGTTGGGATACGAGGGACAGCTCCCGCTCCGGGTAGCTCACGCTCTGCGAAACGGTGGCTCGCTGAGCAAGACCGATGTCGAGGGCATCTCGGGTCGGCGTCTGGCCCGGCTGAGAGATCTCGTGCCCCACGTCGGGGTGTTCGGCTGTGCCGCTGGCGCACGGACGATCGGGGGCGCGATCCGGGTCGGGAAGGTCCGCCCGGTCTGTCAAGAGACCCGACACCTGCTGGATGGTCTGGCCGAGGTCGGCGACCTGCCCTCAGTGTTCAAGCAGGTGTGCCTCGAGTCCTATAGCCACTTCGCCGACGGCGAGGAGCTGTCCCACGAAGAGCCCGAGGGGTACGGGCCGCTGATGCGCTACGAAGTCGAGGCCTTCGCCACCGGAGTCCAACTTCGCAGCTGGGTGCGACTCGAGCACGCCTACCCCGGCGAGGTGGCCTTCCTGACCGACGTCCTGGCCGAGTTCGCGCGCCGAGGACACCTGGGAGCTCGGTCCGGGACCGGGTTCGGGCAGATCCGCGCGGAGGTCAGTGAACCGATACCGATCACCGGCCACATCCCTGAACCAATCCCCTGGCGCGAGGCCACCGCATCACGCCGCACTGAGGCTATGGAGGTTCTGCAGTGGATCGGTTGAAGGGCGCGACGCTTGGCGCGCGCCGAGTTCATCGGCGGCCCCCGGTGATCTATGCCTGACCTGGTGCCGGTGCGAGTGGTGGCCGAACTCGCCTCTGGAGTGGGGGCGACGAGCGGCTGGGGTCCCAGCCTGGATGGCATTGTGGCATCCCAGATGTGGGCGGAACGCAAGGCCGCGCAGCTCGTGGCGGGAGAGAGCCCGGTTGGCCTGGACCCAGACCGAGAGCCAGAAGACCTGAACCTGCCGTTTGCGCGAGTGTCATCCGAGACTGGTTGGTACTGGGCCAGCACGTGCGGCTACCCCGATGGCCTGGATCCTCACCCAGAGGTGCGTTACTGGACCGGGCGGGCCGACCAGTCGGCCCTGGCGACGCTGGCGGAATCGCCGCCGGCCTCCATCCCCGATCGGCAGGGACGCCTGCGCTCACGAGTGATGCCCCTGCCGGTGTTGATGTGTCGTCGGATGGTGTGGCACGCCGTAGCTGATCCCGATCGGCTGCGCGAGGCGGTGTCGCCGGTCCGCGCGATCGGCAAGAAGCGCGGCTGCGGTGAGGGCGAGGTTCGCGCGTGGTCGGTCAACGAGGTCGACATAGACCCGTTCGCCGCGGCGCACTTGCACCCGGACGGGACATTGGGCCGGCCGACCCCGATTGACGTGCTGGGCGAGCAGCCGACGATCAAGACCGGTGCGCGGGCAGTGCTGGGGGTGCGTCCCCCGGTGATGCACCCGAGCCGTCGGGTTGAGGTGTGGCTGCCGGCGACCTGACACGCCCCACTCTGATGCCCAGCGATTTAGTGTGCAGACGGTGTCCGGGTTGGCCGGTAAGGTCCGGATCGTCCGAACAAAGGTGAGGTCGCCGCCTCGCCGCCCGAAGGCCGGGGACTTGCGGCCACAACGATTTTCGATACGGCTTGAGGGGGCCCTCCCCCGATTCAGCTCCACAAGGGAGAGACGATGGGCGAGAACGAAAACGACGCGTCCGTGCTGAAGCCCGATCCGGCCAACTCGAGGCGCCGCGCCTCACTGCCGGTGATGGCGCTGGCGACCGCGCTGGTGGTAGCGGGCGCGGGCGCGGCATACGCGATCGGGAATAGCGACTTGGGCAGAGACGACGGTCCGGCCCCAGTGGCAGCAGAAGCCACCGAGTCGGAAAGCAGCGCATCCAACTCTCCCAGCGCGACCGTAGGCCCGACCACGACCACAGTTGTGGAGCCAGAGGCAGCGCCGACGACTACCCCAGGTCTGCTGACCGGAGTTCCTGCCACCCCGAGCGCCACAGTGTCAGCGACGCGAGCTCCGTCTGTCAGCAACGTGTCGCGGTCGGGGCTCGCGTCGGAGATCAACCAGTACGCGCCGAATACCCCCACTTACGAGCGCACCACGGCGGTCGAGACGACCACGATGCCGCTTCCTGATGAGGTGCAGAAGGCATTGGACAGCAAGGAGAAGCAGGAGGGCGTCATCGACGCCGCGCCTCTCGGGCAGGGGGGCGCGGTGATCGGGGGACTCGACAAGGACGAGGAGTCCAAGGAGGTCGAGACGGTATCCCCGGCTGAGGCTGAGGGCCGCGACGTCGACGCACCGGCGCACGAGCAGGTCGAGACGGCATCCCCGGCTGATCCTGAGGGGCGCGACGTCGAAGCGTCGGCGGTTTCGGCAGATTCTGAGCTCCAGGCATCCGAGCCGGCAGCCGTCCCGGATGTTGAGGCTGTGTTCGAGCCGGCGCCGGTGGCGGAGTCGGTAACCGCCGCCGAGCTCGATGCCAGCTTCCGGGCCGCGTTCGCTCCCGGCGCTAGCGATGCGCAGCTGGCCGCAGCGTTCGAGTCGGGCCCGGCGATGATCCCCGTCGGCCGAGTGCTCGCTGATGGGCTCCCGCTCCTAGGTGGCGCTGTTCAGTGGCACCTGGCCGAGGTCGAGGGTGTGGGCGACACCGCGGCAGGCCAGCTGGTGATCACCACCCCCCTGGGAACATCCGTCGTGCCGATGACCTGGACCCGCACGGAGGGGCAGTGGCAGATCTCGAGGGAGAGCACCTGTGAGCTCGGCCTGGCACTGCTGGGCGGCTGCGCAGCGGCCTAAGCTGAAAGAGCTCGCGCTGCCCAGCTCCTCCACTTGCATAATCTCGGCCAGCCGCTCCTCGCCTGGGACTCCGCCGATCGGCCGCGTCGATCTCTGCCGCTCGCAATGAGACCTCCTCGACATCGCTGACGAGATCCGCGCTAAGGGGGCGTCCGTGACCGACGGCCGAGCAACATATGATCCCGCCGATCCAGTCGGCGCTATGTTGTTCCAGGTGCTTGGGATGGCCGTCGAGTTCGAGGTCGCCATGAACCGTGAACGCACCCGCGAAGGCGTCGCCTGGGCGAAGGCCGAAGGCAAGTACAGGGGCCTACAGCCCGAGCTCTCCCCCCGCTGACGCCGATAAACTGCGCCGGATGCACGCCTCCGGGGACTACGCTGCCGCGGAACTGGGGCGGTTCTTCGGGGTGCATAGAACGTCCGCGTATCGGTACACCAATGCAGGTCCGCAGTAGGGTTGCTCCATAGGAAGTGCGACTGTTACAGTAGTCCCACTACATCCCCCACGCCTCTCAACGAAGCGCACTTGGGGGATCTTTTTTTGCTTGGAGGATCCGCATTGGCCAAGAGACGCCCCCGCGGAACACTCGTCTACAACAAGCCGCCGTTATCAGTGGTGGATCTTGTAGGGCAGCTCGCCACCCGCGGCCTTGGGATACCCGATCAGGATCGGGCGGAAAGATACCTCCGACATATCGGCTACTACCGGCTATCCCCCTACACCATCCCTTTTCAAACACCTGGCCCTGGACATGCCTTTAGGCCCGGGGTCGAGTTCGATGACATCCTTGATTTATACGTGTTCGATAGGTCCTTGCGACTTCTTGTGCTGGACGCACTGGAACGCGTTGAAGTCGCCGTTCGAGCTGCACTCACCGATCACATGGCGAATACGTACAGTGACGCCCATTGGTACGTCGACCCCACCCATTTTAAAAACCAGAATAGCCACAAAAATTTCCTGTCCAAGATCGAGGAAGCCTCTAACAAGCAACTCCAGGGGAGTGCGGAGCGTGTTGATCCGGCCGTCCCTCGCTCGGCGCTTGAGCACTACTTGACGACTTATGCGACGCCCGCCCTTCCGCCGTCATGGCTGATGGGCGAGACCATCACAATCGGCCAGCTCTGCACCGTGTATAGAAACCTCGCAAACAAGGCGGACCGAACCGCGATCGCAGCGAGTGTCGGTCTGACAGCCCCAGTCTTGGAATCGTGGCTTTTAACCTATGTGCGCGTTCGTAACATTTGCGCACATCACGGGCGGCTTTGGAACGTCGGTTTGGGAGTTTACCCGGCCATTCCGAAGTCATCGTCAATTTCCTGGGTGAGTGCCCCCATTTCGGCGCCGTCTACACAGCGCCTATATCCCGTACTGGTTTCTCTGCAGTCCGTTCTGGACACCATATCCCCCTATAGCACCTGGGCAGATCGACTGAACACCCTTTTGCAACCTCGACCGCAGATGAACTTAGATGGTGCTGGAATCCCCGTTAATTGGGCGGATGATCCATTTTGGAGTAAGCATATTTCGAGCGTGCAGGCACCTTAAATTAGCTGCGATCCCTTTCGCTGACTGTTAGTGTCCTCGGTGTGTGCGGTCGGTATTCGGTAGCGGTTAGTGGCGCTGACCTCGTCGACGTCCTGCAGCTCGATGGAACTGAGCCAGGGTTCGAGTGGGCACCTGCCTACTCCGTCGCCCCCAGAACACGCGCCCCGGTGGTCCGTGACCGCGTGGTCGGCGATCAGCGGGTCCGGGAAGCGTTCCTGCCCACGTGGGGCCTGCGGCCGTCGTGGGCTAAGGAGAAGGGGCCTCGGCCGATCAACGCGCGCCTCGAGGGGGTCGCCACCAACGGGATGTTCCGCTCGGCCTTCGCCTCAGCACGCGTCCTGGCGGCCATGACCGGGTACTACGAGTGGCAGGAAGCCGTCGAGGACGGCAAGACGGTCAAGAACCCCTCCTACGTCCACGCCCCCGACGACGAGCTCCTGCTCGCCGCCGGCCTGCTGGCCTTCCACCGGGAGGGTGAGGACGCCGAGTGGCGGTCGACGTTCACGATCATCACCCGCACCGGCGAGGATGCGGCCGGCGAGGTCCACGACCGGATGCCCGTGTTCCTCACCCCGGCCGCGTGGGACACCTGGCTGGATCCGGAGAAGATCAGCAAGGACGGCACCGGCGAGCTGCTCGACCTGCTCGACGTCGAGTCCCGAACGGTCGCGGCGACCTTGCGGACCCGTCCGGTGTCGCGGGCGGTCAACAACGTGCGAACGCTGGACCGCACCGACCCCAGCCTGATCGAACCGCTCCCCTAGATGCTGCAAGGGCGCCGCGCCCGGTGAGGTGCGGCGCCCTTGCAGCGGCTAGGACGTTGGCGGGAGGTCAGTAGTGATCGGCGATCGAGCCAGCTCCGACGGAACGAAGGAGCTGCTTGATGCCCTCGACCTCATGGGGCGGCGAGTGACGGAGGACGTAGTCGCCCAGACCGGCGGTGACGCCGAGTCCGGCGGCGCTGCCGCCGAGGATGCTGGCGATGGCGATGAGTGCGGAAGTCATTGGTGTGTTCGCTTTCTGGGTTGGGTCAGGATCCGAAGCGCATCCCGAACAGCTCGAAGAACACCTTGACCGGCTCGATGACGGGCGGCGGGGTGACGGGGAACAGCGGAAGGTTGATCATGTGATGAAGAATCACATGGCGCTTCTCAGCTATGGCCCCCACCTTCTGTGATGTACGCCACCGGAAGCGGGCGCAGTCCGGTCACCGCGTACGGGGGCCGCTGTTGACGGCGAGTCACCGGCCGTTCTAGATCCGGTAGATGCGCCCCCTGGTCAAGCCGGACGCACTGGCGATGTCGGCAACCCGCTTGAAGAGCGCCCCCAGCGTCTCTTTCCCGGTCGGCGGATCTTGCCGGCGCCGGGCGACTACGATTCCTGTCGTCTTCGCAGGCCTGACGGAACGTTTTTCTGTTGCCTCGTCTCGAGTTGCAGTGCGGAAGTAGTTGAGGTGCCGGATTCGTTGACGGTGCTGGCGCTCCAGTCCGTGTCGGGATCATGCCCGGGGATCGCGTCGTTCATGAGGTCGCGCCAGGATTCTTCCCACTGGGCCGGGAAGCATCGTTTAAGCAGGTCGAGCATGATCGGAACTGCGGTCGATGCCCCAGGGGAGGCGCCGAGGAGGCCTGCGATGGTCCCGCCTTCGCCGACGATGAGTTCGGTTCCCTGTTGGAGCACGCCGATGCGGCGGTGGTCGGGTGTGACCAGTTGCGCGCGCTGTCCGGCGGGTATGAGTTCCCATTGGCGGATGTCTGCTCTCGGGTAGAAGCGCTGCAGTTTGGCGAACTTCTTTCGGGGCGGGGCAGCGAGTTCGCCGAGTAGGTAGCGCATCAGTGACAGGTTCTGGATGAGTGCTGCCGCTATGACGTGCAGGTTGTGCCAGCGCAGCGTGGTGAAGAAGTCGGTGAGTCGACCCTCTTTGAGCAGCTTGGTGCTGAAGGTCGCGTAGGGCCCGAACATCAGGTGGCCGGTTCCGTCGACGAAACGCCGGTCGAGATGGGGCACGGACATCGGTGGCGCTCCGATCGCGGCTTGGCCGTAGACCTTCGCCTCGTGGCGGGCGACGACGTCCGGTGCCGAGCAGCGGAAGAAGGCGGCGCCGACGGGTAGCACGGCGTACCCGCGGATCTCGGGAAGGCGAGCGCGTTGCAGTAGACGCAGGGCCATCCCGCCTGCCCCGACGAACACTCGTCGCCCACGTAGTTCGAACCTGCCGCCACGTGTGCGCCCGCCGACAACCCATGCTCCATCCGGGGACCGTCGCAGCGAGCGCACCTCATGCTCGAGCAGTATCTGTCCGCCGGCGTTGGTGACGATTCGTGTCAACCCTTCCGTCAGCGCGCCGAAGTCGACGTCGGTTCCGGCGGGATGGCGGGTGGCTGCCATCGGCTCGTCACCGGTCCGCCCCTCCATCACCAAGGGCGCCCACTCGCTGATCGTGGCGGGATCTTCGGTGTAGGCAAGCCCGTCGAACAGCGGATCGGTCGTCAGCGTCTCGAACCGCTTCCGGAGATAGGCGATGTCGCGGCGACCGAAGACGACGTCCATGTGCGGGGTGGCGTGGACGAACGTGTCTGGGGACAACAGCCCTTTGCGCACCAGATGGGCCCACCACTGGCGGCTGAGGTGAAACTGCCGCGCGACCGTCGACGCCTTGCGGCCGTCCGCGGGGTCGGGCATGTAGTTGAGTTCGCAGAACCCGGAGTGTCCGGTACCAGCGTTGTTCCAGGGCCCGCTGCTCTCGGTAGCCAACCCAGTTGCCCGCTCCAGCACAATTATCCGCCAGTCGGGCTGCAGAACCGCCAGCATCGATCCCAGCGTTGCGGACATGATGCCGCCGCCAATCAAGATGACGTCGGCATCGAGCTCCTCGCACGGGCCTGGCCCGGCGTTCGAGGCTTTCCCCATGTGACACACGCTCCCGAAATAGAGGACCAGTGCGTCCAGATTCACCCGTGGCGGTCATTCCGTCCAATGAATGAATAGGGAACTACAATCCGGTTATGGATCAGTGGACGAGCCGACTGGCTCCGCAGCTGCGGGCACTGGTGGAACTGGCCGCCTGCAACGGACATATGACCCAGGCCGCCGCCGCGCTCGGTGTCCCTCAGTCATCGATGAGCCGTCGCATTCACGCCTTGGAAGAGGATCTGCACGTTCCGCTTCTCATCCACGACGGAAGGATCGTCCGCCTCACCGCGGCCGCCGAGCGACTGGCACAGCAAGTGCGTGAGCCACTGCGCCAACTGGACCTGGCAATCGATGACGTGACCGGAGAGGCCGACCCCGATCAAGGGACCGTGCGGTTCGGGTTCCCTCTGACAATGGGGTCGGGACGCGTTCCCGACCTACTCGCAGCATTTCGGCACCGCCATCCCGGTATCAAGGTGCTCCTCAAGCAGGCACACGGATCGGCGCTGAGTGCGGATCTTCTCGCGGGTGATCTCGACGTGGCAGTTGTCATCCCCGCGCCCGAACGACTCCGGCACGTGCGCATCGGCACCCAGCAGATCCAGGTCTCGGTCCCCGACGATCACCGCCTCGCAGCTTTGAAGCATGTCCGGCTCGCCGACCTGAAGAACGAGACCTTCATCGCCAACCCGCCCAGCTATAACCTCCGCCAGCTGACCGAGACCTGGTGTCGAGAAGCGGGCTACACGCCCAACATCGCATTCGAGGTGACCGAGTTCGCGACCATCCGGGAACTGGTAAGCCGCGGCCTCGGGATCGCTCTGCTTCCCCACGACGAACGGATCCCTCCCGGACTGACCGAACTGCCACTGACCGGGTCCCGATACCACCGAGACGTCACCCTGGCCTGGGGCGCCTCAACCGAAGCACCCCCCACCCACCGCCTCAGCAGCTTCCTACTCCACCACCTCGCCTCACGCGACGACCCCGCATCTACGGGATCAGGGACTGGAACGCTGGGGTAAACGTCGCCGAGGCCGATTGCACGACGGACACCAGGACGTAGATCAGCCACGCCTGCCCAACGAACGGCAGGAGCAACGCGATTGCGGACCGGGAGCATGTCCGCCTCCGCCGGGACGGACCTTCCTTTGGATGGTGATCCCCTAGCGTGAGCAGGTCGTGGTCCCGGAGGAAGCGGACGCGGTATGGAGAAAATGCTTGATCTGTCGGCCGGTTCAGGGCGTGCACTTCGGGGCGGTCTTCCCCTGCCTGTGAGCGGTCGCCCCGACTTGTCCACGCGGGGCCGTGGGTCCAGTGCGCTCATTCTCCGAACGCCTCTGCGCGGAGCGCGCTGCCACCGGCGCCACGCCCACCTACGTCACCATCTTGATGGTCAGCGCGGCGCCCATGACCCCCACCATCACTGGGGCCCTGCCGCCTCCGGCTGCTGATCGACTCGGACCCGGTGGTGACGCGGAGTCCCCCCGAGGGCATGTTCTGCCTGCAAGATCGCGTCAGAGACCAGCTGGGAGGCATGCTCGTTAGCCAGACGGTAAAACACGCGCTGGCCTTCCTGACGACTTTCGACCATGCGGGCCAGGCGCAGCTTCGCCAGATGCTGCGAGATGGCCGCCGGGGTTTTGTCCGCCACGTCCGCCAGATGATTCACCGACATCTCCCCAGCTTGCCGCAGTGCGAGAATGATCCGCACTCTGGTGGCGTCGGCCAACATCGCGAACACCTCAACAGCCAGCTCGACGAACTGACTATCTGGATCGAGCCCGCAAATCTGCTTATCTGCATCCATACGCAGATCTTTGCATAAAGTCCTGACGGCGTCGGCCCGTGGGCGGCCCCCACCCCTTGTCCAGTCACTTTCGACGATCAACTATCGCGCGAGGCACGCCTCAACTCTTGAGGCAACCTCATCGGCGGGCCCATCCGCGTCTACAGCCTCGCCGAGCTCGTGAAGGTTCTTGCGCATGAGTTCGATGCGGTGGCCGACTCGCTCTGCGGCATCTTCGTCGCCGCGGCCACGGAGCGACTTTCGGGCCCTGATGACCTCCGCCTCGACCCACAGCGTGACCAGCGAGAAGTCAAGGTGCTCAGCGAGCGCGGCCCGGAAGGGCTCTAAGTGCTCGGGCCCCTCGAAGACGAAATCAAAGATGATCAGGTCAAAACCGGCATCGGCGTACACCTCGACCAACGCCGCAGCTGCGCGGAACGCCAGCCCAGACGGCCGATGCGAATCCCGAGTCACCACGAACTCCCGCAGTGAATCACCGACGATGCACACTCCGTTTCTCGAGCGAGATGCCAGCAGGCGACCGACAGCCGTCTTCCCAACGCCGGACGGGCCATTCAACAGCACAATCTGAGGTTCACTCACAAGTGCCTACACTCCCATCCGCTAGCGCTGTTGACCTCACCTTCCTCGAACGTGCCGCTTGCGGTATCGCGCCGCTCCGCCCCCGCCGGCGGTGAAGGACGCGCCCCCAGCGTCTCTGTCCCGTTCTGCGCATCTTGCCGGCGCCGGGTGACTACGATCCTTGTCGTCTTCGCAGGCCTGACGGCACGTTTTTCTGTTGCCTCGTCCCGGGGTCTGCCCGTGCGGAAGGCCGGATGTGGCGCAAAGATTGTGGAGAGTCGAGGGTGTGGGAGACCACTCGGAGGTGTACGCCGAAGAGTTGAGGTGTTGGATTAAAGCCAGTCGCCACGTTGCCCGGCCCTCAACAGGGGTAGTGGAGGTCAGTGGCCTCACGGACCGTGGTCAGCGGGTCACGGTCAAGATGCGCGTGGGCGACACCTGGCTGGTCCGCTAGCGTCACGCTCGGCATTGGTCCAGCACTCCGCGCAAAGGAGAGCCCCCGTGGACATGCCGCCGCCGGTAACCTCCTCGTCGACGTTCTCGCAGATCACAGGTAGGTAGACGATGGACCCGGTAACTCAAGCGCTCAACTCCATCCCCGGCTTTCAGGGATCGGTGCAGCAGATTAATCGGACGAACCTCGAGATCCTTCGGGCTAACGGTTTTGGGGACGCCTGGTGGATCCCCGACTTCATCCGGGACATGACGGCCGCCGGCTGGCTCTGACAGGCCATCTGCGACACCTCGCACCGAATCGCCACGGCCCCTCGTGCTGAGTTCAGCACGAGGGGCCGTGGCGTCTGTACGCGCCGACCCTGAGCGGAGGGGGCGCGCTACCGGGAGCCGTACCGTCGTGCGCTGGTCGTTCCGTCTCGGTAGCGAGGTTTGCCGTCGGCGCCGTTTCGGTAGCGGCGTGGGTTGCGGGCCAAGCGCCGTAGGTCGGCGAGCAGTTCGGCGGCCCGGTTCTCGCCTAGTTCGGTGACGGCGTTCCTGTAGACGCCGCGGGCTTCCCAGTTGGGTTCGTCGAGGCCGGCGACGACGCGGTGCCAGCGCAGGAGCTCGAGGAAGTGTTCCTCGCCTGTCTGGTCGGCCGCGTGTCTGATTCGGTTCACCAGCTCGTCCACGCCGGAACCGTAGCCGGGGCCTCCGACGTTGATGATGGAAGTGCCGCGTCACCCGGGGTGACCCGGGCTCTGACTGGCGCTCGACGAGCTGCCCTTGCAAGTGATCTGTCCCCCGGGCGTCGCGGCGTGAGAAGAGTGCGCCGACCGTGCGGACATGACCTCATAGGAGCCTGACCCAACCAGGTCCCATCAACGTCTTGTCTGCCCGCCCGGCCGGAGCGCGCCTGTCCGATCACGAATGGAAGGCACCGTCCATCATGACAACCGAATCATCTGTGGCCAAGGTCGTGGCCGGAGTCGACACCCACGCCGACACTCACCACGTCGCCGTGCTGGACGCCGCGACCGGTGGTGTCCTGGCCGACAAGAAGTTCCCCACCGGCCGAGCCGGCTACACGGCCCTGATCGCGTTCGTCTGCGCCTTCGGCCAGGTGCTGCGCTTCGGCGTGGAAGGCACCAACTCCTACGGCGCCGGCCTGTCCCGGCACCTACGCGTAGCCGGGCATACCGTGGTCGAAGTCGTGCGCCCGAACCGTGCCGAGCGGCGACTGCGCGGAAAGTCCGACCCGCTGGATGCCATCACCGCCGCCCGCACCGCCATGGCGCCCGAGCGCCTGCCCATGCCCAAAACAAGCGACGGGGTGGTGGAGGCGATCCGTGTTCTGCTCACGACTCGCCGATCGGCGGTCAAAGCCCGGACCGGTGCCATGCAGCAGATCTGCTCCATCCTCGTCAGCGCCCCCGACACGCTGCGCCAGCAGTACGAACCGCTACCCGCCAAGTCCCGCTTGGAGCGGCTGCGGCGCCTGCATCCGGGGACTGATCCAACCGACGTGCATGCTGTCACCAGTCGGTGCCTCAAGCAGCTCGCCACCCGATGCGCCGACCTCGACCGAGAGGTCGATGCCATCGACGCGAGTATGCGGCACGCGATCACCGACCACGCCCCCGCGTTGCTGGCCGCACACGGCGTCGGCGTCGTCACCGCCGCCACTCTGTTGGTCACCGCGGGCGACAACCCCGAGCGCGTCACCTCCGAGGCTGGCCTCGCGGCACTGTGCGGCGTCAGCCCGATCCCCGCCAGCTCCGGCAAGACCACCCGGCACCGCCTCAACCGCGGCGGCGATCGTCAAGCCAACTGCGCCATCCATCAGATCGCCCTTGTTCGCATGAGCAGCGACGAGCGCACCCGGGCCTACATCGCGAAGAAGCGAGCCGAGGGCAAGTCCACCAAAGAGGCCATGCGGTGCCTCAAACGAGCAATCTGCCGCGAGGTCTACCGCCTGCTCATCAATCCACCTGAAGTGCCTCGAATCGACGACCTGCGACCACTGCGCCAAGCCCGCGGAATCACCCTCACCACCGCCGCCAAACACTTCGCCGTCTGGCCCGCAGTCATCTCCACCCTCGAACGAGGACTCCGCCGCGACGACAACCTTGCCACTGCGTACCGACAATGGCTCACCGCTGCTTGAGCAGCATAGGAGCCGGTGACCTACCGCGCGAACGTAGCTACGATCATGAGATGAGCGTCGATCCGCGTGCAGCAACTGGGTTTGCGGGTGTTGCAGACGAGTACGCGCGAGGTCGCCCGGGCTACCCCGCTGATGCAATCGACCAGATCGTGGCCGAACTCGAACTGAATGACGCGAGCAGTGTGCTCGATCTGGCTGCCGGAACAGCGCAGGTCTCTCGATTGATTCGCAACCGAGTACGACGCGTAATCGCCGTCGAGCCGGTTCAACCGATGCGGGCGAGAATTACTGATGACTTCCCGGATGTCACCGTCTTGGACGGCGCTGCCGAGGCGATCCCGCTCACTGATCGTGCTGTCGATGCGGTTGTGGTCGGTGAAGCGTTCCATTGGTTTGCCACGATGCCCGCGACCGCGGAGATCGCCCGCGTCCTTCGCCTTGACGGAGGCCTCGCGCTGTTGTGGAATACGCCGACTTGGACGGCCGAGACCACGCACTGGCTAGAGGACTTCCGACAGATCGTAAGGTCCCACAAGCAGGCTGCTGGCGACTATCCCGCAGGGAACGAACGCTGGCGCGACGAGTTCGCACGCACCGAACTGTTCACAGAGCTTAAGCGCGTCGAGTTCACCCACACACAGAAGCTGACGCCACCCGACTTCCTCGCACTAGTTGCCTCGTGGAGCTGGATAGCCAATCTCGACGCCGACGAGCGGCAAGCGACGCTCGATGACGTCGCTGAGCTGATCGAGGCAGTAAACCAGATTGAGATCCCGTATCGCACCGACCTATACCTCGCTCGACCACGGGCATAAACAGTCAAGTCGCCCGGAGTGCGAAACCGCCACAGTCATAGGAGACACACTCAAGCGAGGCAACCCACTGCGCCTCCCGTCAGTAGGACGGTTCGACGCTTTACATCTATAGGAGCATCACCGGCGGTTAGTGCAGGTCGCGGGCGGCGATCAGACCTGCAACGAATGCGGCTGCTTTGTCGGCCTCGGCGTCGGTGAGGTCGTACTCCTGGCCACCAATCACCGTGCGAGCCGCACTAAGAGGCTCGAGACCGTACATGAGGCGGGTGGACGCCGACAGTGCCGCCCGGTCGGCGATGTCACCGACGGTGCAGTCCAGGGCGTCGGCGATCGCTGCGAGCTGGTCCCTGCCGAGGGTGCTGGGCGTCGCGGCCGGCCCGTGGGCGGTGGGTTTTGATTGTCCGCGCTCCCAGGCGCTGATCCAGGGGGATTTCACGCCGACGGCGACGGCGAGTTTGAGCTGGGACAGTCCGCGCTCGAGGCGGACGGCGCGGATGGCGCGGCCGAGTGAGCGTGCCTCGTCGGGTGTCATTTCCCCTCCTCCGCTGTATCGGGTCGGATCTCGGCGAGGACTGACCAGTGCTCGCCCTCGTGGGCGGTCGACACCACGGACGCCTCGGCCCCGCCGATGGCGTGCAGGCGGCGGTCGAGGTCGATGTGGGCGTGGGCTTCGCTGGGGCCGGTTCCGATGATGAACATCAGAGGGTCGGCCTGCTCCAGAGGGCCCGCCAGGGCTTTGTTTCCGCATGACGCTTCTGCCTCTGTTTCTCCAGCCTCGAAGCCCGGTAGGCGTCGCGCTTAGCTTCGAGGATGGCGTCCACCTCGAGCAGCGCCTCAAGTGCGGCTTGCGGACTGTTGATCTGATCGAGGCCCCCACGCTCAATCAAATACTTCGCGTACCAGACAACGTGAGAGCGTGGGACGACGTCTATCCCTGCGGTCCAGGCACGCCCCTGGAGCGCCGATCGCAGTAGCGGGGGCAGGTTCTGGTTTTCGTCCAGGACGTAGCATGCGCTGATTACGACACCGTGGGATTGTATGGCCGGCAGCACAAGCCCGGTTGGCTCATGCTGGAGCTTTTCTTGTCCGGAGTACAGCTTGAAGTCGCGCACTTTTCCGACATCCGACCATCCGCCATGGTAGGAGGCCACCAGTGTGATCGGTTGCTGTCGGGATGAATTTGGATCCGGAGCAAGGGCAGCCTGGAAAGCGTCCGCTGTGTGGCAGGTCGTCAGAGTGAGGTGCTCCGGGTGTTCTGCAAGCAGGTCTCCGAGGCCGGGGAAGTCCTTCGGGAGCTTGAGGAGACACTTCGGGGCGAAGCCGATGATTTGGATTTCTGGTGCCACGCCGATGACGGTAGCCGAGACATCTCACTGCTAGCTGCTTAGTCTTCCTCGTCGCCCAGCTCGAAGTCTTGGATGCGGCCCATCTCGATTTCGCCGCCGACTAAGTCGAACCGGGCAGGGATAATCGTCGCCTGGAAATACTTGTTTACGGTGACGAACTCGTTGGTGTCGAGGGCGTCGGGCTCCACGAGTGTGTCGTCGATAGTTACGGCATCACGCGCCTGTATCTCGGCTTCGAGTCGGATGTCGGCATGAATACGGACGGTATCTCGGTGAACCTCGAACTGATCGACCCCGACCAGGAACACCTTGGTCTCGGAGTCCCACGGTAAGGGGGTCGGGTCGATCCGGTAGTCGCTCAGGCTGCGCGCCAGACCGTCTTCGATCAGAGCGAGCAGGCTCGTCGGTTCGGAGGCGTCGCGGATGACGGTGGTGGCTCCCTCGAGCTGGTCGATGACCGTGCGCGTGATCTCGGTGGCCTCCTCGAGCTGGGCAGTCACCGCCCGCAGGGCGATGACACGGTCACTTGGGAGTCTCGAGGTGCGGAAATAGCCGCCAGTCATGCCACGACGGCTCTCGACTAGCCCCTCGGCGATGAGGACCCCCATCGCTGCTACTGCAGTGGACGGTGCGACGGAAAACTCCCTGGCTATGTCCCAGGCGGTGGGGAGTTGTTCGTCGGCTGCGTAGTCGGCCAGGCGCTCGCGCATGGTCTCGACGATGAATGCTTTGGATCTTGGGGTGGGGACCATAGCCGCAACCGTAGGCAAAGATCGGATAGATCGCTAGGGAACCGATAATTGGGCCCGGGCGGCATTTGTGCCGGCCGGACGCGGTGCCGGTGGGCAGCGATTTCTTCTGGCGGTGGCTCCGCAGTGTGTGCATCGGTCGGCGACCGCACGGAGGTGCCAAGCAAGCCCGGGAGCGACCTCACTCGAGGCCGCTTGCCGCTACCGCGATGGCCGTTTACGGGTGCCGGGCCCCGGCACCGTAAGCGCCGGTGTCTTCCCTGTTCAGACGGTGATTCGTGTCGTGGATCGCGGCTAGGTTTGGGGTGTCCGATTCGGGCGGGGCCAACCACCCCGCCCCCGATTCCCTGGGAGGGAACCCATGACTGATTCCGCTACTGCTGTGACCGTGATGGACGCGTGCGGGCGTGCTGGTGTGCCGGTGCTGCTGTTGTCCGCGCCGGGTATGGGAAAGACCTCGTTGGTGCGTGCTCTGGCTGAGTCGCGGGGCGAGGCGTGTGAGACGGTCCTCGGGTCGATTCGGGAGCCTGCAGATTTCGGCGGGATGCCGATGGTCACGGACGAGGGGGCGATTTTGCACCCGCCCGCGTGGGCGCGTCGGCTGGCGGACGCCAAGGCCGGGATTGCGTTCCTGGACGAGTTGACCACCTGCCCGCCTGCGGTTCAGGCGGCCATGCTGGCTGTGTCGCTGGACCGCACGGTGGGTGATCTGGCGCTGCCTGATGGGGTGCAGATCGTGGCCGGTGCCAACCCTCCCGAGTGTGCGGCAGGGGGGTACGAACTGGACCCGCCGCTGGCGAACCGCTTCTGCCACGTCGCGTTCGCGCCGTCGTCGGAGGACTGGCTGACGGGCATGGCGTCGGGCTGGACGATGCCGGTATCTCGCGCCGTGACCGCTGATTCGGCGACCAAGGCCCTGCGGCGCGGTGAGGTCATCGGGTTCCTGCGGGTGAGGCCCGACCTGCTCGACGCCATGCCCACGGACCCTGCCAAGCGGGGCGGGGCGTGGCCGTCACGCCGGACGTGGACCATGCTGGCGGACTGCCTGCCGTTTGTGCGGTCGGACGACGCTGACGCTATTCACGCGCTGGTGCACGGTCTGGTGGGTGAGGGCGCGGCGACGGAGTTCCTGACCTGGCGTGAGGCCATGGACCTGCCCACGCCGACTGAGTTGATCGCGGACCCCTCCTTGATCGATTACGCCTGTGAGCGGCCTGACCGGGTGTGGGCGGCGTTGTCAGCGGTGGCGACGTGGGCCGCGTCCGAGGGCACTAAGAAGGCGTGGGCGGACGCGTGGGGGCCGCTGGTGGCGGCTGCCGAGCATGCCGGGGACGTGGCCGGGGCGGTGGCGCGGTCACTGGCGGTGTCACGGCCCGCGTCCGCATCGGTTCCTGCCGCCGCCAAGGCGTTCCGTCCGATGCTCACCGCTGCCGGTCTGCCGACCGCCCCCGAGGCCGACGGGGAGGCCGCGTAATGAGAACCAGAGCACTTGAGACTGGCGAGGCCGACGCGTTCCGACTGGGCCGCATGCTGGCGGTCCAACAGATGCCGTACTGGGCGCGGGCGCTGTTTGCCCTGTCGCCGCTGGCCGCACCGGACTTGGCTACGTTCGCGGTAGATGCCCGCTGGCGGCTCTACATGGACCCCGCGCTGTTAGTCGGTGCGCAGCGGTGGGACACCCCCACCGTCGCGGCGGTGCTGCTCCACGAAATCGGGCACCTGCTCCGGGACCACGCGGGTCGCGCCCAATCGATGCCCGCACCGCTGGCACATACGGCGTGGAACTACGCCGGGGACGCGGAGATTAACGACGACCTGCTCGCCGCCGGGGTCGCGCTGCCCCCAGGCGTGGTCACCCCCGCGACGCTGGGATGCGCCGACGGGGACGTGGCAGAGAACTACTACGCGGCGATCTGTGACCCGTCCCATCCGATGCACGACGAGGCGCACGCGGGTCCCGGGATGGACGACGCCGGCTGCGGGTCCGGTGCAGGGTGCACGGCGGTCGCGGCAGAGATCGGGGCCAGCAACGGCGACGGCGAGGACGCCCCGGCAGGGCTGGCCGAGGCCGAGGCCGAGCGGGTCCGAGTCTTGACCGCCCGCGACACGGTGACGTTCGGGGGCGCGGGCCGGGGCACCGTCCCGGCAGGGGTGGCGCGGTGGGCGTCGGAAACGCTGAGGCCCACGCCGGTGCCGTGGCAGACGATCCTGGCGGCTGCTGTACGGCGCAGCATGGCGGATGCGGCAGGCCGCCTGAACTACACCTACTCGCGGCCGTCCCGGCGACAGATTCCAGGCATCGTACGTCCGGCCATGCGTCAACCGCTGGTGACCGTGGCTGTCGTGGTGGACACCTCGGGGTCTATGAGCAGTACCGAGTTGGACGAGGCCGTGGGGCAGGTGCGGCGGGTCGCCCGCACGTCCGGCGTGGCCGGATCGTCGGTCCAGGTAATCACGTGTGACGCGCAGGCGACCGAGGCGCAGCGGGCTACCGGGGCGGGCCGGGTCGCCCTGACGGGGGGCGGCGGCACCGATATGCGGGTGGGGATCGCTGCCGCCATGAGGTTGCGACCGGCTCCCGATGTGGTGGTGGTGCTGACGGACGGATATACGCCGTGGCCGGATGCCGGGATCAGTGCCCGCCTGGTGTGTGGGCTGATCGCTGCCGACCCCAGTCACGTGCCCGACCCGCCCGCGTGGGCGGTCCGCGTGGACATTCGTCCCGAGGCGTCAGCGTGAGCGCCGTGGATCGCGCCGCCGCTGTGCGGGAGGTCGCGGCCTGGTCTGCTCCGATCCTGGCCGGGACGGGGATTGCGCCCGATTTGCCGGTGGACCCAGGCGCGCACGCTGCCGGTAGCGCCGCTCACGCCTGGGCGGCGGGCTGGCGTGATGCCGCATTGGGAACGCGGATCGAGACGAGAGGAGAGGGGCTGTGACCGTCGAAATCTATGACGCCGCACAACGGCGGTTCGCGGCGCTGACAGGGCGTCCAGTGTGGCGAGTGGCGCACGCGCTTATCTGCTCGCGTCCCGATGCGGTGGCCGTGCGCGAGACCGGGCACCGGGGGCAGGTGATGATCGCCCGCCGTGGCGGCTCGCCGGTCACCGCGTCCGGTGGTGAGGCACTGGACGCGCTCGCAGCGACAGGCGTGATGATGGACCGGCTCAATCCGCCGCAGGTGCTCGTGGCGGATCCGGCCACAGTGGACCTCCTGGCAGGGTTGGCCCGAGTGCACGCCGGGGCCGATGATCCGATGCGTGCCAGCGCCGCCGAGGCGGTCGCGTGGTGCACCGAGCGGGCCGACTTCCCCGGCTCGTCGGCACTAGTGGACCTGACGGCGGTGTCGGCCGTCGCACTCGTGGCCGGGGTCGCTCCCTCCCGCGATTATGTCCCGGCGACCTGGCACGCCTGGCTAGAGCTGCCTGCCGACCGCATTGCCGCGACGTTCGCGTGGGCCGACGTGCTCGCGGGTCGTCCCTCCGGGATGCCCGCCCTGCTCGATGCGGTCCTCACCGACGATGCCGAGTCATGGGAGCGCCGCCGCGAGGCCGTGGCGGGGGGCTGGTGCCACACCATGCCCGAGGGGCTGGCGCATGCTGCTGTGGGACTGCGCTCGCGGTGCGATACCGCCGACCTGTGGGAGGCGGCACTGCTGTCTGATCCGAAATGGCGGCGTCGGGCGGTGCACACCGGCCATGTGGTCGTCGGCACCGCCGAGCGCCGCACCGGAGTTGCCGGATTCCTGGTCACCGCCGACCGCCTCGATGCGCGCATGAGCGCGGGAACCGAAATCACCGGCTGGACCGGCGACCCCGACACCGAGACCTTCGCCCGGTTCTTCACCGCCGTGCGGTCCGCTGCCGTAGCGGACGGACGGTTGGTGCTGACGTGCGACAAATGCGCCCGCATGCCTGGACACGGCGACCCGGTAACGATCACCGTCGCTCCGCCGTCGCCCCAGATGCAGACGAGTGTCCGCATCAACATGTGGGCCAAGTACAAGGCGCGGGGATCGTGGATCGCTCGCGCCGACACCCCGACCCTCAGCCGCCGTGATGTGCCCCTAGAGGTCATGATCGCCGCCGCTGACGACGAGTAGGAAGGGCCACACGATGCGAATCCGCACCGAATCCTCTACGCCTGACGCGCCAGCGTCGGCACCTGACACGGTTGCGCCAGTAGCGGTCGCCCCGCCCCGGTTCCCCGGCGCTGATCTGCTCGACCAGGCCGTCACCGCCGACGTGCTGTTTCGAGTCTGGTCCGGCGACCCCGCCGTGATCGTGCCGTCCCCGCCTGGCGCGGGAAAGACCCGCCTGGTGGTGCTGCTGGCCGCTGCCCTGGCGCATCGGGCAGGGCTACGCGTGGCGATTGCCGCACAGACTCGCGCCCAGGCTCGCCAGATAGCGCAGCGGCTGGCGGCGGTATCCGACGAGCGCGCCCGCCTGATCGTGTCCGCCAAGGATCGGGACCTGACGTCTACCGACGCCGGTTTAGGAGTCGTGCGTGGCCGCCAGATCGCCTGGCCCCGGTCTGGCGGGGGGATCATGGTCGCCACCGCTGCCCGCTGGCTGTTCGCAAAGCCACAGGAACTGCAGGCTGACGTGTTGATCGTGGATGAGGCGTGGCAGTGCACCTACGGCGATCTGGGGGCGCTGGCGTGCATGGCGTCGCAGGTGGTGCTCGTGGGCGACCCTGGACAGATCGCGCCCGTGGTCACTGGCGAGACCCGCCGCTGGGAACAGTCTTCGACGGGACCGCAGGTGCCTGCCCCCGACGGACTGCTGGCCGAGCATGGGGACGCGCTCGCGGTGGTACGGATGCGCCAGACCTGGCGACTGGGGCCGGAGACCACCGCCCTGGTCTCGGGCGCGTTCTACGCCCCGGCAGGACTGCCGTTCACTTCCCGTCGGCCATCGGAGCACCTGGTGACCGCTGACGGGGAATCAGTGGGCGAGATTGCTCACCGGGACGTGCTGACGACTTCTGGTCCCGGCGATCCCGCGCTGGCCGTCGCTGCCGCTACGCGAGTGCGGGAGGTACTGACCTGCAGCGTTGTCACCAATGACGGGACTAGTCCGATGTGCGACGAGGACGTGGCGGTGGTGGTCCCGCATGTGGCACAGGCGTCCCAGGTGCGGGCGCTACTGGCCGCTGACGCGCCCGGTGTGCTCGTGGGGACCGCCAACGCGCTACAGGGGCTTGAGCGTCGTGCAGTGGTGGCCTATCACCCGCTGGTTGGACGGCGGCAGGTGACGACCTTCGCCGTGGAGGCGGGTCGCGCGTGCGTGATGCTCACCCGGCACCGTGCCCACCTGACCGTGATCTGCGACCCGGCAAGCCCCGATCTGTCGGAGGCGAACGATCACGACATGCGCAGTCTGGCGGCGGTCACGGCACGCCTGGAAGAGACGTCAGAGGCATAGGGGTGGTGGGGTGAGGGGCGGTCGCCGGCCCCACCCCACCACCAACGGCCCCGGCACCGAAAGCGCTAGTGCCAGATCCGTTGGCGCCCGGATTGTTCGGGGTGGGGTGAGAGGGTGTGAAGCGATCATGTTGCTGTTTCTGAGAAGGAGAAAGCAGTGGGTATTGAGCGGATCTTCATTGATCCACCGTCGGTGAATCATGAGGGCGATTGGGGAGCGTGGGATTGGCTGGGGGCAGCGGGGGTGGCGGCACTGGCAACGCTCGGACTCATCGTGGGGTGTTTCCTGGCGCTCTGGGCGATGCGCACCGTCGTGGACCTTTGGGAAGGCTCCGGTGACTCGTTCTGGGGCCCGGTGGCGTTCGTGGTTGCCCAGTGGGCTGTAGCGATGGCGTTGCTGCTTGCTGGAGTGGGAGGGCTTGCCGTTGCAGTTCACGACATGCTGCGCCACACCTCGAGCAGGGGCTGGGCGCTGGTCCTGGCTGTCGCGGTGTACGCCTTGGCGTACCTGGCTCTGTGGAAGCTGGTGCCGTGGGTGTCGGCGTTCATCCTGGATCTCTCGCTGGAGTCTGAATGGAGCGATGAGGGGCGCTGGTGGATGTGGCTGCGCAGTGGGGCTGCCGGACTCTTTGCGGTGATGTTGATCGTAAATCTGCTGGTGGAGGCGCTGAATAGGTTCTCTGCGGGCTTAGGAGTAGCCATCAGCATGATGATTGTCGTTGCGGCGGGGGGCGCGGTCGTGGTGCTTCTCAACGCGTTCTCGAAGCGATAGTCAACAGTTCAATCGAGGGAGATCAAGCGCGACGGCGGGGCATCTGTGGGTTTCTAAACGGGCGCCGTCGTAGCTCAGGACTATGACCGACTGGTCCGATCTCAGCGCGACCCAGTTCGGTCGAGTCTTCGCCCAGGTCGTGACTGAACTCAACCGCGTCACTCACTCCGAGCCCACCGAGGCACGCCCGGCCAAGCGCCCATTCACCCA
>Ga0194136_1000267_pt1 | contig 28784 bp, 31 predicted proteins | sample TARM_MetaG_T3A_1_FD_134023 | JGI IMG/M metagenome (GOLD analysis project Ga0194136, IMG submission 134023) | Freshwater microbial communities from Pennsylvania, USA, analyzing microbe dynamics in response to fracking - TARM_MetaG_T3A_14 (version 2) | ecosystem: Environmental > Aquatic >...
CATTTCAATATGAAATGTATTTTAATGACGAAAAAAACGCTAAAATCAGCGTTTTTTCTTATCTAATTTTAAAAAGGAAGACTGTAAAGTCGAAAATCTTCTAAGATTTCATTTCTTTACAGCATCTTTTTTTATTTATAATTGCTCTGTGACTGTTTTTGCTTGCATATGTAAGACTAAATACTCAGGCCCACCTGCTTTAGAATCTGTTCCACTCATATTAAATCCACCAAATGGTTGATAACCTACAATTGCCCCTGTACATTTACGGTTAAAGTAAAGGTTACCAACATGGAACCCTTCTCTCGCTTTTTCTAAATGTTCTCTATTTTTTGACCATACAGCACCTGTTAATCCGTATTCAGTATTATTCGCAACTTCTAAGGCTTCATCAAATGATTTTACCTTTGTCATAGCTAAAACAGGTCCGAAAATTTCTTCTTGCATCACACGTGCAAATGGATCAACGTCTTTGATAACAGTTGGAAAGATAAACCATCCTGTATTCTTATCAGTCTGACCGCCTGTTAAAAGCGTTCCTTCTTTTTTACCAATCTCAATATATTCACTGATTTTATTAAAGGCATTTTCATCATTAACAGGCCCCATAAAGGTTGAATCTTCACTTGGGTTTCCAACTTTAATATTCTCAGTTTTTTCTTTGATTAGCCTCGCCACGTCATCATAAACATTTTCATGAACAATCGCGCGACTGCATGCACTACATTTTTGACCACTAAATCCAAAAGCACTTGCTACTATTGCATCAGCTGCTTGGTCTAAATCAACCCCTTCATCGACGATGATGGCGTCTTTTCCACCCATTTCAGCAATCACACGTTTTAGCCAAACTTGGTTTTCTTGAACTTTTGCAGCATTTTCATAAATATTTGTTCCGACTGCTTTACTACCCGTGAAGCTAATTAAACGTGTTTTTGGATGTTTAACTATGAAATCGCCAACTTCGCGACCTTTTCCTGGCATAAAGTTTACAACGCCTTTAGGGAGTCCTGCTTCTTCTAATACTTCTACTAATTTGTAAGCAATGACTTGCGTTGTTTGCGCGGGTTTTAAAATTACTGCATTTCCTGCTACAACCGCTGCACTAGTCATCCCAGTTAAAATGGCTAACGGGAAATTCCATGGTGTTATAACAGCTGCTACACCTAGCGGTATAAAACGATACTCATTGCGTTCAATATGACGTCTTGATAAAATCTTATCATCAACGCGTTCAAGTTCTAACATTTGTCTTCCGTAATACTCTAAAAAGTCAATGGCTTCTGCAGTATCCGCATCAGCTTCTGCGTAAGGTTTTCCCGCTTCTTTGGTCATTAAAGCACTAAACTCAAACTTGCGCTTTCTTATGATCCCAGCAGCTTTAAATAAAACATCAGCTCTTACTTTTGCAGGCACACGTTTCCATTTTTCAAACGCATCTAATGCTGCTGTCATTGCTTTTTCTGCTTCTTTCATCCCCGCTTGGTGAATGGTTCCAATGATTTCGTTATGATCTGCTGGGTTCTTAGATGTATACGTTCTACTAGTTTTGATACGTTGTCCGCCAATGATTAAAGGGTAATCTTTCCCAAGATAATCCTTTACGATGCTTAACCCCTCTTTGTATTTTAAGACATTATCAGGGTTATTAAAATCTGTTAATGGTTCTGTTTTGTAATCATAAATTGCCATTTTACCTCTCCTTATACAACACTTTTTTCTTTTTTTATTTCTTTCCCTTCAAAACGCTCAATTGATAAATCCTCAATAAGCATTGAAGGGGTTAAACCTAAAATTATTTCAGCAAGTAATAAACCTGTCATCGGCGCTAACATAAAGCCATGCCCACTGAATCCACACGCCATATAAAACCCAGGTAAGTCTTTAGTGTCACTAATAATGGGTTGATGGTCAGGACTCATATTATAAAGTCCACCCCACTGTCTAATCACCCTAATATCTCCAATAGGTGGTAAAAGTTCAGTGACCGTCTTACTCATTTCATCAAGAAATTTCCAACTTGAAGACATGTCTAATCCTTCTGGCATATCTGGGTCACTTCTCCCCATTATAAATGCCCCATGAGGGGTTTGTTGACAATAAATATTTTTAGAAAAACTAATCACCATAGGTCCTTGCATTTTTTCAACCGGTTCAGTAACTAAAATTTCATGATTTTCAGAGTAAACAGGAATATTGATATTTACCATGTTCCCAATTTGTTTGCTCCATCCACCAGCAGCATTAATTACATTTGAGGTTTGTATTTCACCTTTATCAGTGATGATTTTTTCAATGCGATTATTATGAACAATAATATCTAAAACCTCTGTAAAAAAGTGAAATTCAACACCCATACGCTCGGACGCTTTATAGAATGCTTCTGTTGTCGTGAACGGATTTAAATGCCCATCTGTTGGACAAAAAGTTGCACTATGAACAACATCCGTATTTAAATAGGGAACAATTGTTTTCGCTTCTTCTTTTGTTAAAACACGTGAGGGAATGCCTAAACTATTTTGAAGTGCTACGTTTTCTTTAAATTCTTTAGTTTCTTCTTCATTAGATGCGATGACCAAATACCCTTCTTGTTTAAACTCAATATTGCCATCATATTGAAGTTCTTCTTGAGCAGTCTCGAAAAAATCAACACTTCTTTTAGCCAATAAGCAATTCATCTTCGTTCCCCATTGTTGTCGAATCCCCGCTCCACATCGACCGGTGGCTCCACTGGTTAAATAGGACTTATCTAAAACTACAATGTTTTTCGCCCCAAATTTGGCGAGATGATATGCAATAGATGCCCCACTTATTCCACTTCCAACAATGACATAATCAGCTTTATTTTTCATCCTCCGCACTCTCCTTAATACTTTTAAGTTTTACACCCATAGTAAGAGGGCGGATATTATTAAATTTTACTTCTTCTAATGGTAGATTAAACCGTTTCGCAATCTCCCACTGCACCATTTTTCCACAAGTTGTAGCTTGACAAGGTCCCATACCAACACGTTTAATTCTCTTCAGTTCTTCAAAAGTCTTATACCCTTTATCAAACAAATCATAAACATCTTGTAATGTTACATCAGAACATCGACAAATAATTACTTTATTAGGATCCATAAGGCACCTCTATTGTCATTGCGTCTTGATAATACTGTTCTTCTATTTGCACAGTTATTAACGCAGTTTTATTCATCTTCTCATTGAGTTGTACTTTAGTAACAACCCCTTTTGTGATTACTTTACCCGATCGGTTCATTACATTAACTGAAGAATCAACAACAGGAAGGGGATAAAATTCATAAGGTATTTTTAAACTAACCCTACCATCTTTTAATTGTCTTACTGTAATTGCAAGACCAGGACAATTGTAGACACATACACCACACCCAGTACACTTATCATAATTAATTTCTGGACGTTTATTAATGTCTTCAGGGATAAATATTGCATCGAAAGGGCAACTCGTAGAACAAGGATTACAGGGAATTTCTTTATAGCACTCAATAATGGCTTTAGGTTTCTTTAAAATAATTTTATCAGGAAAAATGTCTAAGATATTATCGAGTGTTGCAACACCATCTTTTTCTAACATGTGCTCACCCCCAGTTTTTGAAGCCCAGTACGAATTTTTTCTCCATGTGGCCCTTTACGTAAATTCACTAAATCATCACGTAATGCATGGATCTTTATATCAGCATTTTCTATCGTATAGCCTAGCTTTATTGCGGCTTCTAAGCCCGCTAACTCGCCCGCAATCATAGCACTACTAGCTTCTTCAATACCAGCAACATCACCACATGCAAAAACATTGTCTAAAGAAGTTTCATAATGATCATTAATCACTGCAACATTGCCGCCAAGTTCTTTAACATATTTAACATCTGCACCTATTTGTTGTAATAATTCTGTGAGTGGAGCAAGTCCAACGGCGATACATATTGTATCAACATCAATTATTCTTTCTGAGCCATTGATGCCTTGCCATTTTTCATCTAAATCCCAAATCTCAACTGCTTCGACTTGATCGTTTCCTATCGCTTTTTTTACAGATGTTTTAGTCATTATATCAACACCCAAGCGTTTGATTTTAGATGCATGGACTAAATAACCACCTATTTTTGGAGATGCTTCAACTAATCCAATGACTTTAACGCCGGCTTGCATCAATTGATATGAGACAATTAACCCTATGTTTCCACTCCCAACCATTAACACTTTATCCCCTGGTTTAACCCCATATAAATTCATAAGGGTTTGTACTGCACCAGCAGCATAGACGCCAGGAAGATCATTATTCTCAAAAGGTAAGGCCTTTTCACTAGCGCCAGTGGCTACTATGATCGCATCAGCTTTTACCTTAAAGTATTTTTCACCGCTTACAAGCGACACAACTTTATCTTTATACATCCCAACAACAGTTGTTTCAGTTAGAATTGTTAGTTGTTTATCAAAAGGCCTTAGCTTATTCATCATTAACTCCAAAATATCAATGCCTCTTTTTGATGCATGTTGTTTTTGTGATCCAAAAAACATATGCGTCTGTTTCCCAAGTTGTCCACCAAGGGATGGTGCTCGGTCAACTAACAAAACAGACGCACCTGCTTTTAGTAATGCTAATGCACTACTTAAACCAGCAGGCCCTGCCCCTATAATTAATACTTCCTTATGTTCCATAAACCTGCCCCTTCCCTTCTTGGTTTTTAACATCCATCATCGCTTCTAATGGGGTAATACATGTTCTCACATTCGGTTTCCCATTAACAACCATATTACAAGATGCACAATTTCCTATAGCACAATAAAATCCACGCGCACGTTTCTTATGAATACTTCGACTTAATACCTTAATTCCAAGAGCATGTAACGCACTCGCTACGGTATCGCCTTCGTATCCATAAACAAGATTACCATTATAATAAAACGGAATTTTTTTCTTTTTTTCAAACGTTAAAACAGGATGATTTTCAATGCGCATTCCTTCACCTCACAACTTTTCATATATGCACCATTATATCATAAAGCGCTTACATCAACAAAACAAAAAAAAGACGCAATTATATTACGCCTTTGCTGATCCTTCTTTTTCATCCAATGATATATTATATTTAACATACCAAGCTGCAAGTTGAACTTGTACAATATAAGCCACTGCAATAATTAACGCGACTTCCGCACCATCTTCTTTAAAGATTGCTAGTGCAATCGCCAAGGCTACAGATAAACTTCTAATCATCGTTCCGTTAATAAGTGCAATACGATCAGCTCTATCAAATAACCATTTACCAATATAATGGATTGAAATAATCATCAACACATATCCCCCAATAATAGGAAATAAAATCTGAATAATCAACATTGGATTATTGATTAACATTTGCGCACGTAGGCTCATAACTATTGTGATTAAAATAACTACTGCCAGTGTTGAAAATAAAGGAAAAATCGGTTTAATTCTAACTTTAAATGTATCCTCCCCAAATCGTTTTTTAAGCAAGGTTTGTGTAATAAACCCTAACAACATAGGAATAAATACAATCATCAATATTTGTCGCAAGATATCAGTAAAAGGAATTGACACACTCTCACCTAAGAAAAAGCGGATATAAAAGGGCGTTACAAGTCCGCCTAAGATTAACCCAATCACAATCATACGTATCGCTTCTTTAACATTGCCTTTTGCCATTACCGTCCATGATACTGTCATTCCAGAAGTTGGTAGTAAAGCAATGAGCAAAATACCTAAACGAAAATAAATGTTATCTGAAAAGAAGATAATTCCAAAAATAAACGCAAGAAATGGTAAATATACAAAATTAATTAATTGGGTTACTATTTGTAATTTATTATTACCCTTTTCAAATAAGCTTTTATAATTTAAAGTTACCATCATAGGATATACCATTAAAAACGATAATAATGTTACGCCACCTCGAAGCATTGAAGTGTCTGTTAATCCACCAATTACAATCCCAACAATCATACCTATTATAATACTCAACACTAAATGTTGTTTAATCCATTTCAAACTTTTAAACATGTTAAAACCTCCTAGCAAAACCATTGTATAGTTTTTGTACAAACAAGTCAAAATTTTCGCTTAAAAAAGAGTCATTAAGACTCTTTTTCTAATCTTCTTCGTCTTCTTCTTTCTTTTTTAACCCAATTTCTTAAACGTGACAAACTCACTAAATACTGGGCAACAGATTCACGGTATGTCTTCTTTCGCTCAATAATATCTCTGACAATCTCACGCTTCTTACCTTCAGAAAAAGATGTACTGGCTAATTTATTAGACATTTTCTTAGACAACCCTTCACGTCCAAAAATTGAATATAGAATATACCAGTCTTCTATGGTTTCATGATAAACTCCATAATTTTTAGCGAGTTCTGTATATGAACTCCCACGGTCTTTCATTTGACACATCTTTAATTTAAAGTAAAAACTATAAGGATGGGGTTTTTGTAGCTTTTTAAGTGATCGATATAAATCCTTCCCCTCAGAATCTGCACGACCAATAACTTGTCCTATTGTGTAATATTTATCATCAGCGCCATAAATTATAGGGTCCAAAATAATAAGCGATGGGACAGAATCATCGACAAAAACATTCTCTTCAACTAAAGTTCTTTGAACATCCGCAATAATGAATAATTTCTTTTTATTCTCAACTACCTTATCTACCTTGCAAAGTAACACTACAGGTGCATCCTTCAAATAGGGAATTGTTGATTTCTCATAACTACTTTCAAACAATTCTTGTGTATTGATTTTTTCTAATGCTTTATAAGACCCACATAAATCGACTTTATCAATTAATGGTGTCGGTGGAAAGCTCAAACTAAATCGAAGTCCCTCTTTAAATGTATTTTGAGTTGGATTCTCCTCATCAATCAATACCCCAATTTGAGGTGGTGTTTTTCCCATAACTGTAACGTTTTTAATCGCCGTATACATGATGCCATTCTCGTCTTCAACCCCTAAAATCGTTACTGGTAAGGGATAAATCAACGGTACTTTTTGAATAGCTTTTTTCATGGTTTTAGCTCCCTTCTATACCCTTATTATACTGACAACTAATAGATAAGCAATCTATTTTTATATAGTTTGTACATAAACTATTAACCCTTAAAAAAACACAAACTATTTAGATAGTTTGTGAATTCTTTGACTGGTTTGTGGATGTGTCCAAAAAAGTGATTTGTAAATGTGACTTGATGATGGGCTAGGTTGTATTCGTTCAATATGATTAAGTGCCTCAATCAGATTGTTAGAAAGGCCCAATTTTTTAACAAAATCATCAGCTTCAAATTCTTGACGTTGGACCAAACGCATTAAAATAATTTTAAATGTGAGATAAAATATATAAACCATCATGTAATATAGTGCAAATATTTCGACATTAATTACCCTATGATTAAACATTACAATACCAAATATACTCAGCAATATGATAAAACTTAAAACCAATAGTACTCTATAAAGTAAATGTCTTTTTTTTGAATGTCCAACTTCATGGGCTATGATGCCTCTAACTTCGTGGGCATCTAATTTTGACAGTAACGCCTTAGATAATAAAATCATTGGATTATGGACACTCTTTAATAACAAGGCATTAATGGGTAATCGAACCGCTTTAATTTTCGCCATATACACCTGATTTTTTAACTGTTTAGGCAAAAAGTCATCATCTTCAAAAATATAAGGTGTTAATTCTACTTTTTCCCTCACGACCTTAGTCGAAAAAAGAAGATAAAAGAGTCCTATAGCTGCTATAAAGCTACTCATTGAAATAACATAGACCAGTGGCGTTAAAAGAATAAAAAATACTAATGGAACAATAATAAACAATAACGCAATTCCAAGAATAGATAAATAGCTTTTTAAACTGTTTAACAAATCAATGTTTCCTATAAAAATTTCTCCCATAAGAACTAGTAACAAAGTGATCAGTAAAAACAACATGGCATCCGGTTTTATTTCTAAAAACGTATACAACACTCCCACTAATATAACTCTTCTATAGAGTGTTTTATAAAAACTTGATTTCTTTTTCTGATGGGTATAATGACTCCATAACACAAGACTTTCTAAAACTAAAATGCTGACGAACACCCAAAATAATAACATAACACACCCCTAGTATTGTGACGAATTCTTACCAAACTATTATAGCATAAAAAAAGGCATTATATGCCTTTACTTATTGTAAACTTACCGCGCCCTTTAGCTTTTGATTCATACATTGCTTTATCCCCTAAATCTAGTAAAGTTTGATAGTCCTTTGTATAAGCATTAATAGGAACAATACCTACTGATGCACTTACCTCAATTTCCTTACCATCTAAAGATAGATTTTCAATATCATGAATCACTTTTTGCGCTCTTTTTATAACTTCTTGTTCTGTATGCTTTGTCACATACATGAAAAATTCATCACCGCCTAGACGATAATAAATAACGTTAGCTTCCCAATTATCAATGAAATGATTGGCAATACGTTTTAAAAAAGCGTCTCCACATTCATGACCATATACATCGTTAACAGATTTAAACCCATCGATATCTATATACAACCCATATGAACTCTCATAATTTATTAGATAGGTCATATGTTTTTTTAATGTTTCACGCGTAAAGAGTTTAGTCAGTGGATCTTGATGAGTCTTTTGATAATAGATGATTTCTTCTGGTGTATCATAAGTAATCCTGTTCACTCGTCCGAACACGAGTTCAACATGACTTTCTTTTTTTGTAATCACTTGTAAACTAACAAATAACCATATTATGCCTTTCTCAGATTGAATCGGCACATAAATATGCTTATCTTGATCGATATCTAAAATTTTCTTTTTAAGATCTTGGATAAACGTCATTTTTCCCTCGACCTCAGCAAGCGCATTATCGGGTTCAATAAAATTATGAAATTCCTCAAATGTAAATGATGACTGATTAGGTAACCCAAGTTCATGTAAATTTCCTGTAATGATTTGAATCATAAACGGTTTTTTTAAAAGATCAATAACAAAGGTAATGTGATAGTCATTTTTAAGTAACATATCATACATAACATCTTTCTTATACGTCTCTTTAATCATCTTATAGATATTCTCTCGTAACATTTTACCACCCCTGTAAGCCTTTACAACATTATTAGTTTAAATGACTTTATAAAAAAAAGCAAAAAGTTTAGCACTTTTTGCCTTATGTATACGGTTGCAGTTTTTTTAAATATGCTTTTCGATGACTCTTTTTCCAATCCAATCTTTTCTTAACCATCGGATAAAGACGAGTGTTCCTCGTGTAATTTCATCGGCCGCAAACCCGATATAAATACCGATTAGACCCAACCCAAAATGTAAGCCTAACACATAACTTAAAACGACACTCACACCAAACATACTCATAATACCAATCACTACAGGGAAAATAACATCCCCTGTTGCACGTAAAGATTGAATAACGACTAAATTAGATAATCTTCCCATTTCTAAGAATATAACCACCGTCATCACCCGTTGCCCCATACTAATAATCGTTTCATCATCCGTAAAGAACCTTAAAAGATGGCTTGCATTAAAGTACATCACTAAAACAATGACAACCACTCCAGCAACAGCAATTTTTAAACTACGCAGGGTTCGCTTGTAAGCATCATCATATTCTCTTGCACCTACATGCCACCCAACAATCACTTGATTCCCTTGTGCTACTGCTAGTGCGAATACAAGGACTGGCATGGTTAAATTTTGCACATAGATCTGTGTAGTCACCGCTGCAACCCCTATTGTATTAACAAAACCTAAAATGATAACTTGCGTAAACTGGTAAGTAAAATGTTCAGCAGCGCTTGGTAACCCAATTTTAATAATCTTGGTAAAATGAACACGCAAAGGTCTAAAATGGACAAAGAACGGATGAACACCGAGTCTTTTATAAAGTAACGTTAAAGCCACAATAACCATTATTCCTTTACTAAAAGTTGTCGAAATCGCAGCCCCTCTAACGCCTAGTTCTGGGAATGGTCCAATCCCAAATATTAAAAAGAAATTCAAAATAACATTTAATACATTGGTTGCACCTACAACAACCATAATAGTTTTAGTCATCCCAAAACTTTTAAACCCTGAGCTTGTTGCTTGAGTGATTGATAAAAATAACAATCCAAAGGATACTATTCTTAAATATAATAATGAATCTGAAACAATCGAAGCATCCACATTAATAATTCTAAATATTAAGCTACCTAATGTCTGTAGCACTAAAAATATAATAATCCCTATTAAAAAGTTAGAATAAATACCTGCTTTAATAGCACTTTTTGCTTCTTTTTTCTCACCAGCCCCTATATACTGACTGACAACAACACCTACCCCGATAGCAACAACATTTAAAAGCACCGTAAATAAACCGACAATACGATTAGCATTACCAACACTTGCCACCGCTAAATCAGAATATTGTGATAACATCAAAGTATCTGCTATTCCCATAAGCATAAAAAATAATAACTCAATATAAATTGGCCAACTTAATTTAAATAAATTCTTCTGCATTGGCATTGTCTCACCGCCTTTTTCAAACAGAGACTATTATAGCATAAAAAAAACGTAAAACCATAGTTAATTGATTTTACGCATCACTTTATATAATTTTTCAGAAACACTCAACGCTTCTTTATATTTTCTTCTTGCCTCAAGCATACTTACAAATTGCTTTACTAAAAGCTGTATCATCAAATAATTGCTTTGACTAAATGCTTCTTCAACTGCTTGACGCATTTTATTAATCGCAACATCAGAGTCATTATGAAGTAACGCATTATGGATTGCTTCTATACTGTATTGATGGATTGGTGAATACTGCCTTTTATTTTGCTCAAATTTATCATTAATTAAGTGCAAGGCTTCCATATGTCTTTGTGATACAAAATAGCTATACACTTTTAAAAACATAAAAGAAGGATCGCTAAACTTTACACTTTCTAAATGATCAATTGCTTCAGCATATTCTTCCCTTATAATATGATAGCGTGCCATATTCAGCTGAGTATAAGCATATAAGTCTTTGACGTCATACGTTTTCGCATAATTAAACGTTTCCTCAGCTAATTTAATGAACTGCGTAAACCGATGGGTATAAATATAGACTGTTTGTTTTATGGCTTTTGCACGATTACTACGCTTATAGTTTGCATATTGTTCAAATATCTCTTTAGATAAATCTAAATAATAAAGGGCTTCATTATAACGTCGATAGTCTTCTGTGAAAATTGCGCCCATTACATAATAACACATCGCTACAATTTGTTTATCACTGATTTTATTAATGTCTTTTGTGAAATGTTCATACGCGCCTTGTCGGTCATCATTAAAATATAGATGCAGACCTTTTTCCATAAAAAAATGCTCTTTTTGCCATTCATTCATTAAAGGTTCAAGATCTTCACAGGCTTTATAAAAAAGTGTCTTTGAAACTTTTTTATCCTGTGTATGTTGCGCATAAATCAACATAACGATTAGATAATCAATAAAAAGTGGTGATGCTAAGTAATTTGATTCTTGTTTTAATATATTCCCTGCTAGAATCTTAGCTTTATCATAATCAACATAAAGGATCTTTTGATAAAGATCTTGTAAAGTATGATGCATAACCTTTTCTGCTAAGACATTATTTCTATAATGAATCTTGAGCACTTTAAGAATCGTGTCTAATGATTCTTTTTTAGGATTAACAAGCCCTTTTTCAATGCGGTTAATGTTGCTAAAAGATACCCCTGTTTTACGTGCTAGTTGTCTTAAAGTTAAACCTTGCTTAATTCTTTCATAATAAATCCTTATACCTAACATTTTATCAGTCATAGGGCACCTCCTCTTAAAGTATTATGGCATGATTTAGTTCAATTTGCAACGGAATGTTGTTTCGTAAAACAAACCGATTAAAAGCATATATTCATCCATAAACAATGCATTATGCTAAACTAACAAGTGAGGAGTGATACTATGCTTAGCTTAGTTTTACAAGAACAAAAAAAACGTAAAAGATTGTGGATTCTTGCAGCAATTTTTGCATTCATATATGGTCTTTATTTATTTTTAGATATCTTAGCTTTTGGAACCTTCAATTCTTTAATTACTGATTTAGGCTGGCCTTTATTTTTCTTACATCAAGGACTTAATGTCATCATGGCCGCAATCACTAGTTTAATGGTTTCTTTAAGTCAAATTAAACTGACTATGACAAAAAGTGAACCTGTTGGTTCAAATTCTATACCATTTTTATCATTCATCTTTGGATTATTAACATTTGGTTGCGCTCCATGTGTTGTCGCATTCTTTGCGGCAGTAGGTATAACATTTACCCCAATCGTATTTCCAAATGGCAATCTTCTATGGAAATTCATTCTTCTTGCTTTAATCATTGCAGGATTTGTTTGGATTTTATACAGTATTAATAAAGGTGTTTGCAAACCAAAAATTAAAAAAAGTGAAGCTTAGAAATTTTTTGTTTAATACGGACATAATTAAAAAAAGAGACATATTAGATTATCATAAATCTAGTATGTCATTTTTTTAATACTTTTGTTTGTTTGGGATTACTCCACGAATCCCACCATGAGGATCTTCAACATCCCCTTGATAACGCGGTATAAGATGTACATGCAAATGCATAATGGTTTGCCCAGCAATAGCTCCATTGTTAATCCCAATATTATATCCACCTGGTTTATACAGCTTATCCAGGTGTTTTTTTAATACCTGTAATGCATGATCAATCGCTTTTTTTTCATCAAGTGTTGCTTCGAAGTAATTATTGCGATGTTCTTTAGGAATAATAAGAACATGCCCTTTATTGACTGGGTATGAATCAAATATAGCATACACAAATTCATCTTCATAGATATAGTTATCTTTAGACATTTCACAAAATAAACACATAAAAACCCTCCTATTGTATCGTTTTTTGCTCAATTTCAATGAGTTGTTTAGTTAATAAAAAAGCTTCTTTATACCGTCTTTGGTTCTTAAAAAATTCAACATAATACTCAAAAAGAAAACGAATGTCGACATAAGCTTGGACATGCATGGCTGCATCATAAAATCTTTTAATTGCTTTTCCATAGCTCTTTATATCATCATTTCTTAAATATAAGATATACGCTTTAATAAATTCTAGCCCTCGGTGATAAAGAACCATTTTATGTTTTTGGGTATCAAAACTCGTATCAAGTGCATTAACGGTGTCTAAGGCTTCATCCATTCTTCCAAGTTTCAAAAGTGCCACTGCCTTATAGTAATAATATCTTGAATTGATCGTTTTAACCTCATTGATTTTATCTAACATATTCTGATAATCTTCTTTTAATAAATAATAAATGGCATAATTATAATCTACCATTAATCGTATATATCTTAAATTTAAACTGTTTGTTAGCAGGGTAATCTCATTGAACTTATCAACCACATTATCTAAAACACCGATTTTCATTTTATTAATATATAACAAAATTTTACAGTGCATAATACGGTCTTGAATACTATATCGCTCAAAATCTAAGCTTGCACTTTCTAAATAGTCAATCGCTTGTGAAATTTTAAATGTTTCAGATAAATTTCTACCAATTAAATATTTGGCCATTGCAGCATTTAAATTACCAGGTATAAGTGTTGCAGCTTCATTTAATCTTCTAACTGATTCTTCAAAATCAGATAGATTATAATAATAGATTCCTGTATATACTAAGACTTTTTGCTTTTGCTCAATCGATAACAACCCCATTAATCGATCGAATTCATTAGCAATCGGCGCAATATCTTGCATGGTACCATACACCAAATGATTATATACTGCTAATTTTAATATATAATAATCAATCATTTTCATAGAGTTAATATAGTACGCTTCATCTTGTTCAAGTTCTTTTATTAAATGGATTTTTGATTCAGACGCTATATAAATTATATACTCTTCTAATTTATTTTTATAGTCTTCAAAGCGTTGATCTTTTTCTTTGTTTGATTGTAACTTCAAGTTAAATACTAATGCAATATTCTCATAGATATCTTTTGTAATAGTCACTTCACCTTTTTCAATTTTTTTCAAATAGGTATGTGAGATATGTATACGTTGTGCTAAATCTCTTAATGCATAACCATATCGAATTCTTAACAAGCGAATGATTTGTCCAAACACTATAGGGTTCAAATCTTTATTAATAAAATCAATCATCAAATGCTCCTTTAAAGGGATTGAATCAACCATTTTATGATAGAAAATGTTACTTTATCATAGGTATAACCCTTATCTAAATTATTATAATTACATAACGTAAATTCTTCATATTGTGTCTTAATATGAATACATTCACCTTGAGAAGTCTTTTCAATTGTACTGTCGTAAACTTCATTTTCAAAAATTTTAAGCACCTTATTGAAAGAAGGATGCTTTTTTTGATTCATACTATATGACATTATAAAATAGTATAACATATCTTCCTTATCACTAATCGTTTTCAATGCTGTTTGTTCAATAAAAACCGTTAGATTGATTGGTGCTGTATTATTAAACACCTTGATAATGGAAGGATGGTTTTTCATCCAGTGATAGGTCTTTAAGGGCGTTCCTTTGTGGATTGGAATATGCAGAAAATAAAATTTTCCAGGGATAAATTGTTCGACTTGATGTAAACTTTCTATTTGAATAGAACGTTTATTAAAAGCGTGTTTTAAACGTTTTTTATCCTCGTTAAATAAGGTTAATATAATCCCCTCATCCACAAGATAACTGCTTATAAGATCGAAGTGATTTTCATTGGTGTGTGGGTGATCATAATAGGTACTATCAAATGAAATAATTGAAACTTCTTTATGCTGTTGAAAATAGATAGGCCTTAACGAATAAGCGGGAAAATAGGGCGTTGTTTTATGAATTCTTTGAACGAGATTGGATGTAAGCCCTTCATCTAATCTTAAAAAGTGATTATGATTTGTCCCATCTACTTGTTCGTTAACTGATGTAAAGTGTTCGGTTTTGCTTAATATTTTTAACCCATCTAATAAGTGATACTTATGCGTGTTAAACGCAATGGTTGTATGAAAATTTGAAGTGTTTACAAATAAATCTAACGATAATTTTGTTGTCACGATTTGTGGGTATAAACTGAAAAACAGTTGAGTCAATCGTTTGTTTTTTAGAATATGTTTGATCAACGCTTCAACTTGATTTTGTTTTTTAACCACATGACTTTTATCATATAACACTTGTTTAATCGGTTTATATGGCACTGTTTCAATTCTTTCAAAATGCTGATTATAAGTTTTAAGTAGATAATCATCAACGTTGATTCCTTTATTTAAAGCCTTCAGTTTAGACTCTTTAAAATGCTTTGATAGTGTTTCTTTTGACAGTTGATTGATGAGACTTTCAAGTTTTATCATAAGTGTAAATTGATGATTTGTTTTTGCCATCTTTAATAAAAAGTTTAAAGACTGTATTTTCAGTTGTTGTTCATAATCTTCTTCTGCTTCTAATAATTTATTGCACTTAGGATAGGGATTTAGTTGTTTAAGGTCTTTAACAATTTGGCGATCATAATTATGCAACTGTTCATTACTTAAAATTAAAGGTGGAAAATCAAGCGAATTTAATTCTTTGATGGCTGCTTTCAATTCTGTTTCATCTTCAAAAACAATGAGCATTTTTTCATCATTAATCAATGCCGTTTCAATGGCGGTTTTTAGAAACTTCATGCGTTTAAATGTATGATCATAATATATTTCGCTATAAAAATCTTTAAAAGCCGCATGGATCATTGGGATAAAGGGATGCGCATCATCTTTGAGGGGGAGTTTGTACGTCTTTTTCCCTAAATTGGTTTTCTTTAATCCATTAAATAATAAATCTATTGGATGGTACGTTTTTTTATTTATACTAGCTGGGAAAACTTTAAGACTTGTTTCCTGTATTACGCCAATAAATAAAGCACCATCTTCTTCAATGGTAAAGTCAGTGAGTTCCTGCATAACTTTAATGAATGTATCAGGGTTTTCTAAATAGATCTTAAAAATTAGATCAAGCGGATAAGGTAACTTTTTATCTAGATTGACATGATGTTTCTCATAACTCATTCGATGATGAATAAAAGGATCTGAATAAGTAAGGTTTTGTGTAGTCGCGTTATATTTTACACGCTGAATGATGAGTGGATATAGTGTGTCATTAATTTGAATACTAATCACTGCTTTAAAAACTGTATAATAAGAAGGATTAAAAGGGAGTTTCGGTAAAATTTCAAGGATATTGTCGTTAATATTTTTAGTTTCAATTTTCATCGTCGATTCGCTGAATCTTAGTTGATTGAAACGATGGACTTCAGCATAATCAGCTATAACTGTTTTCATGAAATCTGCAGTCAAAAAACGTACTAAAGTAATGTTAGTGATTCGATGAAGAACGTAAGTTGCCATACTGAACTGACGTGTTTTTAAATCTAATACTTTTGCCTTTAATACCTTATTTGATAAGTTAATCGGCAAAACATAAATAACAACTTTATAATCACTCGGCATTAAGTATTCTATTTTTAATCCACATTTAAGCACTAAACTTTCTTCTATTATTGACTGCATTTCCATCACCACCATACAATTATTTTAGCACGGTTATCTGAACCATTCAATGAAATAAAAAACCCCAAATTAGGGGTTAGATAACACAAGTTCTTTGAGGAAAGAGTGTTGTAATAAGATACCGAATTCCTGAAACACTTAAAACAGAAGAAAAAGCAATGGTTCCTAGTTTTCCCCCTGCACCTCCAAAGTATGGTGCGCTATAAACAAATATTAAACCAAACAAAATACCAGCAAGCATAATACCTAACATTGTTGGCATCCTTAATGTGTTACTCATCCCAACAAAACTTGCCCCAAACCCAACCACTGCAAGTGTAGTCCCAAAGACTGGATCAATAAACGGGAAAAACCCTCCAGCAAGTAAGCCAATAAACGCACTTGCGACAACCGGTCCTTGATTAAGTTTAATATTCATTACATATGTCGTTAAGGCTGCAATCATTGCTACCACCACAATGACAAAGCTTTGGTTTTGTGTAAAGATTGAACCTTCTATAAAATCAGGGCGTATAAATACCCATATTAATAACGAGCTTGATAATGCAATCGTTCCTAGTTTTCCACCGAAGCCATTAAAACTATCTTTTGCAAGCACAAATAGACTACTTGCCATTAAACTTGCAAAGATAAAAGGCAACCATCCTAATAAATCAGGACTAGCCATACCGACAAAAGATCCACAAAAAATAGCCACCGCATAGGGTTTAACAAAAAGACCTGCGAACACACCTACTAATGCACTACCTACAACTGCACCTAACCCGCCATAAATGCTAACGATGTAGGTGATAATAGACCCTACAAAAACTGCTAGAAAGTCATATATAAGTGACTTACTTAATAACACTTTACTTTGATTAAATGGTTTAAGTGCTAAAAACTCACGGACAAAACTGACAATAACACCAATCAAGAAAAAACTTAAAACGACAAAAAATATTTTATGGTTAACCCATAAATTATCTAACGTAGATACAAATAGTAAAGACGTAAAAAAGCCAAGTGCAAGAAAGCCGAGTATTTTCTTCATAGGAAAAAACAAACGCTAAATAACGTTTAGTTTTTTACCAACTTTCTCAAAAGCTTTAATCGCTTGGTCTAGATTTTCTTTTGTATGACTTGCACTAATCATAACTCGACAACGTCCCTTATTTTTTGCAACTGTTGGAAACACAATCCCTGATACAAATACCCCTTCATCTAATAATGCTTTTGAAAATTCCATTGTTTTCGCATCATTACCAATCATTACAGGTGTAATTGGGGTTTCACTGATTCCAATATCAAATCCTAAGTTTGTTAATGCTTTCTTAAAGTAACGAGCATTATCCCATAGTTTTTCTGTATGTTCTTCTGTTTCCATTAACATTTTCACTGATTCAATTGTAGCTGCTGTTGCAGCTGGGGGTAACGCTGTTGAAAACAATAAAGGTCTAGCACGATGAAGTAGCCATTCCTTAACATTTTGTTTTGTTGCTACATAGCCTCCAATAACACCGATGGCTTTACTGAGTGTTCCAATAATGAAATCAATTTCACCATGTAAGTTAAAATGATCAATTGTCCCTCTACCACTTTTACCTAATACACCACTACCATGTGCGTCATCGACATACGTCAAGGCATTATATTTTTTCGCAAGTTCTACAATTTTCGGTAGCGGTGCTAAATCCCCATCCATTGAAAATACACCATCCGTGATAATTAATACATTACGGTAAAGCTCTCGTTTTTCCTTTAAAATAGATTCTAAATCTTCCATATCTGAATGTTTATAAACGGCTTTATCCGCTCTTGATAAACGCACACCATCAATAATAGAGGCGTGATTTAATTGATCACTAATAATCAAATCGCCTTTTTCAGTAATGGCTTGGATAGTCCCTATATTACAGTTTAACCCAGACTGAAACGTCATAACTGCTTCTTCCTTTTTAAATTCTGCGAGTAACGTTTCGAGTTCCTCCAATAAATCTTGATTTCCTACAATGGTGCGTACACTTCCAGCACCAACTCCGTACTTTTCTAATGCTTTTTTGCTTGCCTCTTTAACACGCGGATCATTAGCAAGCCCTAAATAATTATTGCTTGAAAGATTGATAACTTGTTTGCCATTTAAATCAATAACATTCGTACAAGGCCCATAATTAACAGGCAATTTTCGGTAAACACCATCTTCTTTTAATGTTTTAATTTTTTCATCAATAAAGTCTAATTTATTACTCATAATCTTCACTCCCTGGAATTAATACTATTTTCCCACTATTCCCACTGCCCATAATTTCAGCAGCCTTATTAATATCTTTTAGTGGGAATTGGTGGGTAATGATTTTATCTAAATGTAACTCATTACTTTCAACTAAGCGTTTAACTTCGTACCATGTATCATAAATACGACGTCCAACGACTCCGTAAATGCTTAAGCCTTTAAAAACAATATCATTGGCAAGATCAAGTTCGATTTTTTCAGAAGGGATTCCAAGCAAACTCATCCCCCCACCGTCTTTGATATATTTGAAGGCTTGTTCAATCGCTGTCTTATTGCCACTAAATTCACCAACAACATCGACACCACGTCCATCTGTTTCTTCTAATACACGTTTAATTACATCTTCTTCTAAAGGATTAATAATAACATCAGCGCCTAGTTCTTTAGCTAAATTACGGCGATACTCATTAACCTCAATCGCGATTATTTTGCTTGCACCATACACCCTAGTAACATCGACACCCATTAACCCAATAGGTCCACACCCTACAACAGCTACAGTTTTATTTTTAACAGGAAAATGGCTCATTGTATGCACGGCATTACCCAAAGGCTCTTGAACGGACAAATGCAGTGGATTAGCTTCTTTACTATTTACAAAACAGTTCGCTTCAGGCATTTTAATATAGCCTGCAAAACAACCATCTGTATCGACACCAATAATTTGAGTGTTTTCACAAATATGGCCATCCCCGCGTTTACAGAACTCACATTCCCCACAAATAATATGGGTTTCTGCACTAACAATATCTCCTATGCTAACTTTTTTGACAGCTTTACCAATTTTGATAATCTCACCGCTAAACTCATGGCCTACTGTTAAAGGCAATTTTAAACGGTTTTTAGCCCAATCATCATATTTATAAATATGATAATCAGTCCCGCAAAACGATGCCATCGAAACCTTCACTAACACTTCACTATCGTTTAAATCCGTTGAAATTTCTTTTTTTGTAATCGTAAATCCTTTTTCAGGTTGATCTTTAACAATGGCTGTCATTGTAAGATTTTTACCCAGTTTATCTGTCATAGTTATTCTCCATTCTATGTTAAAAAATTATGTAATTGATAAGAACGCTTACATCCAATGATATTATAACATAAACACACTTAATAATAAGGGTATTTTTAAAAAAAGCAAAGCAAAAAGCCACCAACAAATTGGTGACTTCAACAAAAAATAAAAAAGGAGTATATAGTGAAGTGAATAATTAATTATCACACGGCCTTCCCAATTCCGATCCCTTAAACCTTAATCCACTTGACTACACTATCATTATGCAACAAAACATTTTTTTATACAAATCATTAGTGTAAGTTTACAAACCATAAAAAAACCACTTTAAAGTGGTTTTTGCATTTTATGTATCTATTTCATCTTTTCTAATCACAAAGTCTAAAAACTCATTAAATAGTTCATATAGATCTTTTAACTGTTCATTTTTATAAAAATATTTTCCAATCATTTTTTGTATAAATGTTAAAAAATGAAAGTGTTGGAGTTGTTGTTTATTCCTTAATAAATACTCTATACTTTGTTCAACGTAATTTTTTTCAACAGTTTCACCTATGTAATATAAAAACAAATAACTTGCTGAGTAATAAACTAATGATTCTTCGTAAACTTCGGCTTTAATATTTTTTTTAAGGAAATAAGTAGCTTTTTCCTTGTTTCCTAAGTGGTAATAAACATTGCCTAAATTGTAAAAGACTTGTGGAGATTGTGTTTTAACTTTAGTTAAGTATAGTAATGATGCCTCAAACTCTTCTTTTCTAAACAGTAAATAAGCTTCAAGGGTATTTAAACGATCAAAAACTTCCTGATCGTCGCCGTTATATTGATGAACATATTTCATGTTATTGAGTATTTCCTCTGCATTCTTGAAACTACCGATTTCAATGTAGTTTTTAATCAGCATCAAATCGGTGTGAATTTTCCTCGGAATATTATTGGCTTTAGTATGGATACTTGTTGCGATTTTTCCAAGCTCGATTGCAGAATGCATTTTATAAGAACGTCCTAATACCTCAGCTAAATAAGATAGGGTTATGCCATGCGTTTTTTCATTCATGTTTAAAGACAGGTTTCTATGTAAATAATAAAGTGCTTCATCAATTCTACCACTTTGGTATTCATTAATCCCTCTAATTAAATTATAGCGTTGCTTTTGCATTTTAGATAAATTAGGATACCATAATTCGTGCTCACTTAATGCATCACTAACCTTTTCCTTTTGATAAGCGCTTAAATATGTTTCTTCTACTAGGGTTACTTCTACAAATAATAAGGATAATTTTAGTGTTTGCATATTATTTTTAATTTGATCGTAAGTTTTTTCGATTTGTTCTATTGATTTATAGTATATCGCGTTATAAAAATCTTCTATGATCTCTTTGGTTTTCTTTAACGTTTGTTCATCGATTAACAGATCTAAATCTAACGCTTTAAAGAGATAATTTAACATGTCTATGTTTGACATTGGTTTCCCGTTTTCTAAATCAGAAATCATTGATGCAGATACATTCGCACTTTGTGCTAATCCTCTTAAAGAATAGCCCTTCTCCATTCTTTTTTCATAAAACAATTGACCAAGTATTTTAATATTATCTCTTGGTATAAAATCATAAATAAATTGTCCCATCATTCCACTCCCTAAAATCCCATCTGTTAATTATTTTTAATATATTCTAATAAGTATTCATACGTGTATGCATTGTTTTTTTCATTTAATATTTCATGGCGTGCACCATAAATCCCTTTTACTTGATGTGTGTTATTAGTATATTTATCATACACCAATTTTAATTTTTCAATGGCTTTCATGTTTTTACTTAATGGGTCTTGATACCCTGAAATAAACAAACATGGTAAATCAATAGTTTTTTCAATATTTTGTTTAAAGTTTGTGATAAAAATTGTTTTGAAAAACGATGTATAAAAACGCTTATTATATGCATATCCAGAAAGTGGATCTTTAATATAGCGCTTAACATTCTTCTGATCAACACTCAGCCAGTCATACGCTGTTTCTTTGTTTTTCACTGTTTTAGCAAGTCCACCATTCATCATCTTCGCAATCAATTTATGTCTGATGCTACTTGGTATAAACAATCCCGTTAACCCTGCAATCCCTAACATCATAATGTTGAAGCCTTTAGAATATTTAGGTAAAGTTCCCATAATAATAGGCGTTTTTACATACTTCGGTGAAGTTTGCAAAAATCGTCTTAGTATTAACGATCCCATACTATGACCTATTGTGATAATTTCATCTGTTTTTTCTTCTTTGGCAATAAAGGCTTGCACCTTATGAACATCTTCAACAATATGCTCAAACGTATCATCTTTATTAAGGATTCCCACTTCTTGGTTTTTACTTAAGCTATGTCCATGGCCTCTGTGGTCATGCGCATAAACGGTAAAATGATTACTTGCTAAATACGTCATAAAGTCTTTATAACGTTCTTTGTGCTCTGCCATACCATGTAAAATATGAACAACCCCGATTCTTTTACCTTCTGCAGGTAACTTTAAGACACTAAGTGAAACATCATTGACACCATCAACAGTTAGTTTTTCCATTCAATTCACCCCTTAATCGTTTTATGATTCACCTCTATTATAGCATAGTGAGTAATTTTTTTATATTATGGTATTAAACCATTATTATTTTCAATTCTTTTGTAATAGGGTTTAAAAAAATTTGAAAATACAGTTACTATAAATCTCAATTTATCAATTAATAGACATGAAATATCAAATAAAAAAGGCAGACAATTGCTCTCTACCTTTGGTTTATACATTTATTTAGTTCCACGTTCAAGAAATTTCTCAAGTTCACTTTGTTTATTTCGCTAATATTTACCAATTTTTATCGCTTTTAAATCGCCATTTTTGATAAATGTGTAAACCGTTCTGAGTGTGACCTTCAAAACTTCTGATACGTCTTCTACTGTATATAATTTTATTGCATTCATAATAAGTACCTCCTAAAGACATCCTTTATTCATATCAATGATGCACTATTCGTAGCTTAGAAGAATAAAGGTTTTCTATATTATATCACAATCCCCTAAAATCATTGTTACTGATTAACATTTAAAACTACTCTGGTTTGGTTACAGTTGCGGCATCCAAAGTTACTGCTGTTTGTGCAAATAATCTTCCATTTAAAGTTGCGTTTGTTCCGAGAGTAATATTAGTCATTCCTAATATAATCCCTTCAAAATGTGCACCGGTACCAAGTGTTACTGTATCTGCTACTTGCCAAAAAATATTTTCTGCTAATGCACCATCAGATAAGATAATATTTATATTTGCCGCTTGAGTTAGGGCTCCATTAATTTGGAAAACCCAAAGGTCCGTAGCACTTCCTTTTAATGTAAGATCTGTATTAATTAAAATACCGGTGCTAAATTTATAAACCCCAGTCGTTAATGTTTTTCCGCTTAAGTCTCCACTATATAGTTCTGTGTAATTCGCATCATGTGTTGATGCATCTGTATAAGCGGTATGCATATCTGCGATCGCTGTTGTTAAAACACTTGGGGTCGGTGAAGTGTAATCACTCGCATAAACATTCCCCACAACCTGTGCTGAGGTTGAAAATGCGCCTAAACTATCCTTTGTTAATGAAAAGCCAGTGATATACGTTGCTGCTTGTGGAGACACACCAATATCTCCAGTGACTAATGAACTAGTTTCAGAAGATATACCTGATTCCGCCAAAATGACAAAATCTTCTGCAGAGTGTAAATCAATTGTCTCTAAATTACTCACATTAAAGAGTATATTATAGATAACAACTTCACCCTCATCTGAAGTCACAGTAACAACGCTTGTACGTGATGACTCAACTTCTGAATTAATATCACTTGCTTCAGTAATACTAACCGTCGCCTCACTAGAATACGGGATTGCTTCAACACTTGGTGTCACTGTTTCACCAAGAGAAAGCACAATGATGTATTCTAACGTATCCGTATCAAATCCCATAATCGATGTTCCATTAATCTCTAGCCCTGTTAAACTAGCATTAAAATCAACAGACTCATTCGGTATTTCATCCTCAGGATTATCCACAACACCATCACTATTGCATGCAGCTAACGTAAAAATCAGACTTAAAAATAAGCCTAAACTTAATAATTTCAAGATAATATTATTATTATTTTTTATCATCATATAATTCCTCTACTTAATTGCATTTGAAACCGTTAAAAAAGAGTATTCAATACACCATTGAACACCCTTTTTAATCTACTATAAAATATTCAATGCTAAAAGTAAACTTAATACTGCATAGACAATGATGATAACTTTTAAAGCCATAATTTTACTCTTAAAGGTGGAAAAGAACAATAAAAATATGATTACACCAATCTCTATAAATACTATTAAATCATTTAAAAAGTTTAAAAACGAAACCAAAAACGATAAAAAATCAACATCCCTAATAAGACTTGCCATCCCACTAAAGGCCATAGTTATCGCATACGCAGCTAAGATAACATACACAACATGTGTTGCAAGTTTGTTTTTAGTAAAGTATGCAAAAAATAAAATACCTAGTACCGATGCAGCAATAATAATCTGTGTTAATGATTCAAACATATTAGACATCCTTTCAGTTCGACATACTTTTATACCTCACAATCATAATAGCACTATAATGATACTTTATACAGGTTTTGGTTTTAATCTTTATGATTACAATTAAACATGACCATATCATCAAATACAATTGTAATTAAATAATTAAGTCTTACCCTTTACCATTTTTATTCCATAATAACCCCTTAAACTATGATATAATTATATCTGAGGTGACTAAAATGGAACAAAAAATGATTGATGCATTAAATGAACAAATGAACTTTGAATACTACTCAGCACATATTTACTTAAGTATGGCTTCTTTTGCTGGTGATTTAGGGTTAGCGGGTTTTGAGCATTGGCTTATAACACAGTATGAAGAAGAAATTTTTCATGCCCAAAAATTCTATCATTACATCGTTTCACGTGAAGGACGTGCAATTGTAAAAGGGTTTGAAGATCCTGAGGTGAATTTTGAATCATTACAAAAAATGTTAGAAACTGCTCTTGATCACGAAAGAATTGTAACAAGTAGAATCAATGATCTTGTTTCACTTTCAAATGATTTAAAAGATTACGCAACTCATAACTTCCTACAATGGTACGTTAGTGAACAAGTCGAAGAGGAAGAAACTTTCACTGACTTAATTCAAAAAGTTAAACTTGTCAAAGACGCAGGCCTTTACATTCTTGACAACGAACTTAAAACAAGAACATTTACACCGCCTGCAAAATAAAGATAACAAAAAGCATTTTCATATTTTTAAATACTGCACCCCAAACATTGGACATAATTTAATCCAATAAAGCGGGTGCAGTTTTTTTTATTTAATGTATATTTTGATTAATCAATCTTCTCTTAAATACTTGGATTGATTTTTATAAGTGCGTCACATACTCTTCTAGCTCATCAATAAAGCTATCAACAGCTAGGATTTTTAACCCAAATGGTGAGTCGCTGAATTCAGTGAAATGATATCCTTTATCCTTTATAAATATTAGTGTTTGATTAAAGATATAATCATCTTCTAGTAAAGTATTCCAGTATACAATTTCTTTAAGTTCTAAAAATCTTTTGTCAACTGTAATTATATATCCTATTTCATCAAGCAAATCTCTAATTTTCTTAAAATCTTCTAATCCTTCGTTTAACAATATTGATTGCTCATCCATATCAATTGATTCAATTTTGTATTCATTGTTTGTAAGGACTGAAGTTATTTTTAATCTACAATGTCCACAAGACATATTTACTACCTTAAGTTTAATCATGTGAGTCTCATTGTTGTTTCACAAGTTGGTTCTTCAGGATAAGTTTCGATGTATTTAGATGACGATAGGTCGCCATATTCAATTATTAGAGTTCCTTCTTTATCTCGTGGTAGCCACAAATCAATAAAACCATTAGCTTGAGTTGACACAGTTTCTGAAAGTATCACATTTCCATCGGTATCAACGAATTCGATGTAAATTTCTTCATCAATCATTTCACCACGACACCCTGTAGCGTTGTGTATTGTACATGGGTGTGTTTCATTGATATAAGGTGCAACAGAAAGATAAAAGTAATTTTCAGGCATTGGTAGTTCAAATTGATTGTTTTGAGTGAATATAATCATTTTGTGATCATATACACTTATTGCGTATTCCTCAGGCTCTATACTTCCATCTGCAAGCTGTGTAAGAATTTCTTTACTCGTTAAATCTTCTAACCCAAGTGTTTTGAGGCTTTCTTCTTGATTACTACAAGCGCTAATCAAAATTACGCTTGAAACCATTAATATTGTCAGTATAATTTTTCTCATTGTTTTCTCCTTTAATAATTTCTATGATGATTGTCACTAAAATCCCGTTAGTGACTTTCATAATATGTTATTTTATTAAGTACACCATTGGTGCACAAGTTCTATCGATTGAAAAATGCAAAAACTATTATCCTAGGTTTTTGACTCATTCCTTGGTCATTTATAATGCGATCAAGTTAAGCAAAACCATTGATAAATCATAGATGTTTAAGTATTTTATCCAATGTGTTATTGAATGTTTTTCATGATGATATTTCTTGTTTAAAATATCGTGTGTAAATCAGCCATTACTTAACTGATAATCAATGAGGCTTTAAAACTATCTAATCCAAGCAATGAAGGTCCTCTATCATTATTTATACGAATAATTTTTGTGATTATTTCTCCTTCATTACCTTAATAATTGATAAATACTCTTCTGTGGAAATTTCACCATTAGCTAAACGGCTGTCCAAAACTGACTTGGCATTTGAGTCCTTATTTAAATGCAATTGATCATCTTTAAAAAGCAAATAGATTAAAACTCCAAACCCAACAATCCAAATGAACATCATTTCACATCGCCTCTTCTTTCTAGTGTTTCTTTAATTTTTTTATAATCTCCAATAGATATTTCTCCTTTCGCAAGTCGATTATCAAGTAGCTTTTTAGAATTGGTTTTCTTTTTTGAATGTCCAAAACTATATATTAAAGCTATTGTGATAAAAGTCGTTAATAATAAAGGTATGAGTAGTCTATACCCTATTAAATAGTACTCTGATCTATTTGAAAAGTACCGGTGGTGTGGCATCGAATTTAAAAATGAATAGTCTCCATAATTAATCAAATACCACCAAATCATGCCTATTGCTGCAATAAAAACAAGGATTAATAAATACGTGCTTTTCTTCATTTTTTTCACCCTATTATAGAATACAGTAGAAATATAAAAGAAATATGAAGATTACAAAACAATTGTAATCTTCATATAATTTTTTTCTATGCTAGCACTGATATTGCCTTGTTGGTTTTCAATCAGTAATTTAGTGAGATATAATCCTAATCCTTTGCCATAAGGATTGTTTGTTTCATTGGCTCGGTATCCCTTTTGAAACAATCGCTTAACATCAAGGTTTTCTAAATTAGAAGGTTCTGATATTATTTCAATAATTGCCTTATTGTCTGCTCTTAACTTAAGCTCTAAAACAGAATTTTCTTTTGAATAGTAATATGCATTTGAAATAATATTATCCAAAATACGTTCAAAGTCTTGCTTGACAAACTTGATACTAAGGTCTTCACTTAAGTCAGTAATAACATGTATAGATTTTTGATTCAGAATAGATTTATAGTCATTTAACTTCTTTACAATAAATGGTTTTGGATTAAACTCTTTTATTTTATGTTCTAACTGATCACTAATCATTCTTTCGATATAGCCATTAATTTTTTTGGCTGCATCAAAGGCTTGATTAAACTCCATTTTTGTTACAGGTTTGTCTTTATTAAGTTTATCGAAGTAATGGTATAAAATGGTTAGTGGTGTTTTAACATCATGTGCCAATCCTTTTAAAACCATTTCTTTTTGCTCGTGCAATAGATCAATAGACTTCAAATACTCTTTAATAGCATTGTGAATATGATAAAACTCAACATATTCAAAGAAGTCATTAAAATCGTCTTCATCAATTAAACTTAGAATATGATCTAAATCTTTATTAATATTATTAGAATGGCTTTTGTTAATGTTAATGAAAACAATCATAGCTGAAACATAGATAATTAATAAAATGCTATTAACAATAATAAGATTCAAATCATTAAGTTGGACAGTTACGCTATTAGTATTATCAATATAGAAGTGAAATATACCTTGAGATGTTTCTATCGTATATTGTTGCATGGCGTTATTATCAATATTCATCGTCTCAAATAGAATGGTATCCATTTCATTTGTGAATCTTACTTCGACTTCATGAATGTGTGTATAATGTAAAATATATTCTTCTACAACTTCAAGTGGGTTTTCATCGATAATGTGGCTTGAAATTGTTGTAAATGCAAGGTTTTCTTCTTCGATTTTTTGATTGAGAGAATTTTTATTAATCAAAATTAATGAGCCATTAATGACTATAAATATCACAGTAATAATAATTGACAGTATAAAAATTTGATGTTTTGATTGCTTATGGACTGATTTAAGCATCTTTTTCACCTGCAAACATATACCCTAAACCATAAATTGTTTTTATGATTTCTTTGGGATAAACCGATTTAATTTTTTTACGGATATTTCTAATATGAACATCAATTGTTCTATCATATACTTCTCCATCAAATTGATAAAGGTATTCGATAAAACTATCTCTAGATAAGACTTTATTAGGATTTTCAATAAAAAATGTAATCATTCGATATTCAATTGAGGTAAATTCCACACTGTGATTGTTAAATATAACAATTGGATTCTGGGGTGTATAAATGATTTCTTGATTATC
>Ga0194136_1000272_pt1 | contig 28464 bp, 52 predicted proteins | sample TARM_MetaG_T3A_1_FD_134023 | JGI IMG/M metagenome (GOLD analysis project Ga0194136, IMG submission 134023) | Freshwater microbial communities from Pennsylvania, USA, analyzing microbe dynamics in response to fracking - TARM_MetaG_T3A_14 (version 2) | ecosystem: Environmental > Aquatic >...
AATGCTGCGAGCGGATTGCCGGTCAAAGGCCATCAAGTTTGGATTTGGCATCGTCTGAACCACGTTTCATGAACTGGGATAATGATAGGGCTTTGTTGATTTTATTGCAATCAGGGTTGGCAGTGTGCATTTGTTGCTCTATGATTCTTGAGTTAATTACACAGGAGAGTGAAATGAAAATCAGCAAATCAAAGCAAGAATTGGCCCAAATCATCAGCGAGAATGGTGGGTGGCGTGATGGTGTTGAGTTTTTCGCGTCAACTTGCAACGGAATTGTTATTGGATCTAAGAGTAAGCCAAAATACACATCAAAATATGGATGGGTGGCAGCTGGAGGTTTTATTGATGACAGGATTGAGTTGCATTCTTACCTGAAAAACTGGCACCAAACCATCCTGTCCCGCGCCGAATACCTCCACCTTTACCCAGCGCCGGATGCTGATGGGTGGATTGAGTGGGGTGGTGGTGAGTGTCCAGTCGAGAGGGGAACGTTGGTTGATGTTATATGGAGGGATGGAACAGAACGAGCAGGAATCAAGGCGCTCCACATAGGGGGTGCTGGTCATAAGTTCTGGGTTGCAGATGGAATGGTCAACGACATCATCGCCTACCGCCTGCACAAGCCGGAGCAAGCGAAGCCTGAATTCTGCGAGTCGGTGATGCGGGCTACTCCAGAACCTAGCGACAAACCAACCATCGAGCAACTGGCCGCCGACTACCGCAACGCCAAGGACTACGCCTGCCGCAAGCAGCAAGAGGCTGATGATGCCAAGGCTGATGTTGGGGCCAAGCTGAAAGCGCTTGAGCTTACTGGCGAGGCGCTTGGCCTGCTTGTTTCACCAATCACCTCAAAGCAGGAGCCTGAGCTGGTAGCCTCCAAATTCACTGGCAAGTTTCATAGCGCAAAACACGGGAATCAGCCAATCAGCCTGGACATGGTTTGCGATGGATGTGGCAAGCGGCTCGGGCATCATGTCGGGTTTGAATGCCGCCCATAACAACAAGGTGATAGCATGAAAAAGCCAGTTAAGATGCACGGTCACTTCCTGAAGGGAAGTGACATGCAGAACACAAGGCACACAAAATCAGAGGCAAGGTCTATTGCTGTGAAGTCAGCAAAGCGGGCTGGCGTTTGGCCTCTGGTGATTGAGTGCTTTGATGCTGGAGAGTACTACGTTGTTAGCTCGCACACGGTAGGTCACAGACCATAAAACAAAGCCCCATCAAGGGGCTTTTCCCTTTGCATCAAAACGGCAGCACGCTCTTGCTAAGGCATGTCGGGCCAATACCTATTACCTTTTGCGAAATTTTCTGCCGCCGTTATTATTCTCAGGTTGTGATGGACATTTAACCCGCACACCAAATCAGATCTTAGCGGAATGATATGATCAACGTGCACCCCATCCATTACAGCAGCCGCTGCGTAAATCTTTTTTATTTCATCTAGGTTGGCCCATGTAGGGGTTGCGTTTACCTCTGCGGCTCTGCGCTTTACTTTTGCTAGCGCAGCCTTATCTGGGTTTGCTCTCCTCCAGTCCCTTGCTCTCTTGTTGTTGCGCCCCCTGTTCAGTATGGAGTATTCCCTTAACCATTCTGAGTTTTTTGCTCTCCATAGCTTTATGCTTTCCGCGATCTTTTCTTTATTGGATGGATCGGAGCGATGTTTTTGATATGGCGCAATCCCTGATGCAGCTTGAACCATTACCTTTTCCGATATGGTTTCCTTGTTGTTTTTTTAATAATTTTTTGACTAGTCTCGGTGCTTTTGCGCGCCATCTGGAGTCGCCCTGCGCCTGTCCCTGTCTACTTTGTCGCAAGACTTGCATGTAAACCTCAACCCATCTTTCTTTTGCTTGTCTTTGCAAAAATCAGAGAGTGGCTTTTCTTCTGAGCATTTTGTGCATTTCTTCATGGCTGTCTATTCCATATCGTCTATTGGAGTGATGCGGAAATTTGATAGACGATCAAACTTGTCGGGAGCTACCCTATCCGCATGTAAATTATATCAGAAAGGAAGGATTGATCTACTTGTGCAGCGACAGCCAGGTTTTTGACCGGGCTTGATGTGTTCACCATCAATCAAGCATCCCTTTGCTATCTTGTACCGCTTTCCACTAGCTGCTACGTGTGATTTTCGTGGCTCTTTTCCTCCATGTGAGTGCATCCATTCCGCCTCTTCTATTCCGATCTCTGCTCTCCTAGCGTCCACTGTGTCAGCGTTTAGTTTGTTGCATTGGTCTCGCGCAATGAAAGCGGCCCTTCGGTGGGTAACGCCATACCTATACTGCAACTCTTCGGTTATGGTTGCTAAGTCCCTGCCGGATGAGTACCCCCTCATAACTATGCCTTCCACCTGGGTGAAATACTGCTGGGGTATCGACTTTATGAGTGCCACATTCTCCACCACGGCAGCCTTGGCAACGTCCTGCATGGCGCGGGTCATCTTGAAATCAACGGCCCAGCCTGCGTCCTTGAGCGCATTCTGAAACGAGTTGTCAGTGGCCTTTATGGCGCCAGAGGTGAACCGCTTGGCGATGTCGTCGGCCATGTCGTTGAACTTGGCTATCCAGCGGCGTGACACCTCGCGCACCCTGGCGGCCATCTCTGCGGCAGGGAGGGCGTCCTCGGCGATCTCGGGAGGCGCCTGCCGGTACTGTGCCGCCAGCCAGTATTCGGCGGAGTTGCTCATCTCCTTGATGAGCTCCTCTAGTGCGCGTCGATAACGGGCCTCAACTCCACGATTCGAGTGGATGGCTCGGACTGTTTTGGGTTTTTGGGCCATTACTGGCCCCCCTCACCCGGCAGTATATCCGGATCCGGCTCGGAGGGATCTGCGCCATCATCATCAAACATCCCCGGCTGCACAATCTCCAGATCCCCATCGATGTTATCCCAACCAGAGTCCGGGTCGTCTGACAACTGCTGTCGAGCCTCGCTCGGGTCAATGACACTGTTCGCGATGTAGATCTGCGCCTCCTGGGCCTTGTTGAAGCGGATCTCGCTCTCCTCCTTGGCGCTGGTCTGCCACAGCGACTTGAACTTGAAGGTGATCGCGTCGTCAATCTCGCCCCACTTGCTGAGCTGGATGACTTTCAGCATGGTGTCCAGTGGGCTGAAATAGTAAGACTGCTGCACCGAGCTGATGTCGTCATAGAAGGAGCGGATCTCCCCCTCGCTGCTCGCGTTCAGGCCAGACGGACTGATACCGGTGAGCTTGATTGCTGGGATCTTTGACACCGAGCACATGTGCTCTTGTGACTGGCTTTGCAGGTCGGCTAGGCCAGACAGCGGGGTGTTGACTTGAACGATGTCCTCAGTCTCATTGTCCATCACCCCCATACCCAGGTTGCTCTGCATGTTGACGTACATCTCGATCCGGTCGAATACGTCTCCACCCTCGCCACCATTCAGCACCTGGGCCATATTGGTCTTGAGGAAGGTTCGGGAGAACTTGTCTACCAGGTCACTGACGGATTGCCGGGTTCGCAGCCAGTTTTCCACGTAGGGCTGTGCCAGCTGGGACATTGATATACCAGAGAAGTTATATGCCGGCTTGAGCATGTCCGGCAGTGGGCGGGTGATGATGGTCAGCAGGCGCGAGGCGTGCATTTCCCGCCCCAATACCCACAAGGTGCTGGGCTTATAGAAGTCCGGCGCGGTCGGGTCGAGCGCGTTGTAGGCGCTGGGGCTAGTCCACATCGGCTCAATGTTGGAGAACCCAGTCAGGCTGCCCTTCTTGATGGTGCGGGGATCCAGTATCAGTGGCACCGACACGTCAGCCCCCTTGATGTTTATCGAGATCTGGCCCCGACCAAAGAAGCAGTCATGCTCGGCAGCCTTCTGGATGATCCCCATGACTCCGTAATACTCGCAAGCCTCCTCAAGCTCCTTGATCTTTTCGGCCATCTCCTTGGCCTTGGTGCGGTCCTTGCTGGTTATCTCTATGCCTTCCCGAGTTAGCTCGGTACTCAAGGTGGAAGCAAAAGCCCTGTACTCCGGACGAGTGGCGAGCGCCGCAAGGTTCTGGTATCCGGGGAACGGCTGAATGTTGGCCGCATACAGGCCACCAGCCGCCGAATTGAGAAACTGGTATGTCGGACCACAGAGGGAATCCATGGCCACTGCCGGGGTGGTGCCGGCAGGGACAACGCCGGGCATGAGTTGTGGTGGTGCCCACTTGATGGCAGCGTCACTGTCCCGCCTCTCCATGGACTTCATCACGGCGCGGCGCATGGCGAGCTTGCGGGCCTTCTGCCGCTCCTCGGCGATAGCGGCAGCTGCCGCCTTGATGGCGGCTTGCTGCTTGGTCTTCTTTCTGTCAAATGGCCACATGGGCGCTCCTCATGTCTGTTGGGGCTGGCGCCCAGTGAATGCTGGCTAACGCCTGCCCATAGGATACCGCATGGCGCGGGCCTTGGCTTCTGCCGAGATCTTGATCTTGCCGCGCACCGGGTACAGATGGCGGACGGCCTGGGTCATCGAGTCCACCTGATCGTCATTCGCTCCGAACGGGAATGATGACAGCTCATCAGTGAGCCTTGTCACCCATGGCGCGACGTCCTTGTGTGGCAAGATGATGTTTCCGGCCTCCCACAGGTAGGTGATGGCATGGGCGCGGGCCAACTTAGAACCGTCGGGCTCAACCGGCAGCAGTCCTGGCACCTCCATCTTGAGGGAGTCGATGATTGCCGGGCCGTTTGCCTTGTCCTCTATCAGCACTGCGCGGATGTCGTCGCGTGACGCCTTGAGCGCAACCACGGCCTTCTTGGTGTTGGTGAAGCTCATGCGGTCGCGCACCTGGTCTAGCAAGTAGCAATTGGCATCCTTGCGCCCCCACACTTGGCCAACTACGTAGTCAGAGCCGTCGGTGTCTTTGAATGTGCAGTCCCAGGAGCAGATCACTTGATCGAACTTCTCGGGCAAGTCTTTGGGCAAGTAGAAGCGCTGGCCGTGATCAAGGAACACAGAGCCACCCTTGGCGCTCGGTCTCTGCTGGAACTGGCCGGCAACGGCATGGCTACCCATCAGCTTTTTGTCACGCTCGACAACGTGCGCCGGGAACCGATCTGGGAACAGCAGCTCTCCCTCTTCATTGCGCCAGTCCTCCCAGCCGATCGAGGTCTTGCAGTGCCTGTCGCGCTCGTACTCCATGGGCAAGCACAGGTGCTCGTATCCATAGTCGTCGGACAGAATGATGCCTGATACGTCATTCTCGTTCAGGCGCTGCATGACGATCACGATAGCGGAGTGCTCAGGACTGACCAAGCGGGTCGGCAGGGTTTCCTTGAATATCCGCTCAGCCTCTATCAGGGCGGCCGGGCTGTGGGCATCCTCGGCGCTGTGAGGGTCATCCCATATAACCCGGTCGCCACGGCGGCCAGTCATCGAGCGAACGGCGCAAGCCTGCCGGAAGCCGGTCTTGTCGTTCTCAAAGCTCAGCTTCTGGTTGTTGTCCCGCATCAGGTTGGTCGGCCACAGATTCTGATACCACGGATCCGTCACTAGGCGCCGCATCTTGGTTGAGTCACGAACAGATAGGCTCTGCTCGTGGGACGCACCGATCACCCTGTTGGTGGGGATACCTTTCGACCCCCACTCCCAGGCAGGCCAGTACACAGACACCAGGGATGATTTGGACGTGCCGGGGGGGATGTTGATCAGCAGGCGGTTGATCTGCCCCTTGGTAACTGCCTCCAGGTGCAGACATACCGCATCCATGTGAGGACCCCACACCAGCGGCATACCGGGATCCAGTATCTGCCATGCTCGGCGCACGAAGTTGGCCAGGGAGCGGGAGCAATATTCCCGCTCTATCTGGTCGAGCACATCAGGAGTCAGCAGCATCTCGCGCCTTGAGGATTTCGGCCATTGCGGAGTCTGACAGTTCGCCGATGTTGATGGTTCCCTTGGGGGTCATGCTGCCGTCGCTTGACGTATGATCAAGTTGCTCTTTGAATGCCCCAACCCGAACGTGCTTGCCGATAAGCTCCAGATTCTTCACCTTGTCCGGCCACTTGATCTTCTTGAGGATGTTCTCGGTGGTGGTCTCGTCGTAATTGGTGATGGTGGTGTTGATGTCCAGCCCGCTCAGGGTGGTTCTCCAGCACTTGGGCCACTCGCTGATAGGCTTCAGGGCGCCATCCTCTTTCAGGATGTCCATCACGTCCATCTGGTCAATCTCGACCAGGCGGCGCAGTACGTAATCGGCGTCAATTTGCAGGCGCTGCTCACGCTCGGCCATGAGCTCGTTTATGCGGGCTTGGATATGTGGCTTCTGGTGCAACTCGCTTGCGCGCCGGTCAACTGTGTTTGGCTTCATTCTTTCTGTATCGCGGGATGCCATGTAGGCCTGGCGCTGGTTCAGCAGCTCGACGTACTTTCGGCAGTACAGCTCTTCTTTCTCGGTTAGCTTCTTCATCATCGTCATCTAGCCGTTTCCTAGCCACGTCAATCGGTAATGTCAATATACCACTTTTCGCGCCGCAATAAAAAAGCCCTCCGAAGAGGGCTAAATCAGCGGGATCTGTGGTTGGCATTGGCATCACTGGCCGTAGTGTAGCAAATCATCCATCTGCTGCGCCACCCGCTTGCGAGCCTCGGCATCCGCCACGCGATCATTCCAGCGTTGCAAAGCTTCGGCCTGCTCCTTGGCTTCCAGCTCAGCCCTGGTGAAGGGGCGGCACTCCACACCAATCAGCACGTTGTGAATTTCGCAGACATCGCCGCCGTGCTGTGCCTGATAGGCTGCGATCTTCTCGTCCTTGTACTTCTGCCAGTGCGGGCCTACGCCAATCACCAGTACCACCATCACCGCCAGGATCATGCGCATGTGTCACCCCTCACCAGAAATAGCGGCGACAACGTGAGAAAACCCCATGGTTATCCACATTCCGACAAGCAGGATGGCTGACTCGGTAGATTCACCGAAGAGGGCGCTAACAGCGGCACCACACCCAAGAGATATTGCCCCAATCGCAAGCCAGTTGGTTTTCATGCCTCATCTCCATCACTCATTTCAACTGTAAACGCCCGATAGGTCGTCATCACCAGCGCCAGATCTGCCGGATCCGGCTTATCCACCGCCAGGGCCTTGCCCATAAGTTTGACGCTGTAGCCGCGATCCTGCAGGTAGTAGGCTCCGTGCTGGGCGTCGCAGCAGGTGAGGAACTCTAGCTTTACTTGCACTGCATGGCCTCGTCGATGTGGCGCTCAATCATTGCGGAGTTATCCGGAGCTGGCCCTTCAAAATAAAGATCCCAGTCAACTCCATACCTACCTACACCAAGCTGACTATTCTCCTTAATCCACCGATACCGCGCAGCGTCTTTTTCTGCCGCAGCGAGCTTATTCATCAGACCAAGGAGTTGCTCGTATCTTACTGGTGTGGATATTGATTCCATACCATCATCGCACCATTTCTTTAGTATCGCCTTAGCATCATCAATCTTATCCAAATCAATCATCTCTCACTCCTCCAACACCACTTGCCCACCCGCCATCTCCTCCAGCATGCGCCGCAGATGATGCAGGCACCCCGCCGGGAATGGCTGCTTGGCCAGCCCTTTGAAAATCAGATAAACCCGCTTATGATCCACCAGGCCAGGCAACTGCCTGTTGACGCAGCGGCGAATTGCCGTGTTTACCTTCCCGGCTCGGTGTACCTCGGCGCACAGCTCGACCGTGACCAGCGCAGACAGGTAGGAGCATGCCTCGGCGTCGCGGGATGTGTAGGTTGTGATCACTGAGCTACCTCTCGAGCAAAGCGCGACTCACAGAACCCGGCGCGAGCATTGCACCATTCGCGGTTCTGCTCCTTTGTGCAGTAAGCACCAGCCAGGCGCCATGCTGTGGCGGCCTCTTTGGCTTTACCTTGGTTTTCCATCTGCGCCGCTTCCGCTGCGAACTCGTTGAATGCTTTCATGGTTATCTCTCCGTGTTGGTTGTGCTGCCAAGTGCAGTGGCGTCCCTACAGGGCAGCCTTGATGTCGTCGATTGCCTTGCTTATGGCGGCAAGCTCATCTTCATTGAAGGTCAGGTGCTCTTTCCAGTTGCCATAGTAGCGCCCGATCCTGCGATGGACCCTAGACAGTTTTACTTGGCTGACCCCGGCAACGTCGCAGATCGCAGATACTCGAATGCCGCAATCTATCGCCGCGCGCACCCGATCCATGACTGGCTCAACGCGCTTAGCATCCTCCTCCATTCTCTCCTTGTAGAAATTTCCGGTTCCAGCAGGGCGACCTGGGCGGCGCTTAACCTTCTGTGCTTGGGTGTTTTGGCTCATTCTTTGCCCCTTCTGTTTTGGTGAGGCAATTATCACAAAAAAACAATTGCGTGTAAAGTTAATGCGTCCCCCGATCCGCTTGGCCAGCAGCGAACCCTCCTAGATCATGGAGTCGCAAATTTCCTAAATCTCATAAATGATAATCATCACAAATACTCTGTAATTTTTTCAGTTTTGCTTTGTACTCAACCTCGATCGCTTGGTAGTCCTCGCGGCGGTATCTCTTTGGCTCATGCGTGCCTTCTAACCACTCGACGCGCTCAAGGCCTATTTTGGCTATCAGCGCCGGTCGGTAGGCTGTCAGATTTCCGGACAGATGCGAGTTGCAAGGGGCGCATTGTAGGTGGCAGTTGTCAGGCTCGAATCGCAGCTCTGGATTGCTTCCTGCTGGGCGGTAGTGGCCAGCATGGTTCTGGCCTTGGTGATGGCGGCCGCAGCTAATGCACGGCTGCCCTCCATCCCTAGCGCGAACCCAGGCATTGAACGAGGCTTGCGCCTTCTTCATCCAGTACCCTGTCGGTTTCACGTCAAGCTTTCGCTGGCGTGACTCCGACCTTGCTTTGCGCTCTCGAACCTTGGCTGACCTCTCCCGTGCAAACTCTATCGCGTGAGCGTGACAGCAGAACCAACCAGCAGGAACCTTAACCCCTGATTCTGCTGGCTTGTACTCTGCGCATTGCTTGCACTTTCGGGTGCTATTCGCCATCTTTCTTATCCTGCTGGATATCCATGCTGGCGACCATAGAGCCAAGGTCTAGGAATGTGAAATATCCACCATCATTTGGCCTCCACCCCATAGTGTCTATGTGAATTACATTCCATAGAGCAACTGGCTTCCTCAGTGGTGTGTGGCCAACTACCAGAGCGCGAATCCCATCAACACCCGACTGATCGCTGGTCTCTATGCGCTTGCGAGACCACATGCACGCATTCATAACTAGCTTTAAGTCTTTGCCACTTGAGTGTCCAGATAATGCCTGCCGAAGTTGATCCCATGAAGGGTATGGGCAATCTGCATGAACAAGACCAACCAATCCCTCATCAGTATCAATCTCGATAGCAACTGGAAGATCCCTAAATCTTGCCGCAAAATCACCCTTCTCAAAATCAGTAAGAGATGAAAACCACACTCCTCCATTTTGAATCCAGTTTCCAATATCGCACGTGTCATGACGACACACGTAATCATCGTGATTGCCACGCACTGGATGGAACCACGGCTTATCCAGCCAGGCCAGCACCTGCTCACACTCCGGGCCACGGTCAACCAAGTCCCCCACAGAGAACAGCCGATCGCATTCAGGGTTGAATCCAAGGCGGTCCAATGCTTCCTGCAGCCTGGTGAAATGGCCATGGATATCTCCAACGGCAAAATCACGGCCAGCAGTATTGATTGTGAAGTGCTTTATCATCTTTAAATTATTCATGATCGCTACCCATCAGTTTCTTTGCTTCATGCTTGGCCAGCTCACCAGCCATCCACTCAACTCCTTTCGGTGTGAACTTGGCCTGTGAGTAGGCGTGTGAGCTATCACCATGCTCTGCCATTCCAGCCTTAACCACGAACCGACCGGCGTCGATGTGATCGGCGTACGGGGGCATAACCCCAGCCAGCCGATACATAACCTTGTTGCCGATCAAGAACTCGCGCAGATCTGTCTCTTTTACCTTGAGCAGCTTTGCTACTTGGCGGAATCCGAGATTGCCGGTTGACTCGACATAGCGATCTACGAACTCAGCCTTTGGCGCGGCAATGGCAAGTTGCGCCTGTGATTGCTCAAGCTCCATTGCCAGGCGGCCTGCCTCAAGCAGTGCGGCGGCGTAGGTTTGCGGCACTTGTGGCTTTTGCATGGCCTTCAGCTTATCCAGAACATTGCGGCGCACGGACTTTGACTCCCTCATCCCAACCAGCATCATCTGGTCAAGCGTAAGATCGTAATATGCGCTCTCAGTTTGGTTGCTATTTAACCGGAATTTTTTTCCGGTTTCGTCCAAGTCCAGCTCATCCTGAACCTTTAGCAGAAACTTGCGTGGCTCATGTACTGACTCACCTGCATTTGAGCGCTCATTGTTAACAATCTCAAGCAACTCTAGGCTGCTCATGGTCATTTCGGATGACATTGCGATCAGGTTATTCATAGCTAACCCCTGCATCATCTAGGCTATCAATAATATTCAACCGATAACTATCCTGCTCTTCGTTGCAGCATCGCGGCATTTGAACGCACAGCGTGGCGCGTGATTCCTGCCAAGACTCCCACGCAAGCTGGACTCTAGGGTGGCCGTAAGCTCCTTCAATAATGATTCCGCAGTTTGTTTCAGCTGGTTTAAGCGTGTAACCGCGCTTGCAGCACCAAGCCTCAAACTCTTCCCGCATCTTGTCCATGTAAATCTCCAGAAATAAAAAACCCCACAAGTGGCTGGTGCAAGCAGCCAATTGCGGGGTTAGGTTTTGCAACCTTTGGTCTGTATCCATCTTGCACATGGCAGACCAAAGGCAACTGGTATGAATCCTATCTCAAACCCTGCCATCCTGCAACCTAAGCATAAATGATTTTATGAGCAGAGGACTCAGGCCGTTATTTCTCGCCTCTCGATTTACGGCCTCAGAAACGCGCCGTGCGCATTCGGCCTCATTGCCGCGCCTATGCCATTCCATCTTGCCCAGCTCTGCAACCAACCTCTTCGCAAGCAGCCTGGCGGCGATCCGATCTTGTTCGGTGAGTGGCTTCATGCCCCACCCCATACGTTCAGTGCCACCAGGAATGACACCGAACCAAAAACAAAAATAAATGCAGCGCCAATTATCACCTTCATAATCCCAACTCCTCCTTCCTGAGTCTGTCGTACTCACACTCTTCGGGGATTGTCAGCAGCAGCCCGTAGTTCAGCGCCCAGTGATATACCATATCCAGGTACAACTTGAACTCCCCAACATCCAGCCCTGAAGTTCCGCGCAGGGTACTACGCCTCGTTGAAACCCCGGTGATCACGTCAGTATCCATCACATCTTCGTGACCAAGGTACGTGTGGCACATCGCATCGTGAACCCATTGCACGGTGGCGAAATCCTTTCCTTTCGATTTAAGCCAGTCACTAATCTCTCGATACCACATCCACGAAAGGCTGTTCTGACTCAAGCTCCTGGATTTCTTCCCGGACAGCTTTACCTGGACAGGCCCATCAGCCAGCATCGCCGTTACCTTGGCGATAAGCTCCTGAGTGTCGAGCCCGTCGATGATGGTTATCGTTGTCATTGCTCCACCTTGAAGTGCCACAGGTATCCGGCGCTTTCCCTTTCACCCTTGCAGGCTGCGTATGCTGTCTGATAGTTGAACCCAGCATTCACAACCTCGCGCCTTCCGCAGAACTCGTACCGCTCACCACGAGACCCTTCCATGTTGCTTACGGCCACCATGACTCGCCGCTTGTTCTGGCGCAGGACTATTCCAAATCGACGCGCCCGCTTTGCGTAACCGCTAATTGTCCCGAGAGAGATCCCGAACTCATCAGCGCAAGCCTGCAAGCCCTTGCCGGATTCCAGCGCTTCGTATATCTGCTTTCCTCTCGGGCTTACCCAGGTTCCGCAAAACTCGAGATACCCTGGTTTTCTTGCGTGCTTGCTCATGGCTTCACCATGTATTTTCTAACGGTGCTGCGCTGGCACTTCAGGATTTCAGCCGCCAGGGTAACGTTGTTGTTGGTTTGCATGACTTGACTGACAGCCTCCATGTAAGCCTCTGTTAGCATTTCCTTTGCCGTACTGTTACCAACGTCTAGGCATACCACGTCAAATGGTTTGTAGGTGCGATTGCTTGCGTCATTAAGCCATTTGCGCATTGTCCACCTGTTTATCTGAAGCAGCTCACTGGCGGCGGTCTGGTTTCCGTGACAAGCAATCAGCGCGGTATTGATTGCCGTCTGCATGACATCAGCCTTGATGTCGTCCAGCGTCGCGCCATCAGCCAAGCGCATCTCGATATGCTTTTTCATTCCATCTCCTTGCCAATCTGAGCCGCTGCGCGGGTGATTGCGCGGCGGGTTCTATCAAGCCGCTCGCTTTCGTCATCAAATATTTCGCTTAGGCCGATATGGGTCTCGTCGTTGAATACTGTTCTGGCGTAAACGAAACTCTTCATGCCAATCGCGTCATGGCTTACGTCGATGCATAACTTCACAGCCAGCCGCAGCGCCTGCCCGTCATCATCAAGAGGGCGCCACTCTTCACGCCCTGTTTCAGGGTCGTCGTAGTAATATGCGCCGGCGCTTCTTCTCCACTCAATTTCAACTCCAGCCGCCTTAGCCGCCAACTCTAACATTTCACGATCTGTCATTTTGCCACCTTCTCCCACGTGTACCCTGCGTAACTGCTGATTGTCCCGTTTACTGCCTTGCTCACCATGCTGGATGGAAATCCTTCCTCGTGCGCATGACTGAGTGATCTAAACCTCACCACCCCTAGCGTTTCGCTGGTTCCGACATGCTCGTAAGACTCCGGCTCATAGGGTGGAAGCAAACCCTTCTTGCGCATCGTCGCAACAAGGCTCCTGAGTGACGATACAAGCATTCCTGTGCGCCTAGCCATGTCATCGTATTGGATTGACTCTCCAATGCTGTCTATGAGCATCTGGCGAGCTATATCGGTCTTTGTGCAACCCTTCTTGCGTGGAGTTGGTATCAATCCAGCAGCCCGCATCCGATAGGTGATTACTCTCACTGCCACACTATCAAGACCTGTTGCAATCTCGATCTCCTTGTAGCGGCCTGTTGGGTCAACCATCTTTGCGATCATGCCTCTGGCAATTGCTGTTGCTTGTCCGCGCTCCATATCACCCCCTGTTGATTGCCATAACCTGCGGAGGACGAACTATCTCGCCGGTTGCCATAGCTTGCACTCCGCGACCGTTGAACATCAGGCCGTCACCGCCCCAAATTCCTGGCGATACCTTAGTGAGTGGACCTCCAAGGTCAGACTCAGGCTGCCCCGTGAATCCAACTATCACCACATTTCCAAGCGGATCGAAGTCGTTCCCCATGAATGCTTGCTTACTGCCCATTATCTTTCCTCCACTTCGTAACGCCTAGCGCCAACTTATCCAGCGCAACCGGCCCGGCCTGCTTAACTTCGCTCATCTCGATACGACCAGGAAGCGAGCTTGGTAGCGCCTCTAGAGGTGTCCGCTCGAATGCTTCGTACATCCGGATGAACTCCTTTCGCTTCCACTCCATCTTGCTGGTTTCGGTTTGGCAGATGGATTGCCACCCGCCCATTGCCTTCACGGTTGCCAGCGCCTGCTTGTCTTCCAGCTTCAGCGTTCCGTAGCTGCCAATGCGGCGAATGTCTCGCTCGATGCAGGCCCAGGCTATGGCAGCCCGGTCTTCAATGGCTGCATCCTGCTGCTTAGTGGTTCCAGTCATCTGCTTGATTAGGTCGGCAGGCTTAGGAAAGAACTGGCCGCTATCAGGATTCTGCATGTGGGCCATCATGGCCTCCTGAACCTGCTCGATACTGACGTTTGCCAGGGCGGAGAAGTAGATTGCCGCCATTGGCTTAGTAACCTCTCTCCCGTACACCTCGCCAGCCGCCATCATCAAATCAAAAAACGCTCGCTTATCTTCATTCTTCATTCAGCCACCCCGCTAGGTTCTGCGCATTCTTGCGCGATATTGCACTCAGGCCAGCCAGTGGGCCTTGCGTTGCCTTGGCTGCCGTCAGGTAGCCGTTGAACTTCCCAGCCTGAAACAGCGTCTCTGGGCGTAGGTACTGAGCCATCTTCGGGTCATGCAGCCACTCGCCAACTTTGAACCGAACTACCGCCATCAGGTCATCAACACTGTGCCCATCACTCAGCCTTCCGCTGATGTTGCTTGCGTGGCTCTTGGTGCTGGCCTTGTACTTTGAGCCAGTCATCGAGTTCAGAAGGTCGATTACCTGTTTCACCCTGTCGTCGATAACCGCAGGTTTCGACATGGGATCTTTATTCTTTTCTCTTATCTCTTCTTGTCTAATCTGATCTAATCTAATCTTATCTTGCATGACAAAATCAGGATTTTGCTTGATTACGTCATGACTCTCATCTTCTTTTGTGTCTTGAATTGCAACAACTCCCCCTGATTTGCTTTTAAGGCCGTTTATTATTGCTCTCATTGCTGGGTTGCTAGTCATTGACTGGTCAAGCCTCTTTGCAAGCTTCATGCAGGTGACAACACCATCAGCGTTTTCAAAGAGGCCAACGGTGACAAAGTACCGCATCATCTCCTCAACCTTCTGCGCTGTGCTTCCCGTGTTTCTTGCGATTATTCTCGCGTCATGCTCAAGGCTAAATGTGATGTTGTCAGCCTCTACGTTTCCAGCTATCAGCTCTATGCAGTACCAGTAAAGCCCGTAGCCCTCTAGGCCATAGTCGAGCAAAACATTCTGAAGCTTGCTGTCTGCGCTTGCGTTAGCGTCATGCTTGAACCACTTCATTTGATTCTCGCCCCCTTTGAGCTATTGCACGATCTGCACATGGTTTGAAGGTTTGATATTGAATTCGTGCCGCCTTTTGATTGCGGATGCATGTGGTCTATAGTTAGATCAGAGTCTGTTCCGCATGAGATGCACTTATACCCATCACGCTTAAAAACATCCCACCTAACCTTCCCGCTTATGCTTGTGCAAGGAGCGAATTTTGCTGATCTCGCCCCCACCTCTCCTGCCCTCCGTGCCAGCTCTCATAGGCATCAGCAACAACGCTCGCGCACCCATCACAAACGCATACACCGTAACAGCCTAGATTTTTTATTATCTCCTCATCGTTAAGCGGGTTGCTGCACAGCTTGCACTCGCTCATTTTGCATCCTCCCCCAGCGCCACCAGCTCGGACACCTTCATGCCCAGGGCGTCAGCGGCTCGCTTCATTGTGTCGGTTGTTGCGCTACTTGCTCTGCACATTGAATAGACAGTCTCAACAGACAAGCCCATGCAATCTGCCAGTTCTTTTTTTGTTTTTTCCTTCATTGCTAGCGCTACCAGCAAGGCTTTACCAGTGTTCATTACTTCCCCTCCAATGTGTTGTCATCATAAAAGGCCGACCATCCGGCACTTTAGGATGAGGCCCCGCAGAGCCCCACATTTACTATCCATATTGTTAAAGAGCGCGGCACGTTCGCCGTTGATGTAGCCAACTTTAATGATGACGACTGTCACTGTCAATGGGTTTTTTATCACAAAAACCTTTAATATGTTCTTGACCTCCCCCTCCATCATGCTAAGATTCATCCCATCAACGGCAAGCGCCGAGCTCTTTAACAATCAGGTGAATAGGTAAGGTGGGCAAGTGCCACCATTTACCCCACAGGGTCGGGATCCGGTCTTGTGGAGTGAATAACAAACGGGAGATAAGCATGAAAGACTACGTTAACGCACCTAAGCCGACACAGGCTCCGTGGTGGATGGCGCACAGCCAGGAGATTAAGTTCTGGTCGCTGATTGCGACGATGATTCTTGTTGGGGGTTTGGCATGAGCAACCGCAAGTCGCAGTTCCAGCAAGACTGGTTAGCCGACAACTGGGACAGGTTCGTGGCTGAAGGTATCGAGGATTCACATGGCCGGTTGCTGACAGTATCCGACGCGCTTGAGCTAACCAAGCTGGAAGGAGACCAGATTGACGCAGCATTTCGCCTGGGAGCCTGCGCCACTCACGAAGCTATCGAGATTATCGCCAAGGCATTCCTGCTGGATGTGGCAGTGGGTACGCTGTGGGATGAGCATTTGGCAGCAGAAGAGGAAATGGGCCGCCAGATGCTTTGGGACCTGGCTGAGCAAGCATTTGAAAATCACGATTTGAAGGAGTCGGCGCGATGAGTGGGTTTGATGTTGTTGGTTTTGTTGGAAGTCAGGTTGGCCTGTTTAATCAGGCCCTTTCTGACCAGTCGATAACGTGGCAGAAAGAACAGCAGTTCGCCATTCAGGCATTTCAGAAGAATGATTACCTTGCCAAGGTGGCAATGGCAAACCCTAGCAGTGCGCAGAATGCGATCATCAACGTGGCTGCCATTGGCATCACGCTGAACCCTTCGGCAAAGCTGGCCTACTTGGTGCCTCGCGATGGCGGCGTGCATCTTGACATCAGCTACATGGGCTTGCTTCACCTTGCTCAGGTGTCTGGGGCTATTCAGTGGGGTCAGTGCAAGCTGGTTTGCGCCAATGACACCTACGAGTCGAACGGCCTTGATAGCGCACCAACCCACAAATACAATGCCTTCGGAGACCGAGGCTCCGTTGTCGGCGGGTACTGCACTGTAAAAACCGCGCAGGGTGACTACCTGACTGAGGAAATGAGCGTTGATGAGATCAATGCCATCATGCAGCGAAGCCAGAGCTTCAAGTCAGGTAAGTCGTCGCCATGGAAAACTGATTGGTCTGAGATGGCGCGCAAGACTATCGTCAAGCGTGGCTCCAAATACTGGCCTCGCTGTGAGCGTCTTGATAACGCCATTCATCACCTGAACACTGATGGTGCAGAGGGACTAGCTGATGACTCGTCCGTGCAGAAAGAAATAATCATAAACCCTATCGAGTCGATAAAGGCGGCCATATCAAGCAAAGGTCGCACAGAAGAGCAGTTTTTTGCGTGGTTCAGTAGCGCCCGAAAGCTTCCAGAGCCAATCCATTCATTCGATGTGATGACCGAGGAAGAGTTGCAGTGGGCAGCCCGCAAGATGGAGGCTACCAAGTGATCTACACCAACTCAATCACCGGCGTGAATACGTTCAAGATCGCACAAGGTACGGATGAATGGTTGCGCCATCGAGCTGGGTGCATCACCGCGTCGCGGATTAGCGATGTACTGATGCGAGATAGGCAGGCGCCATTTCCTGATGATCTTGAGATCGAGGCGCTTGATAAGCGCGGCGAGAATCGAGTTGTTTTCGCTGGGAAAGAGTTCATAGGCACAAAGGCAAAGTGCATCGAATTTGTTCGAGGAATGCTTCCAATGATTACGCCAGACGGCAAGTCTGGCTACATGAATGAGTTGATCGCTCAAGTTCGCACTGGGTTAATTCAGGAGTCTGTTAAGTTCAAGCAAGCAGAGTATGGTCACGAGCATGAGCCTCTAGCGCGTGAGGCCTACGAGGCTCGAGAGTTTGAAGTGGTTGAGACGTGTGGCTTAGTCTACCGGGATGCAACCATGCGCTGCGCTGTGAGCCCTGACGGGCTTACCGATGACAGAGGGATCGAGATTAAGTGCCCGTTCACCAGTGCGGTTCATGTCGATACGCTAATCAACGGAAAGATAAAGCCCGAGTATCATGCCCAATATCAATTTGGGATGTGGGTAACTGGCCTAAAGCGTTGGGACTTCGTATCGTTCGACCCGCGAATGAGAGGTCGGCCAGAGAATCGCCTGGTTGTGATCCCGCAGTATCGTGATGAGGAAGTAATGGCGCGATTTGATGAAGAAATTCCGAAGTTTTGCGCGGAAATGGACGAGGCGCTTGAGCGTCTTGGTTTTAAGTTTGGTCAACAGTGGGAGAAGATTTAATGGGTATCAATGTTTTCACAGCGTCAGGCCGTTGCGGACAGGACATGGAAGTAAAGTACACAAGCAACGGAAAGGCAATCGGCCAATTCAACCTGCCAGTTGAGACCGGATATGGCGACAACAAAAAAACCAGCTGGGTCACATGCAAGGTATTTGGCGAGCGAGCAGAGAAGCTGGCTCAGTACGTCACCAAGGGCTCTCCGGTGACAGTTACAGGCGCATTCCAGCTCGATGAGTGGGAGAAGGACGGCGTTAAACACTCGCGCCCGTGCATCCTGGTGAATGACATTCAGCTGCCACCGCAGCAGCAAGGCGGCCAGCAAGCACCACAAGGCCAGCAGCAACAGCAGCGGCAGCCACAACAACAACAGGCTCCGCAGAATAACGGATACCAGCAAGCTAGAAGCCAGCCAGTTCAGCAGCAACAGGCTCCGCAATACAACGAACCGCCGATGGACTTTGACGACGCCATCCCGTTTTAGGGCTGGATTTTTTAAAATGTAAAGCGGCTCGCGGTGTTCAACCGGTAGCCATGCAACAGAACGCAAAATAATACACAAAGCGCCTTGCTATTTATTGCGGGGCGTTTTACATTGAGGGGGTCAACAACGCAGGAGATAGAGTGATGAGGAATGCAGATTTGCCAGCAATGCCAGTTGAGCTTAGCGGGTTCGGATTGTATGAGCCGATTGCTTACACAGGGCTAACCAAGCGCGAGATGATGGCAATGCACATGATGGCAGCCAGAATTTCGATACATGGAGCACCAGACGATGAATTCGACGCAAAGCGGGCTGTTGCAGCCACCGACGCACTCCTTGCCAAACTGGAGAAATCACAATGAAAACCTACCGCATCAGCGGCACCAACCGCCGCACCGGGAGATTTGAAACCGCCAACGTGCAGGGCGCAACGCCGGAGCAGGCTCGCCAACTTATGGGTATGACCCACTGCCGCATGGTGGTGTTGGATAAGCGCGGGGTGGAGCTGTGAGCCAATTTGTTGAAGTGAAGACCGCCGAACTGGTTGGACCTGCGCTGGATTGGGCAATGGCAGACGCCGAAGGGCTTAAAAATAAGCGGGTAGTTGATAACAGCCTAGGTGGCAAGGTCGTACTCATCGTCAATGATGGTCAGCGCAAACCGCTCAGCTCTGGCAGGCGTTACTCCAAGGTTGAGACCACTTGGGGCTGGTTTGGCCTTGTAAAGGAAATGCGCGAAATCGTACTAGGTTGGGCATACGAACCAACGCTGTGCTGGGCCAATCTGCGCGAATACTTGGTTAGTTTGACAGCCCCACAAGCTGAAGGTGAAGAATGGACAGCGCACATTTCTGGCGTGTCAATGCGCGGAGATGACATTGGTCCGGCCGTATGCCGCGCCATCGTTGCCGCCAAACTGGGCGACGTGGTGAAGGTGCCTGTGGAGCTGGTGGGGGTGGCGGCATGACCTTCGAACTACGCCCATCCAGCAGCGAAGCATTCTCCGAGCGCCTGCGTAGTGCCGAGGCCCGCCGAAATCAGGAACTGGCCAACCCATGCCGCCGCTCGCGTGCCACCGATATGGCAGCCGCAAAGCGCCGCTGGGATCTGGAAGAGCAGCAAGAGATGCGCAGAATTGCGCGCCAACACAAGGAGATATGGGAATGAACGACAAGCAACAACTGGCGGCAATGGGTGCCCAATACCGCCTGACAGAAGAACAAGCAAAGGGCCTTGCCGAGCGGATGCCGCAAACCGGTGCCCTGCAGGTCATTGATGATGAACCCCTGTGCATGGCAAAGCGCATCGAGGGGCTGGAGGCGCTGGTGCGGGTGATGGCGAGCGCGCTATCTGATGCTGTGCCGCACGTTGCGCTGTCCGTCACCATGGGTCTTGCGGACAACAGTATCATTAATCGCTTCAACGTCATCCTTGATGGACAGCTTTCTGAGGATGGTGTGACTCCTGCGCCTATCGTGCCGATTGGCTGGAAGCTAGTGCCGGTGGAGCCGACACTGAGGATGCTATTCTGTGGTGGAGAGCATATCGGAGGTAGCAACGAACTGCCGATTGAGTGCTGGTACGATATGCTCGCAGTTGCCCCGTCACCGGACTGCGCCAAATGACCTTCGTAGAATCCCTTGCCAGCGCCAAGGCTCAATACCAGCAACAAAGGGCGGCCCATGTCGCCGCCCTGTCGCCGGAGCTTCTGGAAGCCATCCAGCGCAACGCAGAGAAGCCAAGACCGACCGGCCGCCGTATCACTATCGAGCGGGAGCGGTGGGCCGTGGTTTACCGGTCTCAGTGTCCGTATGTTGGATTTACCACAATAACAAGCAAGAAAAACGGGAGCCTATGACATGGCAATCTTGATCAAAAGCAACACGCCCGATAGTGACAAGGATTTCTGGGCGACCACCTGGCAGGCTTTCAGCGATGCGGAGGTGCTTTACGGTCGCAAATTCCAGGTGGACGTGGCGGCCGAAGCCAGTACCGCGAAATGCCTGAGCTACTTCGTGCGCCCTGGCGATAGCGATCCGGTGGCCTCCGGGGTTGATGCGATGCTGATGGAGTGGCCAGCCGACTGGTGGTGTAACCCTCCGTTCACCATGAAGTCAGAATTCATTGCAGAGGCTCGCCATGCGCAAGCGGCTGGCAACCCGGGCATGATGCTTCTACCTTATGAGCCGCTGACAAAGTGGTGGCGCAACCTCCTGGCTGATGAAGTGGTCATCTATGAGCCGGATGGCCGATACCAGTTCATGGAGCGTGACGGCAAGACAACCAAAACAGGGGCGAATTTCGGGTGCGCCTTGGTGCTGTTCCCGGCACACAAGATTGGCAAGTCTATTCGCGTTCCGTTTGAGCGCGGGTTTTCAACGAAATCAGGAGATCAAGAACAATGACCATCATCTACGTGGCCGGCCCAATATCCGGCATCAAAGACCACAACCGCCCGCTGTTCAATATGGTCGCCGCTGAGCTGGCAGATCAGGGTCACAGTGTGCTGAACCCGGCAACACTGCCAGACGGACTTAGCCAGGGCCAGTACATGCAGATCTGCCTGCCGATGGTGGCGGTGGCCGACGAGCTGGTCATGCTGCCGGGTTGGGAGCAATCTGAGGGGGCCTATATCGAGTTTTGCCTGGCCAAGAAGTCAGGCAAGACGATTCGGGAGCTGGGCGGGCGCATTTTGCATCAGGGGGAAGGCAATGAGTAACAAAACAGATCTGGACTGGCTGGCGCGGAATGTGCATGTGTGGCCAGAAGGTAGGCGCGAGGTTTTGGTTTGCTGTACACGAAATGTGGATACGCTAATTTGGAGCTCCGTCTTATCGGATGCAGGCTGGATAACCAAAGACCAGTGGCTCGCCCGCCGCGCAGAGTTGGCTAGTCAGTTCAAGCCACTCACCAGCATTGAAGACAATCAGGAGCAGGTTATGACCCAGCAAAAGGACATGAAGCAGGATAACAAATGGTTCGAGCGCGGGGAGCTGCCGCCGGTGGGGACGGTGTGCTTGTATGTGGTATCAGATCGCCTCTCTGCTGAGGTTGAGATAACCGCGCACGCCAAGTTCGGCCTGTGCTTTGTTGAAGTTGGCAAGTCCGGCGAAAATTACGTGTCGAAAACAGCGGAACTGCACCGATTCCGCCCCGTCCGCACCGAGAGGGATGTGCTTCTTTCCATAATCGTTGAAGAAATGAATCGTTACGACACGGATGGGAAATTGGCCGACGCCATCCTGGCCGCCGGGTTCTCGCTGAGGGACAAATGATGCACCGCTACCACGCCCCGCTGCCGAACTGGTCTCCGTGGTGGCTGGTAATGGCGTGGTGCGCAATCATCGTCATCATTGGCGGGTCGCTATACCAGGGCTCGCCGCACCATGAGGCCGGCGTGCGCCACGCGCTGCCGGATCCCTACGTCCCGCAGTGTTACGCAACCGAGTGGCGAAGCGGCCAGTATTGCGAGTTTCGGCCAGCCAATCGGAGCCAAGGTAATTAAAACAAGAGCTAGCGTTGACAAAAACAACCGAGTGACATAGCATGAAGTTGCTGATATGTGTTATCCGTTCCTGCTGTTGTGCCATTGCTCTTTGATTGCGTGTTATCTCCTGTGATAAGTGAAAGCCCCTCGGTGAGGGGCTTTTTTTATTGGCCTTTCTCGCCATGTCGTCACGGCATCTTTGGCAGCGGCAAGTCAAGGAACCCGTTGTACATAGCCAGGGTGGCGGAAATGGTCTGGGGTTGGTGTCAGTAGGCTCTTCAACCCCAATTGACTCTTGCCGGGTTTAGAATGTCAAGTTGTTGTGCGATAATCCCAATAACAACTCGACGAGGACGAGAGATGACGCCGACCCCGCCAAGCCATGACCCGCAAGGAGCTTACCAGCTTGGCAGGATGGCCGAAGCCCTTTCACAGAACACCGTCACCTTGACCAAGTTGGTCGAAGCGGTGGATGAAAACTCTCGCAGCACAGCCAGGCTTGCCAACAGGCAGGACAGGATGGAGCAGACCATTGAGCAGATCCAGGCAGACCAGCGCAAGATGATCAACATCAACATGACCGGCCAATCAACCGAGGCCGACGTGCGCAAGAAGTTTGAGTGGCTTGATCGCAAATACCAGGAAGAGGTGAGCGCCAACGGCGTGAGGGACCACGGCAAGAAGGTGCTCTATGGCGCTATCCTGATCGCGTTATTCTGGTTCATGTTCGCCCTCGTCAAAGATGCAGCCGTTGCAGAAGTTGCAACACAACTTCGAAATCAAACCGAAGTTCGCAATAAGGGGTGACCATGAAGAAATGCCAATGCGAAAGCTGCAGAAGAAAGCAGCGCCAAGATAACATGGCGGCTTTTGGCTGGGGATACCAGCCGGCATGCCACGGCGACAAGCCCCGCAACCCACCACCCAAAAAGCCTTAAGGAACCCCAATGCAACCACTAGCCACCGCGCAGCGCTGCGCATCAATCATAGAATACGCCATCAACCCCGCCATGGCTCTGCTGCCCCCCAAGATGACCAGCGACAAGGCCACCGTGATGCTTCTCGCTATCGGCCTGCAAGAAAGCCGCCTGACCCACCGCAAGCAGATCGGAGGTCCCGCCAAGTCATTCCTGCAGTTCGAGTCTGGCGGAGGCGTGAAAGGGGTGATGACCCACTCAGCATCCGTCGCATCAGCACAAAGCCTGTGCCAGGCCCTGGCTGTGCCATTCGATCGCGAGTCCATATTCCAGGCCATGGAGTTCAACGACGTGCTGGCGTTCGGGCTTGGGCGTCTCCTGCTCTACACCGACCCGAAGGCCCTGCCTGAAATAGGTGACGCTCAGGCGGCGTGGGACCTGTATCAGCGGGTGTGGAGACCTGGCAAACCGCACCGCCAGACCTGGGATGAACTCTACACCGTAGCATGCAAGGCGGTGACATCATGAACTGGATGGACATAGGCAAGCAGGCAATCCAGATGGGGGCGCCAATCCTTGGCGGCGCTCTTGGCGGCCCGGCAGGTGCAGCGGTGGGGGCATGGGTGGCGGGCCAGTTCGGCGTTACTGATCCAACCCCCACTAACATCATGGCGGCCATCAAGGCGGATCCAGAGGCGGCGCTAAAACTGCGGGAGGTTGAGCTGCGTCACCAGGAGCGCCTGACGGAAATGGAGGTCGAGCGCTTTCGCATTGAGACCATTGATGTGCAGGACGCCCGCAAGGCCCACCAGCATCACTGGATGCCATCCGTCATCACGATGGTGATGTGCGCCATGTTCGGCTGCATCGTTGGCGCACTGTTCATCTGGGCTATCCCAGGAGAGAACAAGGACATCGTGGTTTACATGGCGGGGCAGGTGTCCGGCCTGCTGGCCAGTTGCGTCGTGTACTGGGTTGGCTCGACCAGGGCGAGTGCAAATAAAGACTCGTTGATACGACGATGAAAAATAAAGCCCCTGTGAAGTGGCTTTTTCGCTCATCGAACACGGCTTTTGTCTACGTGTTGGGATGTAGACGAAAAACAACATCATAACGCATTCTTAGTTGCAAAAAAGAAACCCAGCAGAAGCTGGGTTGTTGTCATGTGGGCATCAGATAGAGCGCCAGGCACGCCACCACCGGAACAAGCCAGTCCAACAGACTGCCAACGTCCCACACCACAGGGTCAAATCCTCCCCACCACGGCATGTTGGCTCGCTTGCCGTAGCCGAACTTGGCGATCCAGCGGTATTCAGCCTGGGTGTGCTCGCGGGCAATGAACCAGAGGCAGCCCAGAGCGCCGCCCGTGAACCAATCACCGGACGCCAACCCCACTGCACATTGAAGCGCGACGGCTGCAATGGCGTGATAGAGAGGGGATTTGTCTATCTGCATATGAACCCATTTTGATTTATGACTGCACATCAAGAACAGATGTCCCCATGGCAATAAAGCTAAATCTCACATTCCTTGCCACTGTATTGCCTTTAATTACAAAGGTGCAGGTGGAGCTGTTGCTCGTAGGGAAATCATACCTGATATACAAATTGTCAGTTCCTGTTCCTTGGGCGGCTTGTAGCATCGCAACAGGCCATGTGTATGTAGGCTCAAAATACCCAGCAGGAACAGGGATTGTTACAGTCTGGTTTCCTGTCGCATCCAGAGCAATGACAACAGCCTTACTAATTACAGAATCTTGGAACCCGATGCTAGTATCTCCAGGGTCGCCCTCCATTACCAGCACTACGCTGTTATAGGTATTTCCTGATGACTTTACGCCGGCTACACCAGGGGTGGGGCCATATACACTATGCAGATTGCGGAAGGAGTTACCAGCTACCGAAATCCTGTTAAAAGCCCCGGTGAAATTAAATACACGATTAAGCGGATCTGATGCTGTAAGACTGCTACCGCTAAACATACAACCGGTAAAATCTAGCATCTCACCAGTCGAGATTGTAAAGTGCGGGCCTGCTGGGCCATTTGCCCTACGGAAATCACATCCAGTAAACCGCCACAGCAAGAACTGCCCTGATGAGCAGTCGGCGACATGCTGAATGACATCGAAATGCACCCCGCTCATAGAGCCCGCTCCGGCTTGCCCATCAATCTTGATAGCAGCAGTAGAGCATCCAACTATCTCTCCCATTGAGAAGTAGAAAGACTCCGCTTGTTTCGATCCTGTTGTTTTTACATACAACGCGATACTCGTCCGCAAGATATAAAAATCAGAAACAGTCAGCGTTCTTATGGAGGATACGCGCGGATCTATACTCTCTACGTATATGGCAATAACATCGGTGTCGTTTTGTGCCGCCATGATTCCATTATTGAAGGAAGTGGCTCGTAGGTGCATTCCGCCATTGTGCAGAGACCGCAAGAACGTCCTCCAGTACCCACCTCCAGACTGGATTATCCTTACCTCACTAAGATAAAGCGTATCTTCTGCGCCGTTTACCTGAGGATTGCTCGCTGTGAGTTTAGCCTCAATCTTGATAGCGGTTCCCACTAAAGGAACATCAGTGGTGATGGATAATTTAGAGAATGAGAATGCGCGATTGTATGAAGTCGTATGCTTTAGATCGAACAGCACCCCCCCAGTTACCGCTGGACTGTACTTTATAAAAGTTGCAGCGGGGCCATCCCCGACAAAAGATATGAACTTGTCATCGCAAAGCAAAGTTGACGTTATCAGATATGTGCCAGCAGGGACATAGATGCCGCCGGATAGCGAAAAGTTATTTATTGCAGCTTGAAACGCGGCCGTGTCATCAGTAGCTCCATCACCCTTGGCTCCAAAATCTTTGACACTTACTGATTCTCGCATCTTGTCTTGAGCGGTGCGCGGCACGGCGCCATCACCATTCTGCTCGAACCCGACTATATCTGACCCACCAGGATCTGCCAGATCCTCCTTAAGCCCAATATCAAACGTACCCCAGCTAGAAGGATCTGTATCAGGGTCAGTAAAGTTGCTATCCACCTTACTCTGCCACAGAGTCACCCCATCACTACCAAGCACCATTGCGCCCTTGGGGTATCCGCCAATCGCTGCAGCCATCGCAGCATCAAACGTGGGCTGCCCGCCCGCCTGCATGTAGCGCAAGATGTTGGTGACTTCGTAGAAAATGCCATTGAAGTCTTGGCCAAATGGAGGGATCCCTCCGGCCTCTTTGGCCGTCATGTTGATGGCGGAGAAACCCTGATCGAAGCCCGCGCGACCAGTTGCCGGGTTCGCTGCTGGCGGGATGGGGTTCTTGAGACCGGACTCGGCCCATGGGGTAATTATTTTGCCAGGTTCAGATACCGACATTGAAGAGATCTCCATTATTTAACAGGGTGCCTTGGCCAAAAGGCTCGGATCCGGCCCCGGCTTCATTGAAACCAAATAGCCCATCGGGGGCGGTTAACACGGTGGCGAGCACGCCACCAGGGCGAGGCAAGGTGTCTTTTGACAGCACCGACCTTTCCCATGATTCTAACGGAAACTCGAAGACGTAGCGAATGGCCATGCCTTGCAGGTCATTGACCCAGCACCGGCCTCGGCCCGGGAACAGGTTCTTTAGAACCCCGTTCAAGCTGCTCATGGTCGAGTCGCTGATGTTGGCCAGCGCCTTGGTCAGGATGAGCGTGCGAAATGCCGGGTCAGCCAGCTTGAAAACGTCCGTCTCGGGTGCACCAGGGTACAGCGTGCCAAACCCGAATGTCTGCCATGACTGGGTTTCGGTAGGCGTGCTGAAGCCAACGTAATCGCCAACAGTCACCCGCAGATATCTGCCGTCCTCTATGGCTACTATGCGGCCCCAGATATCCAGCCCGAACCCCTGCGCGGTATCGACGTTCCACACCACGTTGTAAAACTCATCCACCCACGATGCGGAGAAGTATTCCGTGTTGTAGGTGATCAGCTGCTTGATGCGGGGCGAGGCCGCATACTGCCTCATGGAGATCATACCAGCACCACCTCAATATCATCAGCTGACACAGTGGGCGCCTGGTCTATGCCGACAAGCACAGAGTCCTGATCTGCCAGCGTGGTACCGACACGAACAGTCAGCACCTGCACTGAATTGGCTATCTGGGCAATTGGGCCGTAGTAGCTTGATGAATATACCTCCCCGCCGATGCGCGCACGCTGGAAGCCGTTCAGGCCGTTGAACGTGTCGATCACCGACTGCTTAACCAGGTCAGTAATATTGAACGGCAGGGATGAGGAGTTGCGCAGCGTTACCTTAAACAGGATCGGAAGCGATGCCGGGCGTTCCCATGAGATCGAATACTCAGGGTATGGAAAGCCGACATCATTTTCGGTGTCCTGCACGATCACGGTGGTATTGCCGGTCAGGTTGCAGCCGCCATCCTTCTTGAGGAAGATTGCCTTTGCCACAGCCTCGTCGGTTCCACCTACTGCGGCGATGTAGACGCAGTGGGCGGGGATCTCGTAATTGGTTGGGCCAACGATTACGGGAGTACCAAGGAAGTTGTCATAGGCGTAAACATCAATCACCCCAGGCACATCCCACACCGACCCCCGGATGGCTGCCGCCGACCCGTGGGCGTTCTTGGCCACTGACGCAAAGCGGCGCGCCTCGAACTCCGCTCGCGACTCGACGTTGGTGCCAGTCACTGCTGCGCCTGCGTTATTGATGGCGTCCCAGCCCAATGATGCCTGAGCGATCCGGTTCAACTCCCCAATGCCGAGCTGCACGGGGCCTGGGGTGGTGCATGCAAACTCAACCGTGGCCACGCCGCCGATCGGGAATGTCACCGAACCGCTGGATGCCCAGTAAAGACCGCTCACGTCCCGAGCCAGAGCGCCAGCAGGCAGTATTGCTCCGGGCTGACCAGTGACGGTGGCAAGCACCACGGAAGCGGTCGCCCCTTTTCGGGTCAGGAAGTAGATCCGCCCGATAGCGTCCTGAAAGCGCCCCTCACTGGTTGCCGGGTCTACGCCAGCAACCACAGATGACACTGCGGCGTTTGCGTCGGTGATGTTCTGGGTCAGGTTGTCGGCAAGGTGGGCCTGCGGCGTGGCGCTGCTGGTAACGTTGAGATTGCCGCCGAATGCCACGTTGTAGTCAGTGAGCACCCCGGTACGAATGGCCGTAGCCTGCGGCACCGTGACGCCTTGGTAAGTGATCGTGAGCTTGGGCACGTTAGACATTGATTTGGGTCCCGTCTGTCAAGGTGACTTGAATTTGCCCTGTCACGCCTCGGGCCTGGTCATAGATAAGCACGGGAGTTGCCGATGCCACATCAGGGACGCGCAAAGCCTCCTGCTGATACCATGCCGCTAGGGTGGCCTGTGCCGGTCGCTGACCAAGCACAGATTGCTCGTAGGGGATGCCGTCATCGGTGTTGTAGGGGGCTTCACCACGCCACAGTAGCGACTGGCTGGCCACATCCTGCGCCACAGAGTAGGCGGACGAAGACAACGCAATACCGCCAGAGGCATCAACATCCAGATCCCACGTCGTCGGATTCAGAAAAATCGTGTCCATCAGTTCGCCTTCGTCAGTGTGGTGAGGTGAGCCGCCGTCATCTCTTGGCTGGGAGCTGGGCCGCCGCCGTGAGTGTGGCTGTTGAACAGCTCCACGAAACGCTCGTCCACCAGCTTGCGCACATCGGCGCCAGTGTCACCCAGTTTAACACCGGATGTGTTGTGAACCAAAATCCCACCTTCGGTGATCTGGACGTAGCTGGTCGG
>Ga0194136_1000275_pt1 | contig 28241 bp, 34 predicted proteins | sample TARM_MetaG_T3A_1_FD_134023 | JGI IMG/M metagenome (GOLD analysis project Ga0194136, IMG submission 134023) | Freshwater microbial communities from Pennsylvania, USA, analyzing microbe dynamics in response to fracking - TARM_MetaG_T3A_14 (version 2) | ecosystem: Environmental > Aquatic >...
GTCTACGATCATTAACAATTAAATTATATCAATAAAAGAACTTAAAGATAAAATATTAACTAACTATATTATACGAGGAGTTTTACCTAATGGACAAATATGCCTACTGCGAAGACATCATCAAAGAGGCAAGTACCACCTTTCATAAAGCGTTTAGCGAACTAGAAACCGATAAAGCGAACGCTGTTTTTTCAATATATGACTTTTGTAGAACCGCAGATGATGCGATTGATGAAGACAATGACATTGAAAAAATCAATACCCTTAAAACACAAATACAAGCCATCTTCAACGGTGAAGATCAAGATGATTTAATGCTCAGTGCGTTAAAAGAAACGATTGAAACATTCCCCTCAGCCATTAAACCCTACCTTGAATTACTATCAGGGATGGAAGATGATTACAACTTTAAACCGGTAAAAACTGAAGAAGACTTAGATAACTATACTTATAAAGTCGCGGGAACTGTTGGATTAATGTTGATTCCCTTACTTGCAAGTGAGACCTATAAAAAGCAAAAAGAAACCCTTGAAGCGATTGCTGTTAAACTTGGTCAAGCCATGCAAATCACAAATATTTTACGTGATGTCCGCAAAGACTTAATGCGTCAAAGACTTTATTTCCCAGAAACAGTCATCAAGCAATATCAAGTCAATATCGAAACATTGCGTACAGGCATTGTTACCCCTGAATATAAAAGTATGATTGAAAGCTATATTGAAAAAGCCAAATCGCTTTATCAAGCGTTTTATGATCATATTGATTTATTTGACAAAGAAGCCATTTATCCAACCCTTCTCGCCGCTAAATATTATGAAAATATTTTGGATGAAATTAGAAAGAATGGGTATGATAACCTCACAAAACGTCACTATGTTGGCAAACTTAAAAAATACTTAATTACCAAAAAAGCTAAAAAGGAATTATCGCGTAAAGGACTGATCTAAATGCTTGAACTTATCATCGGTTTTGGCTTTGTTTTTCTTATTTTAATTATAGCATCACTTTTTGAAAGACTCCATATTTTCAATGATGAAGGCACAAGAAAATTTATTCATATAGGGGTTTCTAATTGGTTTATTCTAGCCCGTTTTCTTTTTGAGGATAAAACTTACTTAGCCATCATTGCACCATTAACGTTTATTGTATTAAATTATTTATCTTACCGCTATAACTTAGTAAGTGCAATGGAACGCGATGAAAAAAGCGTGAATGATTTAGGCACTGTCTATTATGCAATCAGTCTTACAATCATTACCTATTTCGCCTTTGAATATGACTATTTAAAAGAAGGCTTATTTGCGATATTGGTCATGGGTTATGGCGATGGTCTTAGTGCCGTATTTGGTAAATTTTTTGGGAAGAAAAAGCTATATCAAAACAAATCATGGCTAGGAACATTTACCATGTTTTTAGTCACGATGATCATCGGATTAATTCTCTTTCCAGAACTTTGGTATTTAATGATATTTATTGCGCTTATGATGAGTATGCTTGAATTATTCACCCCAAAAGGGCTTGATAATATTAGTGTTCCACTGATTCTATTTTTATTTTTGGTGGTGATATTATGATGATGAACCTTTTAATCGGCTTTAGCCTAAGTTTAATTATTTCTTTGCTCGCTTATGCAAAACAATCACTGAGCGCCTCAGGCGTCGGTGCTGCGGTATTACTGGGTACGATCATCTATGGGTTTGGCGGATGGTTTAGCTTTTTATTACTCATGGTATTTTTTATCTCTGCATCGTTAATCAGTCTATTTGATGCCCAAAAAGAGCCTTCAAACCGAAATGCAGTTCAAGTATTTGCGAATGCATCAATAGCCGCAATTATGGCTATTTTATATTATAGTATGGGTCGTGAGGTCTATCTTGCTTTGCTGATTGCTAGTATCGGGGTGAGTGCTGCAGATACTTGGAGTAGTGAAATTGGTAAGCGCTCAAAATCTGATCCTTTTCATATCTTTAAATTTACTAAAATGGATAAAGGATTAAGTGGCGCAATAAGCCATAAAGGATTAATGGCTGCCTTTTTTGCCAGTCTTTTATATATGGCTTTTGCCACGCTTGTCATGACCAATACAACCTACATTCTTATGGTCTTTTTATTTAGTTTTTTAGGCAGTATAATCGACAGTATGCTTGGTGTGATTCAAGTTAAATACAAGGATGTAAAAACTAAAAAATTGACAGAAAAAAACACAAATCATACTGTTTATCACAGTGGATTTGTGTGGTTAGATAATAATTTAGTGAATTTCTTAAGTAACACACTCAGTATTTTGATTATGAGTGCTATATTATTGATAATCTAAAGTATAAAAAAGTAAAATAATAACGTCATGATAACCCCGAGCATTACCCCAAAAAAGGCTTCTAAGGGTTCATGGCCTAGTAATTCTTTGAGGTGAGTAATCACTTCTTTTTTTTCGCCCATTTCTCCTTTTAGTGCACGTCTAATATCTAAAAGATCGCCACGCATCTGATTTAAAACATTGGCTTGTTTGCCGGCTTCTCTTCTGATTCCAATTGAATCATGAACAACAACCCCCGCAAAGACAAAACTAATAGCAAATAGCGGACTGTTAACCCCTTCAGTTAAAGCAATGGCAAGGGTTAAACTCGCCGCAAACGCACTATGACTAGATGGCATACCTCCTGTAGATAACAACAAACTAGGAACCCATTTTTTATGGCTGATATAAACCAATATAGGTTTTAAAAGCTGTGCTAAAATCATACTTATTAAAGCCACTTCTAAACTAAAGTTAAATAACAAGTCCTCACCACCTTTGTACTTATATATTACCATACTCCCTTATAAAACAATATGCATAAGTTATTAAAACAGTAAGCACTAATCGTTCGTGCTTACTGTTTTTTTAAGGGTTTCATAACGGGTTAAAAAGCGGGTTAAATCCTCTCCCGTTAAACTCACAAACCCGACGTCTTTATGTTTTTGGTCATTCACAATCCCGTGGAAATCACTCCCTGCTGTCACAAACATCCCGCGTTTATCCGCAATATTTCTATAATAGGTGGTTTCTACTTCGGTGTTCGTGCCATAAATGGCTTCAATCCCATCAAAATCAAACATTAAAACATCATCATGGATGTGTGGTTTTAATAATTTAGGATGCGCAAGAACTACAAGCGCATGATGATCTCTTAATAACTTAATGCCTTCTTCTGTACTGAGTTCAGTACTTGGGACATAGGCTATTGAGTGATCCCCAATAAAGCGGTCAAACACTTCATTATGGCTATACTCAGGATAGTTTTCAATAATCGCCTTAGCGATATGGGGTCTTGCGATAATGCCGTGTGCTATCGTATTAAGTTGTTCATAGGTAATGTGAATATCAAAATATTTCTTTAAATTCTCAATAAACTGTTTCGCGCGTTCTTCTCGACCGCGTTTAATCATTTTATAATAGTCTAACATTGCTTTATTATTGTGTGAATCATCAGTAAAATAACCCAAAACATGAACATTTTTCCCTTTATATAGGGTGCTAAGTTCAATGCCCGGAATATACTGTAACCCATATTTTTTTGCAAGTTGCACATTATCATCAACATTTAAGCATGTGTCATGGTCTGTAATAGAAATTAAATCGATCCCACGACTTGCCGCATGCTTAAATAGTGCTTCTCTTGAGAGTCTTCCATCAGACTCAGTTGTATGCATATGTAAGTCAGCTTTCACTACAATCATTCCTTTCATACATCAATTATAAAGTGAGTGTCTTGCTTAATCAACTGAAGTGATGATTTCTTTATGAAAGGGACTATTTAACGCATTTAATATTTTTTCTTCTCGTAAATGACAGGTAAATAAAATCAACTGTGAATCTTCTTTAAAATGAGTCAGTGTTTTGAGCGCTTGTTTTAAGCGGTCATCATCAAAATTGACAAATGCATCATCTAAAATGATCGGAAGATGGTCTTTATTTAAAATCTTTAAAATCCCTAACCGCATCGCAAAATAGATTTGATCTTTTGTCCCACTTGAAAAATAAGGCGCATCTTCTAACGTGTTTAATGTACTTTGGACTTTAAACGTTAAATCTTTTCTTACTTTAATCGTGTCATAGGTATCTAGGGTAAATGCTTTTAAAAACTCCCCAATGGTTTCACTTAAAAGTGGTGCAAAGTTTTCTTCAATTTCTTTTACTGCAGCTTCTAGGTGCGAAATGCTTTGACTGAGTAATGTCTTTCGCTCATCATAGGCGTGAATTTTAGCTCTTAAGGCTTCAATCTCACTATCGATTTCTGCCAAATCACGGGTCGAATCCATTAAGGACTTAACTTGGTAGTTTTTCGCTTGATACGCTTTTTCTTGTTGATGGATAGTCTCTTGAAGGGATTTTAGTTGGGCTTTATTATCTTCATACCCATCCAGTGAAACAGGGTCCGCCTCAAAGTCAATGGTCTCATAAAAAGTGCGATATGGTTTTTGATTTGTAATATGGTCTAAGCGTTCAGTGAAACGCTCAAAAGCCATACAAGCATCAAAGGCAAGTGAAGTGAAGTCTAAATCAAATGTTTCAAATAAAACCTTAGTTTCTTGTTTGATTTTACTCAGTGCTTGATTCACATCATCATACGCTTTTTGAAAACGGGCTTGTTCAGTACTTACTTCATAATGTTTTTTCGTTGTTTCATAATACAGTTTTAAGTCTTCTAAACTCCTTTGATTATAACGCGTTAAAATTTGATTGACTGAGTGTATTGCCATATCATTTTGTTTCTTAACACGCTGCATCTGTTTGAGTAAAGTGGCTTCATCTTCTTTTAAGCGTTTAATGTTCGCGCTGTAATGATCACGTTCTATTTCATGCTTAAAGCGTTGCTTTCTTAGATTAAAACGCAATAACCTGATGAATAGTGGAATAATTAGAAAAACCTTCCAGGTTTTCAGTGTGGTTTTGTTTTTTAAGGTTTGAATGGTTTGATTTATTGATTCTAGCGCATCTTCTTCAATTTTTAAGCGGGTCATTAACTGTTCATAGTCATGGTTCAAACGGTTTAAACTGGCTGAATCTATCGCTGATTCAAGTTTTAAAGCATTATGGTAATCTTTAGTTAGCTTTGTCATATCTGTTTCACTGACATATTGATAATCCTTTAATAGTTGCGCTTCAATACTCGTTTTTTTAGTGTGGTTTTCTGTATAGGCTTTACTCAGATTTGGTAACTGTTTAAGGGTTTCCTCATGAGTTTTTTTAAGGGCTGGTGCTTGGTTTAAAAAATCATCTGGTAAAGTGCCACCTGATGAATTCAGGGTTTCTTTAAAGCCTTTAAAATACTGCATAAGTTGGGCATGGTTGTCTATTTTAATGGTATTTTGTTGCGCCTTTACTTTCAAGGACACGGAATGTAATTTTTCCTTGGTTTCATCAAGGGTGATTTTTATAGCATTCGCTTCTTCTTTTAAGGAAAGTAGTGTTTCATGCTTGGTTTTTGCTTCACGGTATTCTGTTTCCGCTTTTTCAAGGCCCTCAACTGTTTTTGCATACGGTTTTGTATGAGCGTTTGCTGTGCCAATATCTGCAAGCTCTTTACTTAATAGTTCAATCGCCTTTGATGCTGAAAATGATTCTGTTTTGGTCGCTTCTAAATTTTGTAGGCGTCTTAGTAAATCATCACTTGCATCACTGGTGGTTGCTTGGTTTAATTGTTTAATGCTCAAGGTGTTTTTATAAAGGGTATAGGGCATATCAATAAACTTCGCAATATCGGCTTGTTTAGTGACGGGATCGATGTCTAAGGTATGGGTAATATCTTCTCCTGTTTGTTCAAGATAAAGCTTTACAGAGTCTTGACGTTTTAAAAAATTACGTTCTAAACGGTATAGTTTATCATCTTTTTTAAAGACCAAATTTCCCTTATAGTCTTTTCCGTTTTTTGGTTTATAGCGATCATAATCTGCTTCCCATATTTTTCGTTTAGAAAGCGGTGAAAAAAAACCATAAAACATGCCTTCAATAAATGCATGTAACGTCGTTTTACCCGCTTCATTAAGTCCATAAAAAAGATGGGTTTGATCTGATAATGTAAACGTCTTATTGCTAAATTTCCCAAAATTGATGAGTTCTAATTGTTTAATAATCATTTTATACCTCCTCTGTCTTTAATAAGGCATAAAGTGCTAAATGCAAGCTTTCAAGTGTTGCATTATCACTTGCTTCATACTGATTAATTAAAGTTTCAATAATTGTATCTTTATAGGTTTTCTTCATGGTCTTTAAATCAATAGCTGGCGTGGTTTGATCGAGAAGCTCTACATAATAAAACGTATCCATTAAAAGCGCACTTAAGGCTTCAGTATCAATGATTTCACTTGGTGCATGAACCCCTTCAAGTATGATACGGAAAAAATCTTTACTATGACGCATATCACGCGCTGCATGAATAATTTTATCCTTGATAGCATATAAATCATCTGTTTCACTTACTACAATATTTAAAACATGAAACATCCTTTTTTGAAAGGGGACAAAGTGATAGGTTTTTGTCTTTAAATCCCCTTCAATGTACCCTTTACTATCGACTTCTGAAAAATCTAAGGGTTCAAGATTCCCACTATACGCAATATGTGGTGTTAAAAAGGCATGTTTATGGATATGGCCAAGTCCAATGTAATCAAACTGAGTCGCTTTTAATTGGCTTAAATCCGTTAGATAATGCGGATCTTTTTTATTTAAAATATCACCATGAAGCAAGAGTACATTATGTTTATCTTTATTCAATGATTGATTCACTTCATTTAATAAAGCTTCAGAAAAATCACTGGTATTAAAGCCATAAATATCGACATCTTCTAAACTTACCTTTTGGGTTGAATGATCAAAAATATGAATATTACTGCCCTTAAGTAATGTTTGAAACACATGTTTATGTAAAAACGTATCATGATTCCCAATGATTAAAAAGACTTGAGCGTTTAAAGCTTGTAATCGTTTTAAAACCTGTTCCACATTACGATAGGTTAAATGATGGGAATCAAATAAATCCCCTGTGATAAAAAAAAGATCGACTTGATTTTCATCGATGGTATCAAGCAAACGATAAAACGTCTCGAAATGTTCATGGGTTCTAGATGGTAAGCCTTTAACAGCTTGAAAAGAGGCGCTTTTTAAACTCGCGCCTAAATGATTATCTGCGGTATGATAAAATTTCATAAAATCCCCCTTACTTTACCAGTGCATCTTCAAAAAACATATACAACTCATCATCATTTAAAATAGAAAATTCAGGATATAGCACTTTAAAATGATGAACATAATCATTAATATGTGCTTGATCAATATCGTATTTTCTTAAATGATGTTCCTTTTGCATGACGCGGTCTAATAAATCATCAATATGTTGGATGAAAATATCAACTTGTTCTTTCAATGAATAGCCAACCACATCTACTTCAAACAACCCATTTAAACTCGCTATATTTGACTGTGCAATTTGATTTGTATTCATCACTTTTAAATAAGGCACTAAGAATTCTCTCAATAAAACCCCTTGTGGTAATGTTGGATTCAAACTCATGAATGTATTTTGAAGTTTTACTAAAGGACTATTTTCAAGTTCATCACTCGCAAGCGCTAATAAAAGCGCTGCATATTGTAAATGCTCTTTTGCTTCTTGATCAGTTGGATGTTTACTAAAAGCTAGTAAGCCATCAATCACATATTCTAATGCCTCTTTTGCATAAAGCGTGTGCACAGGATGCTTTTGATGAATAATAATCGATAAGGCTTTAGCCAGTGTATCAATGCTTTCATACTGCGTCAACATGATATCAATTTCTTCAATAAAATACGGATCAACAATTGTGAGTGTTGGGGTTAACGCCTTATGATGTAATATGGCAATATCTTGATAAACTTGACGATATAAATGCACAGTACTATTTAAACTTGCTTCTAATTTAAAGTTGGTCGGAATCGCGATAACTTCTAAAGCACTCGGTAAACTCTTTTGAATCTTCCCCACCTTAAAAATCTCTTTAATCGCAAAATCATCTTGATGAACTAGTGTCGCAATAAGCTTTGCGGCATCAATGGTTTTTTGGCTTCCCAGTCCAATCACAAAGTCGCAAGAAAAGTCCCTTGCGACTGTTGCGCCTTTATTGAGTGTATCAGAAAATAATACCCCTTCAATTTCATCAAAAATAATGTACTTAATGTCTAAGCTTTCAAGGGTTTTAATAACTTTATCTAAATGGTTATAACGATTAAGTGTGGTGTTTTCACTGGTCACAATTAAAGCTTTTTTAACACTTAAATCCATGGTTTTCAACTTACTTAAAGCGTTCTTTCCAAATATAACATCGGTGGGTGTGTGTAACGTAAAAATATCCATTTTATCACCTATCGTTTAGTCTTAAATTTATTATAGCATACTTAAAAAAAAACACATAGAGTTGAGTCTATGTGTTTCCCTTTAAAACTTTCACATTGATTGCTTATGTTAAATAAGTAACCCCAAACTGAACAAGCCCAATGACCATCCCAAGAATGAGTCCTACTAATTCAATATGTCTGAGCTCATTTTTAACTACATCGTACACCAATGCTTCAAACTGTTTTAAATCCATCGCATCCATTTTTTCTTTTACAATGGCCTGAATATCTAATGATTCCATTCCATGTTCTTCAAGCTTTTTAACAAGTGTTTCAATGATTTCATCACCTTCTTGGTCGATGAAACGATTAATCATATTTTTAACCTCGCCACCTAGCATGTTTCTAAACATAGCGGGGATAAATTGATGAATTTTACTGCCTAATTCTTCTTTTAACGTCGCTTTAAATTTATCTTTCATTTCCTGTGAAAGCAACGAATCAAAAATATCACTTTTAGAAAGAAAAGCCTCTTCTATTTTTAGCCCGATTGACTCCGCAATAAAATCTTTTCTTTTAGGCAACACCCCTTGGACTTTAAAGAATAATATTCTACGTTCTTCATAGGGTCTAAAAAGCATTTTAATTGCGACCTTATTGGTAATATATCCAATAAACCCTCCTATGAAAATCATAAGCACTAATCGAATGACTGCGTCCATCTTGTTTCCTCCTTATAATTTCCTCGACATTCATTATACAAACTTCTTCATCAAAAATGCAAGTGCAATGTGTTAAAATTAGGTGAGGTGAGCGTATGAATTTTAAAATACCCAAAGAAGCCATTGAATACTTAAAAAAACAAGACGATGTTATGCACCACTTAATCATGACAAACGATATCCCTAAACGCGTTGTATACAACGATATTAAGCTTGCGTTAATTGATATTATTATTGGCCAACAAATATCTAATGCAGTCCACAAAGTCTTATTAGACCGTTTTAAAAATGCTTTTACCTTTGAACTGGGCACCTTAAAACAGTACTGTCAAGAAGATTTTCATGCCATAGGCCTTTCGAAAAGAAAAGCTGAAACCATTGAAGTGGTTATTCATCATCCTTTAAATGATATAACCGATGAAACCCTGCTTTCTATTAAAGGCATTGGGCCTTGGACTGTTGAAATGGTTCACATTTTTTATCATCAAACCCTTGATTGTTTAGCCTTACATGATGGCGGGATAAAAGCCGCGATCAATCAATTATACCCTAGTGAACAATCAGACCTTTATGAAACATTAAAAAAACGGTTTTCTCCTTACGGGACCATTGCCTCTTTTTATTTATGGGAAAGCTTAGTGAATTAAGTGACAGAACCCCCTAATTTGGTATAATACTATTGAGGTGAATACAATGCATATTGAAAACTATTTAGATAAAACACCCACCATTGAAAAAAGCGCAAAAATCTTTCAAGGCGCAAATGTCATTGGGGATGTTACATTAGGAAAAAATGTTGGCATTTGGTACAATGTTACATTACGCGGGGACATGGCGCCTATTACCATCGGGGATAATACAAATATCCAAGACCACACAGTTGTCCATACTGATTTAAATATGCCAACTACCATTGGTAAAAATGTCACAGTCGGACATATGGCAATCATTCATGCAGCCACGGTCCACGATGAAGCATTAATCGGCATGGGTAGCATTATTTTAGATGGCGCAGTGATTGGAAAGAATGCTTTAGTTGCTGCAGGGACTGTTGTCCCACCAGGAAAAACAGTGCCTGAGCGCACACTTGTCATGGGAAACCCCATGCGTATTGTGAAAGAACTATCCGATGAAGCCATTCAAGACATTTTAAGAAATAAAGATTATTACGTAAAACTTATCGCAGATTACAACAAATTATAAAAAAACAGCGTAAATTTTTTCACAATTTACGCTGTTTTTTTATACGAAATCATTGATTTATTTAATGACGCTTCTTCTGGTGTTATGGTTTTTACCACTTTAAAAAAGTAACAATATTTAATGAGTATTAAGCCTATAATTAAGGGCTTTACCCATCCGTAAGAAAGGATAAAAAATGGGAACATCAACATCGCATCGACAAAACCCATAAGTTTTAGTTTCGCTTTTAACGTCATGGCTTTATGATCGACGAAGTCTTTTAAATAGCGCTGATAGACCCATGAACGAATAAACCATTGGTGAAACCGCTCTGAGCCCTTCGCATAAAAGTATGCTGTTAACAGTAAAAACGGGGTTGTTGGTAAAATGGGTAAAACAACTCCGATTAATCCAAGCCCTAAAAAAAGTGTTCCAAGGATTAAATAAAGGATTTTAAGCATCGTCATCAAGAAGACGTTTTTCGCCTTCTAAAGCGCGAATGCCAGTGATATCCATTGTCATCTCAAGGGTACCTAAAAATGCACCTTCCTTATTTCTCACTGCGAAATAACGGATATGAATCATCTTCCCGCGCATATTAATCCAAAAGTCTTCAACATCTTTTTCTCCAGATTCAAAAGACTTTACGATTTTTTCCACAACATGCACACTTGCTGGGGGGTGACACATATTGACATGTCTTCCTAAGATCGTATGAGGTCTATCAAAAATGCGTTCTTTTCCTTGTGTGAAATATTTAACAAACCCGTCTTTATCAACATAGGTCATATCCAGTGGTAAAGTGTTTAACATCGCATTGACTTCTTCAAATGTTAAACTGCCTGCATCAAACCGAACCTCGCCGTCATTAGGGTGATCATCTTCAACGGCTTCTTCTAATGGCGTTTCTTGGTTCCATTTTATTGTTGGTGATTCTAAGAAATACCCGATTTCATCACTTGATTCCTCAATTTTAATGAAGTTATATAAATTCAGTTTTTCAGCGAGGAGTGGCAATAAAATATTCTCTTCTTTAAACACCATTTCTTTAATCTCATGTAAGGCTTCTTTAATGAGGTCTAACACATCACTGACGTTTGTATGTTCTTGATCGAGTTGCTTACGGATCGTTTTAATCATTCCTCTGATCTCATCATCTACGCCCCACATTACCTGTGGTGGGCCTGTAATCCCTTTTTTCTCAAGATAGGGGAAGAAAAGTTGTTCTTTTCTTGCATAGTGTTTTTCGATTTCTTTTAAACGATCAAAGCCTACTCTTAACATTAAAATCGCCATATTGCCTTCTTGGTCTAGATAAGGTTCAATTTCATCCTTAATCAGCGCTTCAATACGGCTGTTTTCTTCACTTAAGACTTGTAAAGGGTGACCGGGTGTATCAATAAATTCTTGTTTGCCATGAATATCATTGATACTCCCGCCAAAAACAGACGCATGAACACTACATAACCGTTGCACTTCTTCAACCGGTAAACCCTCGCTCATTAACGCTTGTTCCATTTGCGTAATCTCCTCAGTTGAAACCTCACTAAAATGGTCCTGAAACTCTTTTTTAACGGCTTCAAAATCCTTGCCATCATGTAAATCCTTAATTAATGATTTTAAGAGGGCTTGTCTTTTCTGACTTTGATTATTAATAAATTCACTCATCGTTATTCCTCCAGTGTATATTGATGGTTGTTAAATGCTTTTTCAATCGTATCTTGTGTAATACCTTTACTGCTTGCGCCTTGTTTTAAGGTCATAAATCTGCCTACGCTTTCAAGCATGCCTTTTTTAACAATTTTTTCAAAGCCTAAATCATGAAGAATCATTAAGAGATCAGGATGGGCTTTAACTATTTTATAGACAGTATCATTCCAATTTATTTTAATCACTGTATCACACTCCATACACTGTTATTTTAACCAAACTTTAAAATTGTACAATGCATATAGTCTTTTTTACATTTAACCTTTTAATACACATAAATAATGCTTTGTAAACAAAATCGTCATTTTAGCAATTTACCTTTTTATAATCAATTATAAATATGCTATAATTAATAAAAAAGGGGGGTACACTATGCAACCAACCAATCAAAACTATCCAAATCCAAATCCAAAATATAATACAGAGGGAAATATTGGGTATGGGCTATTAGGCTTTTGTTTACCACTTGTAGGACTCATATTATTTTTAGTGTGGAAAGATGAAAAACCTGCAGATGCAAAATACGCAGGAATCGGGGCACTCATTAGTGCAGTGATTATTCCAATTGTTTGGCTTTTAATCTTTATTATCGGAATCATTGCTAGTGGCGCTTAAAGATTTCTTACCTTTAGTGATGGGGTGTCATCAAAATCCAAACCGAAGTTTTCACTGCCACAATAAACCTTTCATTATTTGTGCAAGATGTACCGGTGAACTCGCCGGTTTTTTTGCGGGGTTAGTCATGATGGTCTTTTTTAGAATCCCTGCATTTTTAGCCTTACTCTTCTTACTCCCCTTAATTATCGATGGCAGTCTTCAAAAGCTTACATCTTATGAATCTACTAACCTTAAGCGTTTTTTTACAGGAAGTCTTGCTGGGGTAGGCGCTATCATGTTTATTTATCATAGTGTGGTTTTTGTTTTTGATTATTTTCAAGTAAACGCCTTATTTGCAGGATTAAGTATTCTTATCTATAGTGTGATTGCTTTCCTTTTGAAATACACCCGCATCATACGGTATAAAAGCATAAGAATCTTCTTAGTGCTTCTTGGCCTGATGATGGTGATTATTGTGGGGAATTATGTTTACTATTTAGGGTATCATCTATGAGTTAAAAAAACAGTCAACTTTGAAAAAGTTGACTGTTTTATTAGGCATTAAACCATGCTTTAATATTGGGTAAGGTTAATAATGCTTCATCACTACTTGCCGCTGTTAAAAAGGTACTGATTTTTGATAAAAGCGCTAAGTGAAAATCCTCAGTTCTTGCGCCAAACACAAAAACATGATGAATCACTTTATCAAAATAATGAATCGGTTCTTCTAAAGTCATATAACTAATAAATTCTTTAAAGACATACTCACTCGGTCTTGCATGAAAAACCACGGTATCATGAGAAAGTGCCATGTAAGATCCGCTTTTATTAATTTCTTCTACAATATCTTTTAAATAATTCGCACTCACTATTTTTTCATGTATTAACTGACTTGTAGCTTTATAAAGTGCTTCTTCCCAACTTTTTACACTATGCATCGATTGAAACTGATACGCAATCTGAAGTTCACCCATGACTATCCCTCATTTCATAGCCTTATTTTACCACAAAACATCCTGAAAAAATAACAGAAACTCGTTCATCATACTAACAAATTCAATAATTTTGTTGTATAATATACTTATAGTCCTTAAGGAGGGATTACCTATGGTGACACAAACAACGAATACATTAGATAAAGAATATCGTCATGCACTTTCTAAACAAGAGACGAAAGAGATGATGGATTTTCTCATGGTTGAATTTGGGGATGGTAAAGACTATCACTACAATTATTATTTTGAAACCTATGGGAAAAACAAACTCGCCGATCGCAATATCACCTTAAGACTTCGTACCATCGTTAAAGATAATTCGATTAGCTATATACTAACCCTTAAAATCCCAGCAATAGATGATAATACTTTCTTAGAATACACCCAAAAAATAAGCGAAAAAGACATGCGTAGACTCGTCTATAATAATCACCTTCCTGAAGGAGAAATTAAAGATCTTAATTCAATTCATGGCGGTCATATAGAAAAAACAAAAATGATTCGTACAAACCGTGTTTACGCTGAATATAAAGATATTAAAGTATTCTTCGACCAAATTTCTCACCGAGGAAAAAACCATTATGAGGTCGGTGTCAACATTGATTCAAGACCAAACATTACCACAGAAACCAAAGTCGCTCAATTTGAAGAACTCTTAAAAGAGTTTGGCCACACCTTCAAACAAGCTGAACGACGCAGCGTTAAATTTCAATAAACACTTCTTCGGAAGTGTTTTTTTTATCCCTTTACCCTTATAAAAAAGAGCCTAAAAATAGGCTCTTTACATCCAAACAAAATAGACACTCATCGCTACCAACAATCCTAAAAATAAGATATTAGCTGTTTCAAAACTCATTTTAAAATTTCTAATATCTGGGACTGGTCGGTAATCTTTACTGATTACAAACTTATAAAATATAAATCCTAAGGATAATGTTAAGAAATAATCAAAAAACTTCGCAAATTCAAAAATATGGATATACGATAAATCAATCCCGAAAAACCCTTGATTGATTGGGATATAAAGATTTCCAAGTAAAACACACATAAATCCAAACGCCATTAATGCAAAATTTTGCGTATTTTTACTCATCGGATAAGAGAGTGATTTAGGTCCAAAGAAAATTTGACTCATTTTAATAAATGACGTCGCCGTTCCTACATTAACAAAGAATAAAATCCAGTACTTAATCCCAGAATCTTGGATACCATACTTGATAATGGATTTTGAAATAAAACCGTTAAATAAAGGCGCCCCTGTAATACTAAGCATCCCTATAATCATAAACACACTCACCCACGGCATCGTTCGCATAACCCCGCGAATTTCCGTTAGTTTTTTTGTACGATATACTTTTATAATAATCCCTGCACCTAAGAAGAGTAAACTTTTAAAAAGCGCGTGATTAAAGATATGGAGTAATCCCCCATAAAACACTTGTGATTCACTTGAGGAAAGCCCCATCATCATAATCCCAATTTGTGAGATCGTATGATAGGCAAGGACTTGTTTCATATCTTTTTGAGAGAGCGCAAACATCACCCCAACTATTGCAGTTAAAGCCCCGACTGCAAAGAAAAATGTTTCATGGTTGTAGTTGGCCCCTGAATACATTTCATTAATACGTATGAATAAATATAGTCCACCCTTAACAATCAACCCACTCAACAACGCACTAATCGCACTTTGAGCAACCCCATGTGCTTTGGGTAACCAAGTAAATACTGGGAATAATGCAGACTTAACCGCAATCGCACTCATCATTAAGACATACGCAAATTTAATGATAATCTCATCAGAATACAGTGGCATCAGTTCTGTAATAACGTTAATATTAATGGTTCCAAATACATTATAAATTAAAATAACCCCAATTAAGAACACAAGAACCCCTGCTGTATTCAGTAAAATGTAATAAAGCGCAGCTCGGAATGAATCGCCAGCTTTCTTAAACGCAATTAACACAGTAACTAGCAAGGTTGTCAGCTCTAAGAACACAAACATATTGAATAAATCATTGGTTTGTAAAAGCCCAAAGAACACCCCTTCTAAAAATAAGAAGAAAAAGATAAACGTATGATTCATCTTACCTTTTTCGAATAGATAAATCATAATCATCCACCATGTAAATAGGGTTAAAAAGATAAAACTCATACTGATAGGATCATTGGATAAACTAATCCCAATCCGCTCATTCCATCCTCCAAACACAAATGTAGTGGCTTCAAAATCACCACTAAAATGATTGTAATAAAGAATCGCTAAAATGGTAATAATTAATTGCCCAGCAAACCCAACATATTTCATTTTTGCTGGTTTAAATAAATAGATAATAATCGCTGCAAGAATCGGGACCATTATTAAGTAAACAGGAATAAAAATCATTATTTATGGCCCTCCTTACTTAATATCTCAACCCATTCGATTGATCCATAATAATGGAATATTTTAATCGAAAGCATTAATGCCATCGCTGTAACAGTAGAACCAATAACAATCGTTGTAATCATTAATGCTTGTGGTAAAGGGTCCACAATATCAATAAGCGCTTCATTATAAATGGGAATACTACCCCCATTAAAGTTTCCTAAATTTAAAAAGAGTAAGATAACACCTGATTCTATAATCGTAACCATAAACACACTCTTAATAATGTTTTTACTGGTTGCAAGTCCATAAAAACCAATCAATATAACGATAAATGATAAAATCGGATCCATTATCTTCCCTCCTTTAAAAATGCTGTGAATATTGTCCAAAGTCCAAGAGCCACTTTAAACCCAATCAGCATATTGAGTAGTACCAAATAAATCGATTTTGATTCAATTGAGGCATCGAGTTGAACAAAGTTTGTAAAGAATGTCCCTCTTGTAAAAATTGAAATTGATGCCAACAAAATAATACTCATAAACACATACTTTTCAACCGTAACAATTAATCCTACATTGGTCTCACGTTCTGAATCAATATAGTATAAGATTAGAATCGCTGTTGCGACAATCGCACCACCTTGAAACCCACCCCCTGGTGAGAGATGGCCATTAATAATCACATAAAACCCAAACGCAAGCATTAAAGGATACACTAAACGTGAAAACGTCACAAACAAATCAGGGGTTTTATATTTATCAATCATAAACTTCGCATTTTTCTCTTCAATGTCATGTTTACTAATCCAAATAATCCCAGATACCGCAACCAATAAAATCCCCGCTTCAAATAAACTATCAAATAAACGGTAATCCAAGTAAATCGCAGTGACTAAGTTATATGAGCCGGTATCACTCACACCATTTTCAAAGAAATAATCTTTTCCATACGTATTATAAAGCACTTCTAAATCTTGCATCGAAAGGAAAAAGATTCCAAATAAAACCAGTAATAATCCTATTAATATAATTTGTTTACTCACCGAAATCACGATCCTTAAACATCACAACTTCAATGTTATCATAATCTTTAACCAAGTTTTCTAACTTGTGAATTAATACCGATGAATCTTTTCCTTTTAATAAATACTTTCCAGTTTCATGATCCTTATCAATAATTAAATCAACATTGGTCTGATCACACAACATCTGATCTTCCCCTGCCCCTAACGCACATAACCCAGGATCATTTGTAATATTTAATTCTAAATGATAATAATCCGCAAAACGTTTTAACAAAATATACCCAATACCTGTTAACGCTTCATCACGAATGATAAAATCATCATTTACTTTATCTAAAATAATATATTCTCTTTGACGCGAAATACTAATCACATAAATTAACGGGATAATCGCACTATTAATCGCAACCTCTGCGATTGCCACATCGGGTGCACTGTTCATGACATAAAGACTTGCAGTCACCAAAGAAAATGAAGCAATTAAAATAATGATTGTCCCATTATTCTTATGGGCCACAATCGCAATGGCCAAGATAATCAATAATACTTGAAGGGCATAAGCCGTCGCATCAATTAAAGTTAATCCATCACCCATAAAGTTCACCTTCTTTATCTTTTTTCTTCTTAATTTCTTCATCAGTATAAAGATGTTTCACTTCAACGCCCGTTAAAAACGCACTTCTAATATTGACGTGAGAACTGATCGGGGTTGTTAAAATCAAAAACCCGATTAATAGGATAAACCGAATGACATAATCATAATGGGTAATACTTGTTAATAATAAGGCGATAAGAATCGTCAGACTCCCTACAGTATCAATCGTCGCCGCTGATAAAATTCTTGTATAAATATTCTTAAGTAAAAAGATTGAAATCATTCCAAAGATAATAAATATCCAAGAAATAATTAATAAAATAATCACCACGATATCCATCATTTCTCACGCCCTCCCGTCATAATATATTTAGACAATAGCGTAATCGTTAAAAATCCAATAATACCATACGAAATAGCAATATCTAAAATCAAAATGTTATCGATATAAATTGCATACACCGCAACAAACATTACCACTTTAGCACTAATTAAATTAACCATTAAAATACGGTCCCAAATCGTCGGTCCAATAATCAAGCGAATAAAACTAGCAAGAATGGCCAAAATCATCATAAATAAGGTTAACACTAAAAACCAATCTAAAAGACTCACTTGATATCACCCTTTTGTTTTAATAATTTTTCAAAGTTTTCTCGAATAGGTTTTTGTAATTCTTCAATCGTCGAGCCTTCCTTGGCAAGCGTCAAAACCGTTACTGTAAACTTCTCACTATCTGAATCAATCGTAATCGTCCCAGGCGTTAAGGTAATTGAATTTGAAATAATCCCCACAAGCACCGGATCATCCACATCAAGTTTCATTGTAAATACGACCGGTTCATAGTGATGGGCGAGTAAGTTAAAGACATAAAAAATACTCGCCTTATAAATCTGATAAAACAGAAAAAATATATACACAAATATCGTACGAATTTTAACACCATGATACAAATACCCATCTTTATCATAAAGGACACCATACGATGCAAGTGTCGTAATTAAAAACGCAATAAAAACACCCGCAATAATAGTCTCTACCCTAAAATTAAGTGCCAGCAAAAACCAAAACACAATCAATGCCAAAAATAATTTATAGCGTAATTTAATAAATTCCCACATTTTTGCCACTCCTTTTTTAAACCTTTAAAATTGTTTAATATTATAGCATGAAAACGTTTTAAAATAAAAACAAAATTATAGCTGCAAAATCGTAATCACGGTTTTTGCATCTTTAATCGTGCCATCTTTCACAAACGCTTTTGCTTGATCAATACTTAAAAATACCCGTTCTAAAAATTCATCATCATCCGGCTGATTAACCCCATCATACGGTACACAGTCCTTGGCAAGATAAATATCAATTAACTCATTAGAATACCCAATCGCAGAATACATCGAGCTAACCCACTCAAAATCATCACTCGTATACGCCACTTCTTCTTCCAATTCACGTTTTGCACAGGCTTTAGAATCTTCCCCTTTAAAATCCTTTTTCCCTGTAGGAATCTCTAAAGAAACCGCGTCAATCGCATAACGGTACTGCTTAACCAAAACTACTTCATGATTCTTAGTCAGCGGCAACACACACGCAGCCCCAACATGATCCACAACAACACGTTTTGACGGTTTATTATTTGGCAATAAGATATCGTCTTCATAAATGGTAATAAAATCAATATCATACACCAAACGTCGTTTAACTTGTTTTTCTTTAAACTGGTCCACTTTAACACATCCTTTATAGTCAAAACCATTATAGCATATAAAAAACCGATGATTTTGAAAATCATGGTTTTTAATTAAAATAAGCTTTATTTAAAAAATTGCTTCATCATTAACACGAATCCACCCAGTAAAACTATCATACTCAGATATGCAAGGACTAAGATCTGTGTTACCCCATATACGACAAAGGCAAGCCCTGCAATGCTTGCACTAATCAGTACATAAGGCAGTTGTGAGATAAAATGCGCATGCAAATGAGATTGCGCCCCTGTTGCACTAAGGACAGTCGTATCAGAAACTGGAGAGGCATGATCGCCAACCACTGCACCCCCTAATACAGCCGCAATGAAGACGGGCATAAACCCAACATTTGTCACCATCGCAACAGGAATAGCAATTGGCAGTAAAATCCCAAACGCGCCCCAACTTGTTCCTGTGGAAAATGCGATAAATGCCGCAATCACAAATAAAATTACTGGCATGAAAGACGCACTAATATTCGTATCTACAATATAGGCAGCCACTAAGTTTCCAACGCCTAAATCCTGAATCGCACCACTTACCATCCAAGCAAGCACTAAAATCGCTACCGCGCTTTTAGCCATTGAAAACAATCCCTTACTTGCAACGATACTTAACTTAATAAACTTAATATTTTTATCCCATAAAGCCATAAAAAACGCTAAAACAAAAGCCAAAAGCCCTCCAAAAAATAACGGGATGGTTATATCTTGATTTAAAAAATCCGCCCCCTCAAAATTAGCATTATAAGCCATTAAAAAAAGTGTTACCCCTATTAATAATACTACCGGTAAAATCAAATTCCAATGCGTCGCACTTAATGCCTTAGATTCTTGAACTTCATCCACAGCAGTATCGATCAGTTTTGAAGTGTCATTTCCGTTCATCGCACCTTCTTCAAAAGTCTTCATCGGTCCGATATTGATTTTAAATATAATCATCAAGAAAATCAGAGCAAGTGCCGAAAGCGGATAAAATTGATAAGGAATGGCGGCCACTAATCCTGAAAATCCGCTATGACCTTGATACCCAACCTCACTAAAAACACTGCCGATAATCCCAACAATATAAGCCCCCCATGTCGACAAAGGCATCATGATGACAACTGGGGCACTTGTAGAATCAATAATATATGCAAGCTTAGCGCGGGACACATGATAGCGGTCAGTAATTGGCTTAGAAATTTCTCCAATCACCAGCAAATTAAAATAATCATCAATACAAATAATAACCCCTAAAAACCAGGTCATTAGCTGCGATGCAATAGGTGTTTTCACTTTAGTCACAGCCCAATCTGCAAAAGCTTTAACACCTCCACTAAACGAGGTAATACTGGTTAATCCCCCGATTAATACCACAAATGCAATAATCGGTAAATACCAATCTAAACTTGTGATAATACTATAAAAACTATTCCATAAATAATTCAAAGTTGTTATTTGAAATGATTCATGAATCAAGGCCGCCACTACCACACCAATACTTAAAGACAACAACACTTTTCTCGTTATAATAACAAGCCCAATCATAATAAATGCGGGCATTAAAGCAATAAACAGTTCCATCAGAACGCCTCCTCATTGGAATAGTTTACCACTTTAAACGTATTTAAAATTATGAAAACATTTTCAACATAAAAAATAAAAATAACATTACACTCGATTATTTATAAAAATACTATATAATGAAAGTATAAAATATGAAAGGGGCAGTACTATGCAAAAACGCATTGTTTATTGGAAAAGACATAGTTACAGTGAATTAGGTTTTGACCTTGTAGAGTTTTTTGAAGACGGACAAATCTTAAGAAGGCGTTTCGAAAAAGATAAAGATAACAACAAACTTTACAAAGAAATTCAAAACCAAATCGTGACAGCTAAAGGTATCATCAGTATTGAAAAAGTAACCTTTGATCAAGATGGCCAACTCAAGAAAAAAGAGCTCACAAAACACACAGAACCCCTCGACACCTACCCTCCAGAAGACTGGCAAAAAGCACGTAAAAAAGTTAGGAAACTTCAAGAAAAAGCCAGTGATGATTTAACCATTGATTACCACTCTATATTAAAACTTGATGAAGCATCAATTCCAGAAGAGACGCTTAAACTAACTGACAGAACCTCATTTCCTATCGTAAAATACCGTGTTAAAAGTGATAAAGAAGTTTTAATCCGTAAGAATCAACCCTCACAAACAGATGTTGAGTTTGTCCCTGCGCTGAATGAAAAACTTTATTTTCATTACTTTCCAGAGACCAAACACTGCAATGTAACCGGAGGCGAAATCTTTACGCTTGAAACCTACGACTGTAAAAACAACACAACAGAAGAAGAATTTTGGGAGTTCATCGATGATGTTCTTAAAAAAATTCATGGAAACGAGGAAAAATTTAGAGATCTTATTGACCAACAACGAGAAGCACGCGCCATGCATGAAACAGATGTCCTTGGGGATTTATACCCTAGATAAAAAATAAGCCAGCTTTTAAAAAGCTGGCTTTTTTATAGATTAAATTAAACGTTCAATGTCTGCATTTTCCATAGTATCTTGAACAACGACTTGCATTTGTTGTTGTTCTTTTTGCTCAATCACTTGCGCTTCTAACATTTCTTCTATTTCTTCATAATCAGGTGCTTCTTGTCCTTGTGCTTCGTATTGCATAACCACTTGTTCATAAAGTGATTCTTTTTCTTCTTCTGTGACTTCATCAACTGGGTCAATGTTTGCATATAAGTAATTTTCAATACTCATCTCTAACATTAACATCTCTTGAAAGGATGATTCAGTAAAGCCACTAGCTTTTAGTGCTGCTTCATATTCTTCAGTTGAATCAAATTGTGATTGGACTGCTTCCATCTCTTCACTGATTTGTTCATCTGTTGCGAGTAAATCATTTTCTGTTGATGCTTGTAATAACACTTCTTGTTGAATGAGCGTTTCAAGCACATGATTTTCAATTTGCGCTAAAAGTTCTAACCCTTCTTCTGATTGAAAATCAACACTTTGTTCTTGCGTATAACTGACTTTATACTGCGCAACCATTTCATTAAATTCTTTGCCTAGTACTTCTTCACCGTTTACTGTTGCAATTACAGTATCTTCTTGAATACCTTCTTCTTCAGAAGAATCATCACTACATGCTACAATAAAGCCTAAAAGCATTAAAGATAATGTGAATGCCATGATTTTTTTCATTAAAATAAACTCCTTTTATAAAATCTAGTTTTCACAATAACATACTTTTATCATGCATGCAAATAGCCTTAATTATTCTTTTTTTGCATTAAATGGACAATGTCCCGCATTTTTTCTGGTTTATAATAATGATACCCTTGAACAATCTTAACGATAGAATTTTCAAGCAGTTTAGCCTGCGCTTCATGTTCAATACCTTCTGCAATAATTTCAAAGCCTAAAAGATCAATATAGTCAGTTAATGCTTTAAACACTTTCAGTTTATCTTTGGTTAAAACATCTTCAATAAAGCGTTTATCAAGCTTAACTCCACTCACTAAATAATGACTAAGATCATAAAGACCCGTATAGCCACTTCCAAACTCCACTATCCTTACATCAATGCCTAAATCTTTAAACGCTTGAACAACTTGTTTTGTTTTATGGGGCGCATCAATAAATAATTGTTCCTTAATCTCAAACCCAAGGCGTTTAGGATTAATCACTTTTTCTTCTAAAATCCCTTTTAAATCATCCATAAAGGTCGCATCATCAAGCTGATAATCCGAATAATTAATATAAACTCTTAAATGATCATCATCTAAACGGTGTTTTAAAAGATCTTCACACACCTTACGGACAACCATTCGAGAAACGTTAGCCATTAATCCTGCTTGTTCAATTACAGGAATAAAATCGTTAGGTAAATACGTATCATCATCAAGCCTTAATAATGCCTCTACACCAATTAACGCTTGATTCTCTTTAAGGAACTGTGGCTGATAGACTAAATAAAAGCCGTCCTTATCCAGTGCTTTTTCAACATGATTTAAAATCGTTTGTTTTTGTTTTACTGTATGATGCATTGATGGTTTAAACATTTGAATAGTGTTTTCACTATGCATTAGCGTAATTTTTGCTTGTATTAACGCTTGTTCAACATCAGATTCAATATAACTCATTCCACCTCGGACGTTTAAAGAAAACGTATAAGACTCATCCTTAATGGCCTGATTGAATAAATGATTGATTTTATCTACTAATGACTCATCTTTATAAGCCAGATAAAAATCAAAGCGTTCAACTCTTGCGACTAATACATCATCTTCTATTGTTCTTAAACTTTTCGCAATCAACTTTATTAAGCGCTGTGTGAGATTAACATCATAATGCATTAAATATTCTTTACTCGGTTCAATTCTTAAAAAGTAGACAACCTTCATCGTATGAAGATTTTCATTTATTGCTTGTTTAAACCCTAAAGGATTTAAAAGGTTCGAGGCTTGATCCGTTAAAGCATAGGTTCTAATATCCTCTTCAATATCTAGCGCTTCATCTTTTTCTTTCATTAACTGTTTAATTTGGTCATCCAAACTCTGATAAAGCGTCACATAAGTCTTATCCTTTTTAAGAGGCGCTTCAAATGTAAACGTATCTTGTAAAGACAATGACTCTAAAGACTGAACCACAGCCTTTTCTTTTTTTAGTTTTCTGATCATTAGAAAAACAGCGAACCCATTTAGAATCACAAGCGCAATCACAATCCATAATCCGTAATCTTCTAACCAACTCATTACTTTTTCCCCCTATTCTAAAAAGACCATGACAAAAAACGTCATGATCTGATTCTGATTGATTAATTTTTTTCATAAAGAACACCTCATTTTTTAAGTCATGCCCCTTATCCTTACCCTTATTTTATCATGAAACAACTAAATTAAATAGTATTAACGTATTCCACCATTCACTCCAAGGATTTGTGAAGATATATTATGACTATCTACCGATGCAAAAAACAAACAAGCATGCGCAATATCAATAGGTTTAACCAATCTATTTAAAGGCACTCTTTGAATATAGGCTTGCTTTTGCGCAGCATCAACATCTTCTGTCATCGGTGTATCAATGAGTCCTGGCGCTACTGCATTGACAGTAATATGATACTGACCCAGTTCTTTCGCCAGCGAAATGGTTAAATTTTCAAGCGCAGCCTTACTCGCTGCATAATTGCTGCCATTTGCTCGACCTTCTTTTGCAACCCCACTACTAATATTAATGATGCGCGGATGTGCGCGATGTTTTAAATGACTGATCAGCGCTTTACTTAAAAGCCACGGCCCATCAAGATTTACTTTCATCACCTTTTCAAAGTCAGAATAGTCCATATCTTCAATGCTCGCATCATGCTTAAGACCTGCATTATTAATTAAGACATCAACGTTAATATTAGAAGCCTCAATCGCCTGCATCAAAGCTTGAATACTTTCTACATTCAACAAATCCACTTGATGCATTTCAAAAGACCCTTCATAAGCCGATAAATCTTTTTCTAATGCTTCTTTTCGTGACATATTCGCGTGATATAACAATACCGCGTAATACCCATTTTCTAAAAACTTTTGAGCTATCGCTATTCCAATCCCACCTGTTGCACCACTGATCAATACTGTTCTCATCAAATCACTCCCTAACTCTAATTTAACAAGTTTTAAAAACCTTTTCATTAAATAAATCGATTCTTTTTATTGCAACCCATTCTAAATCATGATAAAGTATTGCTAACTTAAGGGGGTTACACCCATGACAAAAACTAAACGATATTATTACTCAATCTAAACAAGAAAGGATTGTTAAGGCAACTTTTTTTCAAGGATGATTGAGAATAGCTATAACCTATGAGGTTTTCTCATAGGTTTTTTTTAATAAAAAAATAGGAGATGATGACTTTGATTATTAAATTAAAAAAAGACGTTTCAAATGAAGCAATTGAAACATTTAAACAAGCAATTGAGGCAAAAGGGTTCACGTTAAAAGATATTGGTAGTGAAGAAACGACCATGTTTGGCGTACTTGGTGATACAAAAACCCTTGATGTAAGAGATGTACTGGCTTATGAAATTGTCAGTGATGCAGTGCGTATCCAGTCCCCATTTAAAGAAGCCAGTAGGAGTTTTCACAAAGAGAATACGGTGATAACCTTAAAAAACGGGGCAACCTTTGGTAACGATGAAAGTGTGATGATCGCTGGGCCTTGCAGTATTGAAAGCCACACACAATTAGACACCATTGCGGCCTACTTATCTACTCAAGGCGTGAAAGTATTAAGAGGAGGCGCTTTTAAACCACGCACAAGCCCCTACAGTTTCCAAGGTCTTGGGTTAGAAGGATTAAAAATGCTTTATAATACAGGTCAAAAATACAACATGGCCGTTATCAGTGAAATAATGAACAAAGAAGACCTAGATACCTTTAATACTTATACCGACATTATTCAAGTTGGCGCAAGAAATATGGCGAATTTCGATTTACTAAAAGCACTGGGAAAAGCAAAAAAACCAATCATGTTAAAAAGAGGATTAAGTGCGACCATTGAAGAATGGTTAATGAGTGCTGAATACATCATGGCCCATGGGAACCATGAAGTGATTTTAGCAGAACGCGGGATTAGGACTTTTGAAACCTATACAAGAAACACCCTCGATATTAGCGCCGTTCTTGCGGTTAAAGAATTATCTCATCTTCCTGTCATAATCGACCCCTCACATGCTGCAGGGAAATATTCTATGATTGAAAAATTATCCCTTGCCGCTTTAGCTGTTGGGGCTGATGGCTTAATGGTTGAAGTTCATAACGACCCAGAAAACGCTTTGAGTGATGGTGCACAATCCTTAAAATTCGATCGTTTTAGCGACATGATGCAGAACCTTAAAACATTATCCCACGCTATAAAAAGGCCTTTACAATGAAAATATTTATCGTTGGTTTAGGCCTCATTGGTGCTTCCTATGCCAAAGCCCTATCAAAACATCATGACATATTCGGCTACGACATTAATGAAGATACTATGGATTATGCTTACCAACAAAAAATCATTCAATCAAAAGATTTTAAAGCCATTACCACATGCGAAGTCATTATTTTTGCACTCTATCCAAAAACAACGCTTGAGTTTATTAAAACGCACCGTGATGATTTAAAAAATGCTCAACTCATCACCGATGTCAGTGGGGTTAAGCATTCATTAGTCTCTCAAATAGAAGCGCTACTCACACCACTGAATATTCCCTACCTCTCACACCACCCTATGGCTGGAAAAGAGACTAACGGTATTAAAGAAAGCGATGAACACTTGTTTTTAAACAAAAAAGCGCTTATTATACAATCAGATAACGTCTCAACAAAAACACATGAATTACTTGAAACACTATTATATCAATTACAGTTTGAAGCCGTTTATACTGTCGATAAAACCACCCATGATTTAATGATTGCTAAAACATCACAACTGCCTCATATTTTGGCCTTAGCCCTCATTGATATTACCGATCAAGAAACCATTAAAAAAACGGCCGCAAACTCATTCAGTGATTTAACCCGTATCGCAAATATCAATGTGGACTTATGGCTTGAATTATTTTTAGAAAACAACCAAGCATTATCCACATCCATTGAAGCCCTTATCGATTCACTTCAAACGTTTAATCACTTAATTAAATCACAAAATAGCCCTACCTTAAAAACAACCATGGAAACCATTAAAAACAAAAAAACAAGGATGTGACACCATGCAAAGTTTTGGTAAAAATTATCGTATCACACTTTATGGAGAATCTCATCAAAATGCCATTGGCGTGGTAATTGATGGCGTCCCACCAGGGATTACCTTAGATGAAACATCCATCAAGGAAGGCCTAAAAAATAGAAACCCAATAGCCATTGGCACAACCCCAAGAAAAGAGCCCGATCTATATACCATTACATCCGGTCTATTTAACCAAAAGACGACAGGCTCTCCTTTACATATTACAATCCCAAATACCAATACAATGAGCAAAGACTATGACAATCTAAGCCATCACTTTAGACCTGGTCATTCTGATTTTGTGAGTCATCACAAATATCACGGTTTTAATGATTACCGCGGAGGAGGAAGATTCTCCGGACGACTCACCGCCTGCATTGTTGTTGCAGGAAGAATCGCTAAAATGTTTACACCCTTTTCTTATACAACAACACTTAAACAAGTCGGCAGCTTAAAAGATATGTCAAAACTTGATGATTACTTACAATCGATTAAAGATCAAAAAGAAAGTGTTGGAGGAATCGTTCGTATAAAAATCACAAACATTCCAGTAGGCCTTGGTGAACCCATGTTTATGAAACTTGAAAGTCATATAAGCCAACTCTTATTTGCCATCCCTTCTGTAAAAGGTGTCAGTTTCGGCACAGGCTTTGAAGGTGCACACATGTTAGGTAGTACTTATAATGACCCTTTCATTAACGCACAGGGCACTACTTCAAGCAATCATGCCGGGGGAATCAACGGCGGGATTAGTAACGGAAACCCGTTAGTCGTTAATGTGTTTATCAAACCAACCGCATCGATTGAAAAACCACAAGAAACCTTCGATTTTAAAAGCCAAACAATTCAAACACTGACCATTAAAGGCCGCCATGATGTTGCAATCATTAGAAGAGCACAAGTTGTCTTAGAAGAAGCTTGCGCCATTGCTTTAACCGATTTATACATTGAACATCTCAAGAATGAATCGCTCTATAAAACAATAGAAAAAACGTAATAATCATTTTCTGATTATTACGTTTTATTATGTATTTTTCGTTTTCTTTTATCAATATACATATTTTGATCAGCCATTTTTAACACATCACTTAATGTCAAATTGCTATACGCTTTATACAAACTGAATCCAAATGAAAGTTCAAACGGATAGGTTGTCTTCTTATTAACCTCAGACACCGCTTGTTCAAGGGA
>Ga0194136_1000282_pt1 | contig 27776 bp, 27 predicted proteins | sample TARM_MetaG_T3A_1_FD_134023 | JGI IMG/M metagenome (GOLD analysis project Ga0194136, IMG submission 134023) | Freshwater microbial communities from Pennsylvania, USA, analyzing microbe dynamics in response to fracking - TARM_MetaG_T3A_14 (version 2) | ecosystem: Environmental > Aquatic >...
ATGTTAATCACCTTTCTGGTTACCTTTCTTAGAGACTGGACATCTTTAAAGGTAACTCATTTGATCGGTGTTGACAATGGCTCTTTGCATCCAAACCATCCTAATGGGTGCACAACTTTTTGGGGACCCTTTGCTTAACTAATATCATACCAAACACATAACGATGTTGTTCAACTTAATAGTCTCCATTTGTTTGCCTTTCTGGTTATAGGTTTTGTATGGGGATTACCATGTATTGCTTCCAGTTACACATCTCTTCACAACGTTTCTTTTTCTTTTTAACATTCCAGCGCACCTCATACAGATCACCATCATTATCGATGGCCATGGTCGAACAATAACGGCGCAATTTGCCATCTACCATACTTTGTTGAAAAGTAATCTGTTTGATCTGATAGAGCTGTCGCGCGCCATCCTTCAGAAATGAACCATAGCGACTGATCAGGTGCTCCAGATCATATTCTTTGCCGTTTTTGGCTCGCACCAGGTACCGTGGTTCGTAATGCTGCAGTGGCAGCTGTTCTTCCACCGGAATCACTTCTTCCTTTACGCGTTCACCAGTCTTTTGATTGACAAACCACTTATTCTTTTGGTCTAATGTGTCTGAAATGATCATTTACTCTCCCCCTTGTAAGTTTTTAATTTTGGTATAAAAAAACCACTCCTGTTTGGAGTGGCATGAAAGGTTTTAACTATGCATATGTGATTTAAACGAATAGTTCGGGTTGTTGATCAGGATAATAACCATTTTCGATTAAGTCCTCATCCGGGCCTTCTTTGTTAACTTTAATTGAATAGTAATGTGATATATATTGCCCGTTTTTGAGCGTTCGTGAGTTTATATCCGGGAAAAACATGAGTCTAGGATCTGTGACATAATAAATTTTGTTCCAAACCGGGAAATCGACTTCGACTTCTTCAATCTTATCCCCAGCGTGATAATCGAAATTACGAAACGCTACAATTTCATCATAAAATGCACCTTTCAGATGATCACTTGCTTCAACAACACAGTACAATTTTCTTTTCTTCATTACAACCTCCAGCATTTTTTTGTCACCAACTAAAACATCCGTTAGCAACCGAGTAATTAGGCGAGCAAGCCAACGAGATTTATCCGTTGGGAGCACACCTTCTCAATATTTGCATCATACTATACCCAAATAAGCTTGTCAATCGACCCTTAAGACACAACATATAGTGGTGTAAACGTGGTGTAAACAGCGAAAACATGTTGTATCGATATACTTAAGAGTAGGTTTAGATTTACAGTTATTTTCAGAATAGTGTATACTATGCATGTTTGGTAGAGTATTGGTTGTAATGGAACCCTTTGTATTTTTTTCAATTCTTAAGGTTTTAACTGTTATTCACCTACCAAACTGTTTAATTCCCAAGGAATTAATACTGAATACTTAACCGTTTGAAAATAGGTTTTGAAGTCGGCACTCATGCGACACCAGTCGTCGAGCGTTTCCTGTAGTTCCTTTCGATCGGCATGATCGATCTGATCCCCAGCATCCTCATAATGATCTTCAAGAGCATTTTCTATGAGTCTATCTGCATCCAGCGCAAACTGAAGCGCTTCGGTTCCCCATACATACATAGGGCGTTCATCCCCGGGCTCATGGTGATCATTCCAGTTTTCAAAGAAATCGGCCCAATCGGTGAAATATCCCTCATTGCAAGTATAGTCTTCCGAGTAAAGCATATCCATCGCCAGGATGGTTTCATCATCATATTTGAGTTTGCTGGATTTTTCAAACTTTTCGGTTTCTGCTTGAACAGCTTTTTGCAATCGTTCCACCTTTGCCCCGTCACACTCACACTGATAATCTTTTCGATTGAGGGCTTCACCGCAATGCCGGCAAACTTTGATCACGCCGCCATAGCAATTCTGGCAACTGGCTATATATTCTTTGTGGTATGGGAAACTCCCAACAGTCTTATCTGGATCGTTGCTTAATCCATAAACATCATCCGACATCGCTAGACCAGTCCCCTGGCAGACCGGACAAATTCGTTCGTCTTCCTGCAAGTCCTTAATAATTCCTGTTTTCAGCAATCCTTCAATATACGGCATGGCATCGATCACAATGCGTTCTGGTTTTTTAAAAGTATCCATTTTTTCTCACTTTCTGATTAGTTTATCGATTTGTCTATACTATACTATAATATTATAGTATTTTCAACGATATATCTTATTTAAAGGGTTTTTAAAGAAAATACTCATTCAATTTCCTCTACCACCACATCTTGATCGTCTTTATCGCCACCTTCTGCCGCCTGCACCTGGCCAGAATTATCCTCCCCCTTCTGACTCATCTGAATCCGTTGATCCCCCTCTTCTTCCCGAATCGTCATCGCCACATCCTGATGGCTCCAGAATACATACTTATTTTCACTTATATCACACAAATACGCTTTGTTATCGATCGGAGATATAAACTTAACCGTGTTGTCGTTAATCATCGCATAAGGCGTTTCCACGCCCTCTTCCCCCTGTTCAACATAAACCACCCGTTCATCCGGAGTAAACTTTAACCGGCTGATCTTTTCCTCGGCCTGGACATGTGAGTTGACAAATTCGATATCGCCAATTTTCGATGCGGTCGGGACGCTGGCATTAAAATATAAAAAAGAAAGGCAGATCGCATCCAGCGCGACAATCTCAAAGATAAGCGTAATGATGCCAGTACCTTTGCCACAAAGCAGTGCAGTGAAGATGCCGAGGGTTATGAGGATAGCAAAACCTAGACAGGCAAACGCGACGAGAAGTGTTGGAATTTCTGGCATTGACGTTTTTCACCTTTCTTTTTTAAATTTTAATTCTTGTTTAAGTGTTTTTCGTATTTCCTTATACGAGATTGTTTGCAAGTTCCCCAAACACCGTGATTAAACTAAGACCAATAATTGCCACATACGGCGAATATTGAAAGAATGGATCCCGCATAAAATCGATAAACACCAGGAATACCGCGAGAAAATAAAACACGAGTCCAGCATTAAAGAGAACAGCGAACAAAGACAGCTCTAGCCAAGGCATAATTAAAGCGCCGTTATTACTGGTAAACGCCCAGCATAGCAACAGACAACTTACCGCCAGAAACAGTTGCGAAATCCCCAGGCAACACTCATTTGATCGCAAACGCGTGATTGAACAGTTGATCAGCCCGATGCAGACAGCCAAGCCCAAACAGATCATCATGGTATTCATAGGCGTTCCTTCCTGATTCTTATTTTTAAATCGCGTGTATTAGTACAATCCGGTGTCCGTTCAGCCTGTTCGCAACATTCCCATTCGCTCCAGGGATTGCCGCTGACCATATGTCATTCCTGCTTCCCGCGATAATCGTTCAAATTCTTCGGCCTTGGGCCTGTTAATCTGTTTGGTCTGCGCCTTTTTTCTTTCTTCTTGCTTAACTGCCGCATTTTCCGCGAATATTCTTCGATTAGCCTCGTCTTGCAGCATGCGACAGTTTCTTTTGCTGCATTTTGCCGAACAAGTCTTAACGTTTTTTTTGCGTGGAATAAATTTCTGGCCGCACACACTACATAGTTTGTATTCAATAAAGGGCTCAAAGGCTTTGCTCAGGTTTTCCGATAATAAATATACGGTGTAAGCACTGAATCCTTGGCCCCTTTCAATACTTTTAATGGTCGTCTCACTGATTCCGGTAATCGCTGCGATATCCCGCGGGTGCATGTTCTTTTCTTGCCGGTATTTTTTAAGTAGATAAGAAACAGTGTTTTCTTGCATTTGACATACCCCATTAATAGTGGAACGCGTAAACCGCTGCATTACAAACCGGTGATGGTTTGCCTAAAGACTTGAAGTTTGCTTTACGAAGTGCTTTTTTCATGATCTTGACCATCTGCCCGTCCGGATCTTCAATAACTTCTTCTTTTTCGTCTTGCGGTTCCGGAGTTGTTATAATACAGCTCACCGGTGAATTGTATAAATAACTGATGATCTGGCTCATATTATCTAATAAATACGTTCCCACGCCATGATGCCGGAATTCCGGATATACGAATAATTGCTGTAAATAGCATAATGTTGTGGCCTTATAACCCGCTTTCGTACACCTGTTTTTGTAAAGCTTGCTTCGCATATACTGATCAACCGAATCGAATGCATCCTGGGAATAACAATCTGCTATACCTGCCAAATCTTCGCCTTCTTTTTTAATCTTATCTTCATCAAATAAAACGACCTGGACCTGCGCAAGCCGATCCGATTCACCCGTTTTTGTATTGACTCTTAAGAATTCAAAGCCAGCACAGAACGAATAACGACTTTCGTCTAAAAACATTTCATCGAAGGAAACTGAAGGATCAACCCTTGTGACAGAGTCACGATTAGAAAACGATCTTATTTCAAAACTATAATCTTCTAACATTACATTTACACCTTTCAGTTTTAAACTACCTTTTCACACCTGAACTTTTCCGCCCACTCGCCTTCTTCTTAGTCTGTTGCGAGAAATCATGCTCAAAATTGATCCAGACATCGCCCGATCCATCCGCCTTGGGAACTTCTTTCATGACAATGACGGCATCGTATTTGGTATCTTTCTTAGTGGAATAGAGGCCCGTTACTTTGGTCTGGCCCTTGAGCAGAAAATCCTGAACCATTTTCTTGGTAATTTTCTTCTTTTTATCCACAAAAAACTTGGTATTTTCCCATAATACAAACTTGCATTCCTTGTTGCTGCAATAGTAATTCTTGTATTTAGGATTTTCATAAATATCACTACCGCACCGGGGGCACTTCCCAATTGCTTCTCTTTCCTTCGCAAAGTTTTTGCCACTCACCGGTTGGCTGTTTTCTGCTACCAGCCGCCTGGTCAACTCAACGATGTCACCCATAAAGGTCACTTTTGATTCCGACCCTTTTTCGATTAAAGACAGCTTATCCTCCCACTCAGCGGTCATCTTCGGCGATTTAACATCTTCCGGAAGAATTGAGATCAGATCAGCTCCCTTTTGTGTTGAGATCAGTGATTTGTTTTTCCGCTCAACAAATCCCGATTTAATGATCTTTTCAATGATTGAAGCCCGTGTCGCTGGTGTTCCGATCCCTTTTTTATCGATATCTTCTTCGATAAAATTGTTGCCGGCTGTTTCCATGGCCGATAGCAAGGTATCTTCCGTATAGTGCTTTGGTGGACTCGTGACGTGTTCACTGATGGTCGCTTTCACACACTTAAAGACATCATATTTCTTGACATCAGGCAATACTTGAGCCTCTTTTTCCTTTTCCGTATTCCCGGTTTTTAAAGTCTTCTTATAGTCATTTTCCAGGGTTTTCCATCCATTATCAATGATCGTTTTGCCTTTGGCCGTAAAGATGTAACCTTCACTATCCAGTTTAATAACCGTTTCGGAATATTGATGGGGTTGGTCTGTCGCACAAACAACCCGGATGGCAATCATGTTGAGGACGTTTAGTTCTTCCGGGGCCAGTCTGGCTACCGCTTCGCTGTTTTGGATCTGTTTGGTGGGGATAATGGCATGATGGTCGGATACTTTTTTATTATTGGTAATTTTATCAATATTAACCGGTGCCGTTTTATCGGCTACAAAAGACAGAGTGTTGCGTAACAGCGGAACCAATTCTCTGACCGTTTCCCCCATATCGGTTGTAATGTACTGGCTATCAGTTCGTGGATATGTCGCCAACTTGATTTCGTAAAGTTTTTGAGCGATATTGAGGGTTTGTTCCGACGTATAACCAAAGGTGCGGAAGACTTCTCGTTGGAGCGTGGTTAAATCGTACAGTTTAGGCGGATTAATGTTTTTAGTGGTCTTCTCGACACTGACTACCCTTGCTTCCTGTTGATCGGTCGCATCCCGAATAACGATGGCCTTATCTTTATCGTCGATTCGTTCCCCAACGGCATCCATCCCATCGCAATCGATGTGGTTCATGTAATACAGTTGTTTGACAAATTTTTTGATCTGCTCATCCCGTTCAACGATCATGGCTAGTGTTGGGGTTTGCACCCGCCCGACGCTCAGGGATCCCTGGCTTTTATACACAATCGTAAAGAGTCGGGTGGCATTCATGCCAATGAGCCAGTCAGCCTGGGATCGACACATGGCAGCATCATTCAGGGCTTCGTAGTTTGAACCATCTTTGAGATTATGAAAACCTTCCAGTATGGCCGAATCTTCCATGGATGAGATCCAGAGCCGTTTAACCGGTTTTTTGCAGTCAGCTTTGTCATAGACCAACCTAAAGATCAATTCCCCTTCACGCCCGGCATCTGTGGCACAAATAACAGCGGTGACATCATCCCGGTTCATTAACTCTTTAACGGTCTTAAACTGATCTTCTTTGCCTTTGCTGACCTGATATTGCCAGCGTTCCGGTAAGATTGGCAGATCCGCATAATTCCAGCTTTTGTATTTCGGATCATAGGCCAGGGGCGGGGCCAACTCCACCAGATGGCCCACGCACCAGGTAATACAATACCGGTTGTTTTCCAGATATTTTCCTTTGTTGCCGTTTACCCCCAGAACAGCGGCAATTGACTTGGCCACACTGGGTTTTTCTGCTATGATTAGTTCCATATTTCACTCTTCTTTCTTAATTACAATCGGTAATTTTCAAACATAAACCCTCTATCCATTGCCGCCTTGGTATTAATGATAACCATTCAGCCGGGATTCCATCATACCCATAATTAATACCAGCAAGGCTTCCAGCCACAGCTGCAACTGTATCGGTATCATTGCCCAGATTAACCGCCATTTTAACACAATCCGGGTAATTATCGGTGTTAAGGTAGCACCATAGTGCCGCTTCAAGTGTGCTTAACACGTAACCGGTACTGTGAATTTTTTTCTCTGACAATCTCATTAATGCGTCTAATTCATAAATCCGGTTAAACAATTGAACATATTCAGAATATTTTTTAATCGAATTATAATACTCCATACCAGCCATGATTGCGTTCTGCAGAGAATCGATTGGTGCGTTTTTTTCTGTTAAAATAGCATGGACAAATAGTCCATAATAGCCACACGCCATTAATGAAATTGGGTGACGGTGTGTTAATGCTGAAACGTTATGCATTGCCGGCAAATAATCCCCCAGACACAATGGTTGGTCATGATTTTTAATTGCATAATAGTAGATAAAGGGTAGAATCCGCATTAATGAGCCATTACCATTATCATACTTATTGTTTCCCCCACATTTAAGCGGCGGTGTTCCCGAACGATACTTTTGAATAGCAGTTTGAGTCGTAATCCCGATATCAAACACCCTCCCATATGGCGTGTACGATGCCGTTTCTAACCATTCTACAAATTTCTCCATAATATCCTTGTTATTAACACCAGACGAAAGACTATCCAGTAAGCACAAAGTTAAACTGCTATCATCCGACCATGTACCAGGTAATTGTCCATGCGTACCGCCGCCTATCATAGTCTGCACTGGATTTGCTTTCATTGAACTGCGTGAAAGAAATTCATACGGGACGCCGAGGGCATCACCAACAACAAGCCCCATTATTCCATCACGGACAGAAATATCAATCATAATAGAGTTCTCTACGAAAAAGGGTTTCTAAATTATATTATCCTTCTTCGTTCCTTCCTTTTTCAATTTAACATATATTCAATTGCCGTTTCCGGCCCCACCCTTCAAAACAACCAGCTTCGTCTTGACTTTCTGCTCACCCGTTTCAAACGGACAATAATACTCATACTCGCAGCCAATCCGCAAGGCGTTTTTGGCCCATTGCACGGAATGATAGCGGATGATCCGAATTGCACCGACATCTTCAAACTCATCATCGCTCCAGACACCGGCGACCGGGATCGGATAGAATAATGGGATGGCCAGGATCCCTTCTTTCCGGCGCAGACAGCCCCGGGTATCTTCCTTAAAAGCCAGACAGCCGGTATGCTTGCCGCGCTGAATCATCCGGCATTCGCCGCCATGTTCAAAGTTGCGTTCGCAATATTCGCATTGAAGTGTATTTGGTATATCCGCCATAATGGATCCTTTCTGCTCATGTCCCAAAATTTCTGAAATCTGTACCCGTCTTCATATGGCCCCAATGGCCGGCGGTCGCTGCCATGAGCGACAAAAGGCGTTCCACTCGGTTGAATACCTGGTTTTTACCGGTGAAAACTCCCGCAGCAACTGAGCAAATGGCATGGCTCCAGCTCGATAGATCCGGTGCAGCCGTTCTTCGTTTTTGTTCATATCGTCTCCGATCAGTGCGTAGCACTTAATGTGGTGTCGTTTAAATCCGGCATTAAACAGCTTCTTGCATGATTTCTCAAAGGTAGTTATCGCTCCATCCGTATCACAGGCCAGCCACAATTCTTTGATCCGCAAACCACGAACACTTTCAACAAAGTGATCAGTAATCAGATCCGGTTCCAGGCCACCTTTAAAACAGATCCGGGACTGAGTTTTAAGCATTTCAAAAACCTTATCCTGGTGTTGTCTGGAAGTTTGAAGGAAATTATTACCCTGGATGATATTCCCCGAACAAACAGGCAGTTCTTTGAGTTTCCCTTCGATTTTCGGAACAATGCACCAAGTACAGTTATTATTGCAGCCCCTGGAAGTGAAGGTAATGTTTTTTTTAATGTACAGACCTTGTTTAAAGTCTTTGGTTGGTGATTTAAAGGCCGGACCTCCCAGTTTAACTGGTTTATCGGTGATGCCTCTGAATTGGTAAGCCAGCTCTTCGCACAAGGCTTTGTCCCAGGTGAAAATGCAAGATATATGGATCTCATCGAATTCCGGAAACAGACAAAGCATCGGTACTTGTTTTAATCCGTTTGCACAATAGACAAGCGGATCATCCGGGGTATAGCTGGTTCGAGTCGGGAATACCCGTAGTATTTTTAGATTTTGATCCATATTTTTCTCCTTTTGGGAATTAGATTACATCACTCATTGGGTGCATGCCATAGAAAAAGCGTTCTGCTTTAATTGGTTTTTTATCATCGATCAAAATAAGAACATTTTTGTCGCTTCTTAAACGAACTAATTCAGCTTTGTTCGTTGAGTTATACTTATTACCGCTATATCGTAGCAGGATTTCTTCCGTTTGAAAATCACCGGCTCCATAATACATTTTTGTGGTACAAGCATCCATGATTATTTGCCATTGTGGTTCCGGATACAACCCAACTAATTGTATGAGTGACTGAACACACAACAGATAGGATATTCTGCGGGCCGGTGACCGTGAGATCATCTGAGGCAATTGATCGATTCTGCCGAGAAGAGCTGCCTCGTCTAAAATGAAATTAACGGGAACGGTGCACACTTTAGATCCCGCATCAGTTGTAAGCATTTTTAATTTACCCTGTATTTCGCTGATAAATTCGTTTGCACTTCGGGCTATGTCGGGATCATTTCCATTGAAAAACGCAAAATAGGCACATTTTGACTCAGCTGGGGCTGTCAGCGAGATATCTCCTTGATTGATCACATCGTTTACCGTCTGATGCAGCATATTGGAGTTTTTATCATTAAAAGCCAGTACCTTGATATCGTAACCTTCTTTCTCAAGAAGCGGCTTCAATCGTTCATATAAATCTCCATGACTTCGATCGTTAAGAATAAGAGACTCTCCCCGCTTAATCATTTCGTATACTTGAGGAATTAAACCGCAGCTTGTTTTTCCGGTTCCGGCACCACCAATAATTAGCATATTTTTACTTTCATGTTCTTTTTCAGTTAAGACCTCGCCACCGACTAGACCAAGGATATCACCCTCAACATGATCGAGATTCTTGATTGGTTCGATTTTGAATGTTTCTAGTAATTCTGTTTTAGGCATCCACTGGATCATGTCCTCTGCTTTAATGCTGCTTTTTCCTTTAAACATTTTATATCTCCTTCATCTTTTTTATTTTTAAAAACCGTCACCAACTGATTATTGTTTTTTTATGCGTTTTGTTTTGCTTTAAATAGCTACTACTGTTTACATTGAATCCATTTGTCTCAAACAATCGAAGCAGTATCTTTGATTCATCATCGGATCGGGCGAGTACCCAGTCTGAGCAAGCTTTGAGTTGAATACCTTCCTCTGGATTGGACTCCGTTGAAAATTCAATCACATGCAATCCCTCGTTAGCCTTTTCAACAATCAGATCGGCGATAACATCGAGTATCTTCTGATTTTTGGCGTAGTATTCACGCATGGCGTTTAACGCCGCTTCTTTGGCCATCATGCTTGCATCTTTTGCATTGATTTTTAAAATACCGTTTTCCACATTAACCCTGCCTTTCTCAATCTTTGCCCGACTGATCCCCTTCCGTCTTTTCCCTTAAAGCCCGGATCCCCAACACCCCCGCCAGTCCCAGATATGCCACCAGAAATATACCACAAGCCACCCGCGTTGCCGGCGAGGGATAAAAGATAATCTGGTAGGCGAGCATGATTAAGAGGACCAGGACACCGAGTGCGCCAAGACTTAAAAGGATTGTCTGGAGCCACTGGGGTAAATGGCTCATGCCGATGCTTCGGCAGATTCCTCAGCTTCAGTGTCCGCCGTTTCCGATTCTTCTGTTGTCTTCGGTGGTTGCTTCCGTTCCGGCTTGCTGCTTTTTTCAAGCAATCCACTCAGAAGAGGGCTGATGCTCGGCAGCTCAATTCTTCTGATATACTCATTCGCTTCGTTCTCATTGGCTTCCAGATAGCCGTATATATCATTTAAAAGCTTATCCATCTGTTCTTTTGACAAAAGCTTACTGATCTTGGCTTTCTTTTCCAAATCGGCTAAATTCCCCGGTTTTTCGCTTAAAATGATAGCTTCCACCTTCTTTTTCGACTCCGCGTACTCCGCACCATACTCTTTAATTGTCTCCAGTCGTTTTACATCTTCAATGTTCATGTCATTTTCTCCTATTTTTTTAGTTATTTTTAATTTTAAAAAGCAGACTTCAATAGAAATCTGCTTCGTTTGAATATGTTATTATAGCCTTAGTGCTTTTGCAGCAGAAAAGCTTCAATGTCGTCTTTAACTACTTGTACCCAGTTAGTCTTATCTGATAAGGCTTTCTGGTACAACAAGGTCTTGTTGCCAGTTTTCTTGTAGTCGATCACCTGATACAGCTTAATGATTACTTCCTGCTCGGTTTTGCCTCGCTTTTCCTGGTAATCGAGGATGTGTGTCCCCAGCATTAAATCCCGGGGACGATCCACCGGTAAAAACTCACCTTCAAAGGCTTCGTGATCCTTATTCTTCGGATTTAGCTGGGTAATTGCTTTGGCCCAGTGACGGTAATGGATATCTGCGGGTTCTAGCGATACCGCAAGCAGTTGATTTTCTTTTTCCAGTTTTTGTCTTTTTTCAGAAATCTGATTCTGTAGCAATGCCATTCTTACCACATCATTTGATGTATCGATTTTTTCAATTATCATAGATAAAAGTCCTTTCTTGAATACACGCCTTCTACCTAACTTGAAGATTAACCAGCATTTTTGACTTTTTTCTGCTGAAACAATCTGCAATTTTCCTGATTTTTGTAATGCTTATTTGAAACAGAACAATTTGTCTTAAAGTTTTTGTGATCATAAAATTGGCAATCTGATCGTTTGCAATGATCTTTCTTGTTCATTTTTTGCCTCCACTTATTCAAATTCCAGCGACCGAACAATCTTTGTTTGTTCAAGTCGCACCCTGGCTGCCTCATCGCCGTAATGGCGATTGTTCCGTTTGCCACTAGCGTTGATCTCACCGATGCTTTTGTAACCAGGTCTTAGTGACGATTTCAGATGTGGAGATGACAGATATTCTTCCTGCACCCCTAAATACTGAGCGACTTGCGTCAGTAACACCGGATCCACTTTCGAGCGATCTTTGCAGGCCAGGTTAAGCACTTCATTAATCGTTAAATTCAATTCTTTCGCCATGGTATCGGGCCGAATGCCGCGATCACTCATGAGTTGATCCAGCCGCTCACCATACAGGTCTTTTTTTCTTACTGCCATCTTTTTTCCCCTTCTGTTTTTCTTTAATTATAACACGTTTTTATGTTGATGTCAATGTATATTACTTTCTTGATGTGTAGTTATGTATCTATTTACTCATCCCTTTAATTAACCAGATCCCTTATTTCAACGACTACACCATCATATCGGCCAGTCTCCAGAAAGGTATCTGTGTCGAAAAAAAAGATGCTATTATCCTTGCTGTTGACACCAATTTGCAAATTTTCTTCGACCAGGGTTTGTTTCAGGATTTCCAGACTGTTTTGTATGCGTCTTACTTTTGTAAGCTTCATTTTGCTACCTCATTTTACCTTTCAATTCACTATATTTTGGGATATTTCCTGGACCAAATGGCCGACTTTTACGATCGTATAATCTCAATTTCAACGATTTGCCTGGCCTGTTCTATCAGTCTTTCAAAGTGTTGATCATAGCTTTCCTCTGAACAATCCCACTTGATTGGCGGATCCTTTTCCAGCATGTTTAACACAATCTGTTTTTCCCGATTTTCTGCACTTTGCTGGATCAGAGCCAGGTGTTTAACCAGCTGATTCTCCTGCACCAAACATTTAAAGAGTTCTGGTTTGTATTTTTGAATATAGACATGCCGTTTTTCCCGATAGGTCTGACCGTTTTTGTGCATATTGTTGTTATGGTTTTTTGTTTTAAGCATTGTTTCAGCTTCCATCTAAATACCTCCACTTATTTTCTTAATATTTCAAGCCGATCATTATTGCCACCGTATTACGGGTGGCTGAATCATCGTCCTGTTCAGGATGTTTTAATATACGCCAGTGTAGGAGATGTTAGCCCCATGTTCTTCTGGCGCAGTAAACGACCCGCTAATTCCCTTTACGATGGCACCGCCACCCTTGAGGTCAGCTGAAGTTTGGGTGTTTAATTTGGTTGTGATGCCGCTAAATGATGCCGCATCTTTACCAAAGCTGTAAACTCCACTATTGGCTTTTAAAACCATGGCGACTCTGAAGTTTGTCATAAATTTCTCGGTCGTCATGTCCGTATCAATATTGGTTTTAATCGCATTGGTTAAAGCGGTGTTTGCATTACCCGGATCGACAATGATCTGTTTGTAGATATCGGTTTTTACCCCTTCAGCCAATTTTGCTTCTGCCTGAGTTCTCAGGTATTGGGAGAACAGGTAGGACAAGGCATAGTTTGGCAGTGAATCACTGTTATTCCAATCCATCACCGAGCGCCCGTCAGCTATGGCCGTTGAATTGTTGTAATAACTGATGCGACTTGACTGAACGCCTTCGTAAAGATGTTCTGCGGCCAGTGACAAGGCTTCATTTAACCAGGTATCCATTTGTCCGCCCTGATCCTTGTTACAGTTATAATTAACCATATGCTGGAATTCATGAGCCATGGTAGAATAACTATTGGATAGATTCTTTTCTGTTCCGATCAAAGGATTTGTATCAACATAGAACATATCCAACTGATTCGAATTGGCAACATTATATAAGTCATTGCCATTAAAGTAACCGCCGACGTAACCGCCGCCTGGTCCAGAATAACCGTCTTTTATGTCGTATACGAGGATAGCTACTTTTGAATCATTGTTCACATCGGGAGCTGCATAGAAGTTGGTTGTGATCAGGTCATAGATATTCTGATCAAATTCTGTGCCTATTGTTTGGGCTTCTTCTGCAGTCAGTGTTGTTTCGACAGCTTCATTCTTGTCCACCCATATCTCTGAATGGGTTCCAACATAAGCGCATCGTCCCGTGATTGTTTCGTATTGTTGCGTTTGATAATTATACGTGTAAAAACTTCGTTCATCGTCGACATTGGCAACGACCATATTTGATTCCATACTTGAGTTGACCAGAGGTTGATCCGGTGATTGTGTTACCGGTATTTCCGGATTGATCCGGTATGAATCTTCTTCCAAGCCTTCAATGATCTCGGAATCGATTGTAATATTATTTAATGTTCCGGTAGATTGAGTTGTTAAGCTGAGTGATTCATTTGTGACTATCAGTTTATTGCCTGAATAGCTACTTCCGGACAAATCGACATTGGCAATGGCTGATACCTCTGATGATTCTGTGCTATCGTTATAACCGGCTGCCACTGCTTTTATGACAAAGTAATAAGTTTGACCTGGCGTTAGATTAACCGCCTGACAGCTTGTGCTTGCTACACCACTAGCGATTTCTATATAGTCTGAGCCACTGGTGGTTGATCGATAAATGCTGTAGGACTGGGCATTGGGGGCGGCATCCCAGGTTAATGTAATGAGTGAACTTCCCGCTTCTGCAACCAGGTTGGTTGGGGCATCAAGGGTTGGTGCCATGGTGATGGTATACTCAGCTTTGCTACCATCTTGAGCGGTGACCTGAATTATCATTCCAGCAGCTACTGCGGTGTTTTCCTGATCGGCTACCGGGGATCCACCCGCACTTGACAGGATTTCAACCGTCGCATGTTGCGAGACTGTTAATGAATCCTTAAAAGAACTTACTTTAACGGCTGCCGGAAAACCAATGATGTTACCTTCGGTTAAGGTGCCATATATTGTCGATATAATCACTTTTTCACTACTTAATACCGGGGCCATGGTAATGCTATACTCGGCTTTACTACCATCTTCTGCTGTAACCTGAATCTTCATATCCGCTGTCACATCGGTGTTTTCCTGATCGGCTACAACTGAACCACCAGCACCAGCCAGGATTTCAGCTGTCGCAGCATCGGATACGGTTAAGCCCGCTTTTAAAACATTAACCTTGGTCCCTCCCGGAACCAAGGTTATATTGCCGCTGGATAAGGTTCCAACGGTGGTGGCAGTGATTGCTTTAGCTTGACTTAATAGCGGTGCCATGGCAATGGTATACTCAGCTTGGCTGTTGTCTTCCGCTGTAACTTGAATCTTCATATCTGCGGTTACATCAGTGTCGGCTTGATTGGCAACTGCTGAACCACCGGCACCGGTAATGATTTCTACGGTTGCATCATCTGATACGGTTAAACCCGCTTTTAAAACATCGACTTTTGTACCGGAAGGAACTCCGGTGATGTTCCCACTGGTCAAGGTTCCCACGGTGGTGGCAGTAATGATTTTTGCATCACTCAATGACGGAGCCTCCGCAATACTGACGCCATTTGTTTGTAACGGGGTCGCATTAAGTCCAGTTTCGGTCCCGCCAGTGATTCGACTCATTTTGATGAGTGAATCATTACTTGGCACGATGACGTTGGGTAAAACAATGGTGTCATTCGTAGACCAATACATCGCTGCACTTACAGAAATAAGATCCGACCGGATAATACTTCCTTCAGCATTTAATACTTGATAAATATAGGTTTCATTTGTTGTTTTTTCTGCCGGCAATTTAATTTCAACTTTTCCTTCGGCATTGCGTGTTGCTGTAATCGCCAGTGCTTCACCGGTCTTCGTAATCGTATAGTTTAAATCCATTGGATTTTCACTTTGCTGGTATCCGGCTTTCGCTTTACTGATTACTTTCATTTTGTTATAGGTCGTTGTTTCATTCACATAACCGGAAGCTACCGACATATAAGCCTGTAAACTCCATTCAGTGAAAAATTGATCAACGATAACCGTTCTTTTATTTTCCCAGTTTGTACCGGCATCTTTTGAAAACATGATTTCAAATGCGCTGATACCGGCCATGTTTGTTGGGGCATCATATTTTATAAAGGTATCACTTTCGGATACAATGGTAATTTGTGGGTTTGAAGCGATACCAACCGCACCCATGGCAATGGTGTACTCCGCTTTGCTGTTATCTTGGGCTGTTACCTCAATCTTCATGTCTGGGGTCACATCTGTGTTGGTTTGATCGTCCACGGCTGTACCACCAGTTCCCGTGAGTATTTCGACAGTTGCTTGATCTGATACGGTCAGGCCCGCTTTTAAGGCACTGACTTTGGTCCCAACTGGTACGGCGGTGATGTTGCCGCTGGTTAGCGTACCAACGGTCGTTGCTGTGATGGTTTTGGCATCACTTGATCCTGCTTCCAGGGTAATGCTGTACTCGGTTTTGCTGCCATCTTCTGCTGTAACCTGAATCTTCATATCGGCGGTTACATCCGCGTTGGCTTGATCGGCTACTGCCGAACCATCAGCACCGGTAAGAATTTCGACGGTGGCATCATCCGATACAGTAAGTCCCGCTTTTAAGGCGCTGACTTTTGTGCCGCCTGGAACACCGGTGATGTTGCCACCGGTTAAGGTTCCCACGGTGGTGGCGGTGATTGCTTTTTCACTGCTTAATGTTGGTGGGGTACTGTTGTAGGTAGAATTCGTCACATCATCAGCGGTAATGGTATAGTCCTTGGTGATGCTATAGGTTTTAGCATCTTTTACCACATCGATCCGAACGGTAACAACCGACCCTGCTTTTAATTGATGGTCATTTGAGCGTTCAATTGAATCCAAGTCTTGCTGTGTGGTTGTATCCAGGGTGCCGTTTCCGTCAAACACTGAACTCGCATCGCGGTAGGACCACTGCCAAAAGGCACTGTCAGTCTGACTGGTTCCACCCGCTGATTTCCAGAGAATGGAATCCGCTGACACATCGCCGTCTGCCGGTGTTTTCATTGAAATGGTCATCTGACTGCTGGTGACGGCTTCATTTCGTTTGTAGTTGATCTGCATTAACTGATATGGCGGATTGTCATTATCCGCTGGAATGGTGGTGAAGGCTGTATCTGCCCATTCAATGAGATATGGTTTAATCGTAACGCCGGTTGCTTGCATGGGTGTTACACTTAAACCGGTCGTCGTACAGTTGTTGATTTTACAGACTTTGAAAATTGCCCCTTCACTGATTCCGCTAATGGGCTGGGTTGTGTGAAACATGGTAATGATGTTATCTGTAATCTGACTGCCTTTAAAAGTAACGGTGCTGGATGGTCCAACGCCGGAACTTCCAAAGATCCGAACTGCATAAATCTCATCATCCGTTGCATTTTGCGGCAGCGTGATTTCTACGTTATTTAATTCGTTTCTTGCGACAGCAATTGCCAATTCCGATCCTGCTTTTGTCAGTGTAAAATCAATCGCAAAGGAAGTTTCATTTTGCCCAAAACCACTGTTATCGGCAACATCGCTAATTACCTTTACTTTATCAAAGGCTTTTGTTTCATTCAGATTGATCGCTACTGAGGACATATCAAGTGATATTGTGGTTTCATTTGTGATTGCTGGCTGGGCTGTGTAGTCCCAGGTTTGCCCATTATCGGATGAAAACATAATCTGATAATTTTGAATGCCGGTTTTATCGGTTGGTTGATCAAAGTATAGGATCGATGTTCCGTTTAATACTTCAAACCGGGCATTTTTAACGACGTCGACGAGATTTTCTTCATATGCACCGACCGTTAAGGACAGGGCATCACTATCCGTATTCGTTTCGTCGTTGTATACCACATAATAAATGGCTGCCGGCAGATCAATCTCATGCACTAAAGTCACTGTGTTTCCACTAAAGGTAGCGGATACACCCGTTGCTTCGGTGGTACAGGTGTCATCACTGTAGACTTTCCAGGTTCCATCGGTATGGCTGGAGGTCAGGGTAAAGCCAACACTTGTTTGTGGTTGTGTGGTTTTGGCTACGGTGGTTGTATCCGCTGTCGGTGTGGTGGATTTTACCGGTGTAATATCAGTAAACGGCACGCCACCCGCTTGAAGCGGGGTTACATTGACCGAGCCGGTACTGTTATTCGTAACGGTTGCACCTGACCCTTTGACGAGCTGAATGCGGGCATCTGCCGGATAAGGCGCGTAAGTGTTTTTAAACTCAGCGGTTGTTGAGTCAATCCAGTTGGGTTCACCCAGCATATATTCTGTGATGAGCGTACCATTTGCTCTTTTTAGTTGGCAGAAATAGGTTTCACCTTCCTGCTTTGCAGCTGACATGGTGGCTTGAACCGTCCCATTATTATAGGTTGCGACAATCGGCAGGGCTTCAGCTGCTTTGTTAATGGTCAGGCTACAAGGCATTTCAAATGTGCTATTTAAATACCCGTCCTGTGCGATACTGACTACTTTAATCTTATTGATGGTTGTCATTCCTTCTAACCGATAAGATATCCGGGTTAGACTCAGACTCAACATGTCACTTGAAAAATAAGGATCTTCTGATACCGCTGCTGTCGCTGCTGTCTCCCAATTCTGTCCACCGTCACCGGAAACTAACATTTGGATCCTATAAATCCCTGTCAAATCACTTGGTTCGTCAAAATTAATCTGCAGATCCCCGTTCGACGCGACCAGGGTTGGTGCAGTTACGGCACTGACCGCGGTAGGCTCTTCAGAAGAGGCCAAAACGGTTAATGCCAGGGCATCACTGTCAGTACGGGTCCCGTCATTGTATACCACATAATAAGTGGCTGCTGGTAGATTGGATGCATGTGTTAAAGTCAGGGTACTCCCACTTAATGATGCGGTTACGCCCGTTGCTTCGGTAGTACACGCGGCATTGGTATAGACTGCCCACGCGCCAGCGAGATGCGTGGAGGTCAGGGTAAAGTTAACACTTGCCTGAGTTTGGGCGGTTTTGGCTATGACCGCTGAGTCGGTTGTCGGTGTGGTCGATTTTACAAGTGGTTGATCGGTAACAGTAATGGTTGCTTTATTACCGGTTATGTTACTTGTAAGCGCCGCTGCTTTGGGTGTCATTTCGAACGTTCCGATTACTGCTGTTCCGGTAAAGTTTACCGTTGCACTGGTCGCTGCTCCTGCAGTCCCATGCAATACAATAGAACTGACCGTTAAGCCGGTTGTTCCCGAATTAATGGTCCAGTTATCAATATTATCTGCCCCTTGACTAAAGGTATCCCCGGTCAAGCTGATGACGGTACTTGGAATGGGGGCATTCGCGGCAATTGGTGTCGCAGATATTGCTGCCTTGACGGTTACGACTGTTGTTGCTTTTTTGCTGCTATCAGCGGCAGAGGTTACGGTAATAGTTGCGGTTCCTGCCGCCACCGGTGTAACCACGCCATTATTAACCGTCGCGACGTTTTGATTGCTTGTCGTCCAGGTTACATTTTTACTTGACGCATTTGATGGATTGATTGTTGCTGTAATGTTTTCTGTTGCTCCGCCTGCATTTAACTGCAGTGTTGCTTTATCGACGGTCACGGATGTTACCGCAACACCGACTCCGCCACCGGGTGATGGTGATACTGGTGGGGTAACTGGTGGCGTGACTGGTGGTTTCTCCTCTGGTGGGGTGACCACCGGTGGGGTTTCTACCTCTGGTGCTACATTTTGTTTGTCTGGTGCTTTTTCAAAGGTAACGCCATCCTTATTAACGTCCGCTTCCTTAACGGTTCCCTGTCCTTTAACATCAGCTTTTGCGTCTAGCACCAGTTTGTCGACAGTGGTTTTTGAATCTAGCGTAAGCTGGGTTCCCGTTGCCCCTTCAGCTAGTTTAAATTCGCCAATTTTAGTATCGCCTTGAGTCGATATTTTTACGTCGGGAGCATCCACCTGAACATTCTCAAAGGCGCCTTCCAGGATAATATCTTCACCACCGGCATCTTCTGAAATGACAACTTCCAGACCAGTCGCATCTGTGGCTACGATTCGAACCTGACCACTGGATGTTTGTTGGACGGTAATCTTATTGTAGTCCCCACCATTAATATGGATACTGTTTTTTCCACCGCCACGGATGAAGGTATCGCCATCAACGGTAATATTGTTCAGGGTTACATCCCCTTCACCAACCCCTTCGCCAATGGTCAGATCACCGGTGATATGCATGTTTTGCAAGGTGACATCTGGTGTATTGATCACGACGTTCGTGTGAACAACTTCCTCACCAGTTTTCGGCCCGTAGGTACCGGCTTTGTCATAGGTCACATCTGATTGCTTAACAACCTTGATCTGAAGTTCTTCAAGACGGAGTGACGATCCGGTTGTTCCCAGTTCCTCGCCATTTTTCTTCCATCCCCAATCGCCGTTAGCCTGAGGAACATCGCCAACGTTTTGAACATGACCGCGGTAATAAACATCATAACCCGGCAGATTTTCTAAACTGATCCGGATTGATTCAACCCTTTGGGATTTTCCATGGGTACCGGCAAACACGCCATTTACTTCGGGTGTCATCCAGCCCTCATTCTGAACATGAACCTGATATTTAATGGCTGCACCTTCTGGCACATCGCCGGTCAGTTCGATCCAGAAACCTTCGACCCGTAAACTTTCGCCCCGTGTTCCTAATGCGTCTGGACCTTTAACCATCGTTCCCACCGGTTGTGGCATGTCCCCTTTGTTTTGGACATGGCCCCGATATTGAACCCCAATTGCTTCCGCCTCTGGCGTTGCTGCAAATATCCCAGTTGTACAGAATAGCAGGATGAGCAAACTCATCGCCAGGATCATCCCGTTTCTTTTCATGCTTTTCATAAAGCCTCCTAATGATTAATTTTTTTCTAAGCCTATTGTATCACGCTTTTATGTTGATGTGTAGTTTTATATATAGTTATCTATATATATTTACATCATCACACCTTTCTAACCTTTATTTTTCTTGCAAACCGCGTTGTTATGCGATTTTGCGATTGTTGGTTTCTTAATTGTTGTTTAATCTGTGTCAGTGAACCAGATCGTGAATATCCACAACCAGACCACTATATTTGCCGGTTTCAAGGTAGACATCGGTATCGAAAAAGAAAAGACTATTATCTGTGCTGTTAACTCCGATCTGGAGATTTTCTTCGATCAGGGTTTGCTTCAGGCTAGCCAGGCATTCCTGGACACGTTGGGCTTTTTGTGGTTTCATGGGGGGTCTCCTTTCGTTTTTTGCATAAAAAATGAGCCTGTTAGACTCAAGGGGTTACTGGCTGATTAGTTGTTGAGGGGCATTGCAGTGTTTCAGTTATGTCTACTTATTTACTTGATATCACCTTGAATGTTCTATTAATAAGATTTCAGCCGGTTATATTTCTTATTTATTGCTATTGTTCCATTTCTTTAAAGATACATTTTGCCACTGTTTTCGACCCGCCCATTAACATAACTTGTAAGTAAAAAGAATTGGTCGTCCTTAAGGGTATGTTTCAAGTGACCGGCCAGTTCCCGAGCTTTATCGCCGGATCGGATATTATTCTGGATTAACTCGGGGTGATGGATCTCATCGTTTGTGATGATATCCAGCCTGTAACTTCTTTTGGGTGCTACCACATTATACTTATCGTGACCGTTCCTCGATAATCCCTATTGTTTTTAACAGGCTGTCCCTCATTTCTCCTGCCACGCCCCACAATTCGAACAATAATTATCATCCGGTTCGACGACATGGCCACACGCATTACATTCCATTTGAGCATCCTCGATAATCCCTTGCTGTTCATCCCGCCTTAGCCCAACTTCCGCCGATTTAAACAACGACAGTGCATATCCGGGGGCAACATGTTCCCCGGACCATTCCTGTGTTTTTCCGGCCTGGGTGAGTTCGATCTTGATTGTGACGAGATCGGTTATAATTTTGTTATTTTTAATCATTTTCTTTTCCTCTCTAATCATTTATTTTTTAAATTGTGCATATTAAGACAGATTATTCCTAATCTGCCTTGTATATATACAATTCGACGACATTAACTGATGGGGTTTTCAGAAAAAGGTGGTACTAATTAAAAAAACCTCCGGATCATTGGGCATTGGCATCACGAAATGCTTCGCCGCCAACATCTACTACAGTTCCTTTATCAACAATTTTAATCTCAATTCCTTCTAAACGATAACCATAACCGGCAGTCCCGGACTCGGCATCATTTGATGCCCAACCCATCCAACCGATGTTTTGAGCATGGACACGATAGTATACATCATACTGATCCGCATTTTCACCAGTTAAACGAATTTTAATTGCTTCTAATCGATAGGATAATCCTTCGGTTCCAGACATCTTGCCATTGGCTACATAGTCTTGCCAGCCGATGTTTTGAACATGGGTCGTATACTCTACGCCGACTCCTTCAATACCTGAGTCAATGGTGATTCCTTCGAGCCGCAGGCTTTTTCCTTCGGTACCGGACATCTTACCGTCTTTCACTTCTTTCTGCCATCCTTCATTTTGAACATGGGTGGCATAGGCGATGTTAAAGGGATCATTAGTAATTTGTCCAAGTAAAACAGTTGCATCGCAGATTAAACTCGGGTAACCATCAACCAAGACCAATACCGGAACAACCGCTCTTACATTCTCTTTAAATGCGGCAATTAAGAGCGTTGCCTGTTCTTCTGGTGTAATTGAAGCACCCTTACCCGTCATAAATCGGATTTTTTCTTTCATACCCAGATCATTACCTTCTTCATCGACAATGGTAAAGTGTGACCGTAACAAATCACCAGTAATGTCCACATCTGCCGGAATTTCAAAAGCAGGGTTGCCAATAATGGCACTCGGTACGCCTTCTTCAACCTCTGTATACTCAATCGAAAAATAATTACCTACCCACGGATAGTCTGCAACAGAAACGGTAATTTCTCCACGACTTAAACCATCATTAATCTGTTTCGCCTTTTCATCTGCCGTTAACAGACCACTTTTCGGACCACCTGAGAACTGAAGCTTATCTTTCATCCCCAGATCTTTCCCTCCTGAATCAACAACTGTAAGGTGGTTTAGCAACATTTCACCTGTTACGGCAGTACCTTTAGCTATTGTCATAACATGATCACACAGGAGCTTATCAGGAACCCCAGCTTCCGTTGCTTCAATTGCAGAATCCGTATTAACATCCCCTGCTTTTAGAGCCGGTGCAGCATACACCGAACCACTCCCGGCTAACAGTGCTACTGCCAACCCTAAAACCAAAATCTTCTTTTTAACCATTAATCTTTTCCTCCGTCGTTTTTTTTCTTATGCATAATATGCATATGCAGCTGGAGGCCTGTATCTTGCCTCCGGCTGAAATATGGATACTATTTTTTCGGTGCTTATGCTCCCCAGGAGATAGATGAATCCAGGGGCTTTTGCGGCTAATTACTTAATACTTATCATCCTCAAGACTAATTACCGGTTTTTCTACAACAATTTCCCGGGATGTTTCGATTATCGGTTTTTGGCTCCCATAGCTATCTGATTCAAGTTTAAAGGCACTTACCATACTTTTTAACACCTCAGCCTGGCTGGACAATTCTTCACGATGGCTCGCAATTCCTCACGCATATTCAATATGCGTGAGGAATTGCCTTGACGGACAATAACAGACCAACCCACATTAAAGCAAAACTTCAATAATTAATGATATAATTATTTTAAGTGAAGGGGGTATCTATTATGGAACAGACATTAACTGCAAAGATACAGATTTATCCAACTGATGACATGCTTCTGTTGTTTACAGAGACCATGAAAGCATACCGGAGTGCCTGTAATTATGTGTCCAGGCATGTTTTTGCCACGCATTGTTTAAAACAGCCGGCAATCCAGAAGGCGACTTACAGTGATCTGCGTTCCATTTATCAACTCCGTTCCCAGATGGCCATTTCAGTGGTCCGGACTGTGATCGGCAAATACAAAACCATTCTGGAAAACCAGAAAGAATGGATTGAACTGGTATTTAAAAAACCACAGCTCGACCTGGTTTATAATCGGGACTACTCGTTAACCAGGGATGGTCTTTTTTCTGTAAATACACTGCAAGGACGCGTTAAACTGTCCTTTGCCACCAAGGGCATGGAACAGTATTTTGACGGCTCCTGGAACTTTGGAACAGCCAAACTGGTTCACAAACACCAGAAATGGTTTCTGCATATCCCCTTTACCAGGACGATCCCGGACAGTGATCCTTCAACAATCGGTAACGTGGTTGGTACCGATCTCGGCATGAACTTTCTGACGGCCAGTTATGGTTCTGATCATCAGACACGGTTTATGTCGGGACGCTTTATCAAGCAGAAACGTGCCCATTACAAGGCCGTCCGAAAATCCCTGCAGCAATGTCAGACCCCTTCCGCCAGACGCCGGCTTAAAGCCATTGATCAGCGAGAAAACCGTTGGATACAGGATGTCAATCATTGTGTATCAAAGGCACTCGTTTCTTCCCATGGACCCGATACGCTGCATGTTCTGGAAGATCTGACCGGCATCCGCAGCTGTACTGAAAAGGTCAAACTGAAGGACCGGTATTACTCTGTCAGTTGGGCGTTTTTTGATCTGCGTAAGAAGATTGAATACAAGGCCGCCAAAGCTGGTGCCATGGTCATTGCCGTAGCTCCTGCCTATACCTCTCAAACTTGTCCGATGTGTGGACACACCGAAGCTTCCAATCGTGATAAAAAGAACCATGTTTTTAAATGCAAAACCTGTGGCTACCAGTCAAATGATGACCGGATCGCCGCCATGAATCTGTACCGTAAGGGAATCGAGTACCTCAGTACAGTGGTCTGAAGCTATACGCTGACTGATCCGGGGCGCTGTCAACCGTCCCACGATGCGACCTCATACTACAGGAGATACTTCGGTATTGTTTGTACTGTTCGTTGAAGGCAGGAGAGTCCGGTTTTACCAGACCCGCCCGTACTGCCGGAGCGTCGCAAGCTCGGCAATTCAATTACCGAGTAGTTGACTGTATTGTGTGACCACTAAATGCCAGGTGGTCCCTAAGATTTTAACGCGTTTGCTAATGTAACATAGGCTCCATCATCCAACTCTTCATCAAAGATATTGACCTGGTTGAGCACTTTTTCATCTTCGGGATGGGCCATCATAATCCCCTCGGCATTGTAGATAAACCCGTATTTTTCGACACCGTCACCTAATTTTTTAACAGTGTCGGCTAAAAAGTTTGGATCACGTCGGCCAACGAGTAAACCGACGATTGCTCCATCTCGATGGATGGGCGTCACTTCGAATATGACTGGTTTATTGGTGGCCCGACTAATGGCCACATCGGAGATGACGGTTTTCCCGGCAAATCCATCGGTGTACCAGAATCGATCGCCCTCATCTTTAAAAGTCAATCCATCGCGAAGGTACTTGGCGTTGCCGGCTAAGTCCATCACGGCGATGTCCTGGTATCCCAATTCATCTATTAATGCATCTAATGCTCGTTGTTGTGATGGATAATCCATTGTATTAACACCGGGAATTTCGGCGGCTTCTTTTAGCATGGCCAGATTTTTATCAATGATGGTGGTGATCTGTACGGCTGCTAATTCAGTGTATTCAAGGGTATCTTTGTCAGCCTGATCCCGCAAGCCCTGTGAACCAAAGTAAATACTAATCCCTGCGACAATTAGGATCGCACAGGCTAATACCAGTGAAGTTAATAACACCAACTTCTGTGCCAACTTTAGGTGAATGTCTTTTTTAATTATTGCTTTCATATTTGTCCTCTTTGTATTATTAATTTTGTGTATTTGTGATCTTGTTAAATAAAAAAGATACCGCTAACTTGAATGCTCTTAAGGTATCTTTTTGAATCATATTATGCCTGTTTTTCCCACTCGTCCATATTGGCACCATCCCCTTCTTCGATTGTTTTCAGGGACAATACCTCGTACTCCGTACTGACCAAGTAATTAGCCGCGCAAGCCCCTGGATTCATCCATGGGGATAGCGGCTTCTTTTATTTCCTGAAAGAATCATTAAAAGATGGTAAAATGATTAAAATAATTGATTAGATATACCTATTATGATATAATTTTATTATGAAAACATTAATACAATATAAATCAAACAATAATATCGTCTATTCCTGTCAATACCATGTTATCTGGTGTCCGAAGTATCGCCGGTCGGTGCTGATTGATGGAGTAGATGAACGGCTTAAAGTAATTCTCAATGAAGTGGCCGATGAAACGGATTCGGAAATCCTTGAAATGGAAATCATGCCGGATCATGTGCATCTGCTGCTGTCAGTTGATCCGCAATACGGTATCAACAAGCTGATCAAAGCCATGAAAGGCCGGTCGTCAAACCTGCTGCGGAAAGAGTTTCCCTGGCTGAAAAGCCGGATCCCGTCGCTCTGGACCAACAGCTATTTCTGCGCCACCGTTGGCGGCGCTACCCTGGAGGCGGTGAAACAGTACATTGAAAATCAGAAGGGCGTTTAGCGTTTTAAAGAAAGGAGTCCCACATGGCCAAAAAAGCAAAGGCGAAAATCAACAAGCCTGAATCTAAGACTAAGCCAAAAAAAGAGCAGACCCCCAGTGCCATCCATGAGCTGCGGCTACTGACCAATAAGCCCCAGGAAAAAGAGCTGCGAAAGCTGATGGAGCTGGGACGCCTGTATTATAACGCCATGCTGGGTGAGGCGAAGAAACGGCTTGATGCCATCCGTCGGGATCCCCTGTATCAGCAAACCGTTGCCCTGCCGAAGAAAACCGATGCTGATAAAAAGCTGCGCCGGGAGAACTTCAAACAGCTCAATAAGCAGTACGGCTTCACCAACTTCGATCTTCAGGCGTTCGGTACGGTGTGTAAGAATGAATCGAAATTTTTAAACCAGCTCGGTACACATGTCCTGCAGAAGCTGTCCACCCGGGCCTTCCAGGCGGTGGAGAAACTGGCGTTTGGCAAAGCGAAGCGGGTACAGTTCAAGCGCAAGGGTGAGTACGTGTCACTGGAAGGTAAGGACAACTTAACCTTTTTACGCTATGCAAAGGATCAGGCGCTAATTGCCAGCCTGGTGATTCCCTGCAAGCTTCGCAAGAACGATCCCTACCATGCCCATATGCTCAAGCACCGGATTAAATTCTGCCGGCTGGTCATGCGGCGGATCGGCACCGTGGACAAGTTCTTTCTCCAGGTCGTGTTTGAAGGCATCCCCTACCAGAAGGTTAAGCTGGGTGATCAGCATACGGCGTTGGACATTGGGCCATCGACGATTGCCACGGTCAATGCAAAGCAGGCCACCCTGGACTATTTCTGTGCCGAGCTGGCTGATCGGTCAAAGGAGATCAAGCGGCTCCAGCGTCAGGCGGCCCGGAAACTGCGACTGGCCAATCCCCAGAACCATGATTCCCGGGGTGCCGTTAAAAAAGGTGCAAAGAAGTGGATCCGGTCAAAGTCCTGGTTTAAACTCAAAGATCGGATCGCCGATATCCAGCGTCGGCTGGCCGCTCGAAGAAAGCAGCTACATGGGATCATGATCAACCGGATTGTCCGGGACAGCTGTAAAGTGTCCACTGAGAAGCTGAGTTATAAGGCATTCCAGAAAATGTACGGCAAGTCCATCGGGGTCCGGGCCCCGGCCAGCTTTGAAAACCGGCTCAAGGATCGCATCCACCTGCTGGGCGGGGAATTCCAGTCCATCAATACCTACCACACTCGGTTGTCCCAGACCTGTATCTGTGGGGCGATTCACAAAAAAGCCCTGTCGGAGCGGATGCATACCTGCCCGAACTGCGGCACCACCATGCAGCGGGATCTGTTCTCGGCTTTCCTGGCCCTTTCGGTCGAAGACGACCGGCTGGATCTTAACCTGGCCAAAGACCGGTACGCGGTGTACGAACCGGTTATGAACCAAACCCTTGAACAGCTCAAAACCCTTAAAAAAGAAAAACCGCAATTGATTGCGGCCACATTTGGTATTTAAGATTTAATTAGAGATAGAACAACCCTGATTATTATAACAATATTAATTTTTAAACCTTTAAGTTTTAAAAAGGTCGAGATGCCGTCCTGTTCCGGACTGTCTGCGGGCAGCCAAAAACAGCGAGTGGAAGCCGCTGCGCTTCCTCCCTGCCGCTTCGGCGGCGGGTCAGAGCCGTTAGTCGGACGAAAGCCAAGAACGGTTTAAACCGTCCCCGCTGCGGGTACGCATGCGGGTAAACGA
>Ga0194136_1000283_pt1 | contig 27757 bp, 25 predicted proteins | sample TARM_MetaG_T3A_1_FD_134023 | JGI IMG/M metagenome (GOLD analysis project Ga0194136, IMG submission 134023) | Freshwater microbial communities from Pennsylvania, USA, analyzing microbe dynamics in response to fracking - TARM_MetaG_T3A_14 (version 2) | ecosystem: Environmental > Aquatic >...
AGCTCTAAGTTTCATTCAAATTCGTTGCAAGAGGTTTTAAAAGGCTTTGCACCGAATAACGCAAATCACACGAATTTTTAACAATCTTTTTAATATTATTTATGTATTGAAAAAGGGTAAAAAGTGGAGGGATACTTTAAAATTGTAGATAAAATTTATCAATAACAATAAAGGCTTAGGGATTTTTCGACAAGCTATATCAATTCTAAAAAAAGGGGGGTTTCATGGAAAATGAATTGCTAAAGGTAGCCAAAGGTATAGATTTAACAGAAGAAGAAATGTTGAACATTATGAATAAAATAATGGATGGGAAATTAAGTGAATTAGAAATAGCAAATTTCTTAACTAATTTGAAAAATAAAGGGGAAAGTGTAGAAGAAATAAGTGCTGGAGCTAAGGTTATGAGGGCTAAAGCAGAAAAGATAAAAGTTAGAAAAGACCTATATACAGTAGACACTTGTGGAACAGGGGGCGACGGACTAAATACCTTTAATATCTCTACAACAGTAGCATTTGTATTGGCAAGTGAGGGAATAGCCATAGTGAAGCATGGAAATCGTTCAGTATCAAGTAAAAGTGGAAGTGCAGATGTATTGGAAACTTTAGGGGTAAATATTAACCTTAGCCCAAAAAAGGTAGAAGAATGTGTAAATAAAATAGGAATTGGATTTCTATTTGCTCCTACCTTTCATAAGGCAATGAAAAATGTGGCTAAAGTTAGAAGAAGCTTAGCTTTTAGAACTATTTTTAATCTCTTGGGGCCTCTAACTAATCCAGCAAGTGCTAAGGCACAAATTTTAGGGGTATTTAATGAAGAATTAACAGAAATATTTGCCAGTGTTCTAAATAATTTGGGGACTGAAAGAGCCTTAATAGTACATGGTTTAGATGGTCTTGATGAGATAACAATTAGTGATAAGACTAAAATTACAGAATTGAATAAGGGTGAAATAACAACTTATTTTATAGAACCTGAAGATTTTGGACTAAAAAGGTCTTCTACCTTAGAAATAGAAGGGGGAGACTCTAAAGAAAATGCTGAAATCTTAAAAGGACTTTTAAATGGAGAAATTCATGGTGCTAAAAAAGACATACTTATTTTAAATTCAGGAGCAGGTCTATATATTGGAAATAAGGCTAATAGTTTAAAAGAAGGTGTTCAATTAGCAAGGGAAATTTTGGATAGTGGAAAGGCTTATAAAAAGTTAGAAGAACTAATAGCTTTTAGTAATGAGGTGGATAAAATTGATATTGGATAAAATTGTAGAACAAAAAAAAATAGATTTGGAAATTTTTAAGAAAAATAATGATTTGGAACAAATAAAACAAGAGGCAAAAAACATTGGAAAAAGACCATCATTTAAAGATGCCTTAGCTAAAAAAGGTTTATCAATTATAGGGGAATTGAAAAAAGCATCACCTTCTAAAGGGATTATAATAGAAGATTTTAAACCGTTGGAAATATTAAAGGATTATGAAAAAGTAGTAGATGCAGTTTCAGTATTAACAGAAGAAAAGTTTTTTTTAGGGAAGCCAGAATATCTCTTAGAAGCTTCTAATAATTCTAATTTACCCTTACTTAGAAAAGATTTTATTATTGATGAAATTCAAATATATGAGGCGAAAATATTAGGTGCTTCAGCGATTTTATTAATTTGTGCTATTCTTTCCTTAGAAGAACTTAAAAATTTATTGAAAATTGCTAAAAGTTTAGATTTGGATGTATTAGTTGAAAGTCATGATAAAGAAGAAGTCCTCATGGCATTAGAAGCTGGTGCTGAAATAATAGGAATAAATAATAGAAATTTAAAGGATTTTACCTTGGATATTAATACTAGTATTGACTTATTAGAATTTATACCAGCTAATAAAATTGTAGTGTCTGAAAGTGGATTTAATACAGTAGATGATATAAAAAAAATTAGCGGATACAGAATAAATGCTATTTTAGTTGGAGAGAGCTTTATGCGGTCAGATAATATTAAGGAACATGCAAGAAAATTTAGAAAAAATTTTTAGGAGTTGGTAAAATGACTAAAATAAAAATATGCGGTTTGAGAAGAATGGAAGATATAGATATAGTAAATAAGTACAAGCCAGATTATGTTGGCTTTGTATTTGCACCTAGTAAGAGACAAGTTACAAAAGAAGAAGCCAAGCTTCTAATAGCAAATCTTGATAAAGGCATAAGAAGTGTAGGAGTTTTTGTAGATATGCCTATAGATGAGCTTTTGGAAATAAAGAGATATACAGGACTTCATATAGTACAAGTTCATGGGAATGAAGATGTAGAATATTGTAAAAAGGTAGAAGGTACTATATGGAAAGCCTTTAGAGTTAAGGATGGGAGTATTCAAGGAGAAATAGATAGATTTAAGAATGTTGTAGAAACTTTTCTTTTAGATGCTTATGTAGCTGGTGAAGCAGGCGGAACAGGTAGAAGCTTTAATTGGGATTTAGTAAGAGACTTAAGCTTGGATTACTCTATTGCACTGGCTGGCGGTATAAATAAGGATAATGTGCTAGAAGCTATAAGAACAGTTAGACCAGAAATAATTGATATAAGTTCAGGTGTAGAAAGTAATAATTTTAAAGATGAAGAAAAAATAAAAGAAATGATAGATAAAATAAGGGGGATGTAAAATGGAAGGTAAATTTGGAAATTTTGGTGGTCAGTATGTTGCAGAAACTTTAATGAATCCATTAAAGGAATTAGCTGATGCTTATGAAAAGTATAAAAATGATAAAGAGTTTGTAAGGGAATATAAGTATTATTTAAAGGAATATGTAGGAAGAGAAACACCTCTTTATTATGCAGAAAAGCTAAGTAAGAAAATTGGTGGAGCTAAAATTTATTTAAAAAGAGAAGATTTGAACCATACAGGTGCACATAAAATTAACAATGTAATTGGACAAATATTACTAGCAAAGCGTATGGGAAAGAAGAAGGTGATTGCTGAAACAGGTGCTGGACAACATGGGGTTGCCACAGCTACAGGAGCTGCTCTATTTGGAATGGAATGCGAAGTTTTCATGGGAGCAGAGGATATGGAGAGACAAAAGATAAATGTTTTCCGTATGGAACTTTTGGGAGCAAAGGTAAACAAGGTAACTAGCGGGACTTCTACCTTGAAGGATGCTTGTAATGAGGCTATACGTGCTTGGGTAACAAGGGTAGAAGATACCTTTTATGTAATAGGCTCTGTAGTTGGTCCAGCTCCTTATCCAGCTATGGTTAGAGATTTTCAAAAAATAATAGGGGAAGAGGCTAAAAAGCAAATTTTGGAAAAAGAAGGGAAACTCCCTGAAGCAATAGTTGCTTGTGTTGGTGGGGGTTCTAACGCTATTGGTTTATTCTATGATTTCATTAAGGAAGAAGGAGTAAAAATTTATGGGGTAGAAGCAGCAGGACATGGAATAGAAACAGGACAACATGCATCAGCTTTCCAAGGAAAAGAAGGAATTATTCATGGGATGAGAACTTATTTATTGCAAGATGAAGACGGAAATATTACTCCAGCTCATTCAGTTTCTGCTGGTTTAGATTATCCAGGAGTTGGACCTGAACATGCACACTTGTATGCAAGTAAAAGAGCAGAATATGTAAGTATAACAGATAAAGAAGCCTTAGAAGGTTTTAGTCTACTAACTTTGGAAGAAGGAATAATGCCAGCCTTGGAAAGTAGCCATGCTATAGCTTATGGAGTAAAGCTTGCTAAAACTATGAATAAGGATGAAGTAATTATAATAAATTTAAGTGGTCGTGGTGATAAAGATATACATACAGTAGCAGAGTATTTGGCTAAATAAACTAAAATGGAGGATAATATGAATAAAATAGAAAATAAATTTAAAGAACTTAATGGAAAAAGTGCCTTTATTGCTTTTTTAACTAGTGGGCATCCAACTTTAGAAAAAACAGAAGAATTAATTTATACTTTGGAGAATAATGGAGCAGATATAATAGAATTGGGAATACCATATTCAGACCCAATAGCTGATGGGCCTGTTATACAGCAAGCTGGACAAAACTCCTTAGATAATGGCACTAAAATTAAAGATATATTTGCCATGATAGAAAAAGTGAGGGGAAAAAGCCAAGTTCCCTTAGCACTTTTAGTTTATTATAATAGTATTTTTGCACATGGAATAGCTAATTTTGTAGAAAAGTGTGAAAAAGCTCAAATAGATGGATTAATTATTCCAGATTTACCTTTAGAAGAAAGAGTCGAATTATTAGAAGCATTAGAGGGTAAAAATGTAGGCTTAATTCCTCTAGTTGCTCCTAATTCCAATGAGAGAATAGGAGAAATAACAAAGGAAGGTAGAGGTTTTGTCTATTGTGTATCTTCTTTTGGTGTAACAGGTACTAGGGAAAAATTTGAAGTTGATATGAAAGAATATTTGGATAAAGTTAGGACTTATACAAATTTACCACTTGCAGTAGGCTTTGGAATTAGTAATAATGAAGATGTTAGAAGTTTTGCTAATATAGCAGACGGGATAATAGTAGGAAGTGCTATAGTAAGTAAGGTAGAAGAAAGTGATGGGGACTCAAAAATAGTAGGAGACTTTGTTAGAACTTTGTGTGAGAGGTAGAAGGGAAAAATTCTAAATCTTTAGATGGAGTTTAGATTTTAACTCCATCTAAAGGCAAAAAAATAATGGGTTATTAGTGTCACGCTGGTTCGCTGAAGCTGAATAAGCTTCAGGCTGTTTTTAATATGAATTATTTAAAATTATCAATTTAGATATTCAAAAAACAAAATAAACAAAATTTACATCCATTTTTTTATTTTAAAAATAACTAGCATAATGATTGCTATTGCAAACATAATAAAAGAAATCAAATGAAACCCAAGCTTATATTCTAAGCCAGGCATATATTCAAAATTCATTCCATATAAGCCGACAATAAAACTAAGAGGAATAAATATACTTGAAATAATAGTAAGTATTTTCATTATTTTGTTCATTTTTTCACTGCTTATTGCAACGAATATTTCAATCAAACTTTTTATTTTATCTTCATAATACTTTAATTCGTTATAGTATAATTTCATCTTATTTTCAATATCGTCATAATAAAGTTTTAAATCTTCATCTAAATCTTCATTTTTCTTTATTTTTTTTAATAAATCTAAAATTTGCCATATTCTTGATTTAATTCGTATAGTATCAACTCTAAAGTCATAAATATCTTCTAACTTATTCTTATTATCAAATAAATTTAATTCTAGTTTTTCCATTTGGTCATAAAATTGAGACATTAAAATATGATACTTATCAAAAATAAAGTCTAAAATTAAAAATAAAATATAAAATTTATCTTGATTATTTTCTTTTTCTAGCCTGTCTCTTAGTATTTTAAAAATATCGCTTTCACCCTCTTGAAAAGTCAAAATGATATTATCACTAAGATAAATAGAGACTTGCTCTCTAGTCAAATTTTTATTATCATAAGTAAATATTCTTAAGCATATAAATATATCATCTTCATCAAATTCAATTTTGATATTTTGATTTGTATTTAAAATATCTTCAATAAATAAATTGTGAATATCAAAAAATACACCAAGTTTAGAGATGAATTGAGAATCAACTGCTCCAACAACGTCTACCCAATTTAAACTTTCTTTTTTTATCCTTAATTCATTAATATTATTTATTATGCATTCTTTTCTACCCTTTTTATCATAAACATTATGTATAACTTTCATTTTTGCTTTTGGATTAACCCCTGTATATATTGCTGTTCCTGGAGGTAAATTTAGTTTAGATAAAGAAAGTTTAAATAAATTCATTTTATCACCAGCCTTTTTATTTGTTAATTAATACTCTGTGGGGATATGGAATAACAATACCTTCTTCATCAAATCGAAGTTTAATGCTATAATTTAAATCACAAATCATTTTGAAACCTGTTGAATTATCAACTGCCCATACCCAAGCTTTAAGTTTCATACTAGAATCAGTAAATTCTACTAGCCGTACAGGAACTTTAGGTTCTCCTTTTAATTTTTCTTCATCACTTCTATTATCTATAAAATCTTTATGCCTTTCTACTTCTGCTTTTATAATTTTTATAGCCTTATCAATATCAGAATCAAAACTTATACCTATTTCAAAAAATTTACAAACTTTATTCTCTATGAAATTAGCATTTTCTAGGACAGCACTACTAATAAGAGAATTTGGAATAATAAATCTTTTATTTTCAAAATTTCTAATAACTGTATGTCGTAGGGTAATATCTTCTACCGTTCCAATAATATTTTTATCTATAAATTTGATAATATCCCCTATTTTAAAAGGATTAAATATAATAATAAAAATTCCACCAACAATGTTTGCAAAGGCTTGTTGAGAAGCAAAACCAACAGCAATTGCGAATATTCCAGAACTAGCCAACAAAGAGTTAGAAAGACTTCTAAATTGTGGAATGAAGCTAAAGGCGATACCTATGCCTATAATATATATCATCCCAATAAAAAGGTGAATTAAAAAATTTATTTGTGTGATGTTTGGTATATTTTTATTTTGCTTCTTGAATCTTAATATAAAATTTGAAAATTTTGCAACAATAATAGTTATTAATATTGTTAAAAAAAATGAAAGTGCTATGTTAGATTTTATTAGTTCTTTTAAATTATTCATTTTTTACCATCCTTATTTCCAATGCCTTACTAGTATCAAGATGTATATCTCTTTGAGGAAAGGCTATTGTTATATTATTTTTGTTAAATTCATTATAGATTTCAAATCTCAAGTTAGAAGCAACTTCTTCCAAATCAATAGGATTATTTATTTTAGTCCAAAATAATAATTTAAATTCTAAGGCGTCATCACCAAAATTTTCAAATAAAACTTTAGGCTCAGGTTTATTAAAAATTCTTTTATTTTTAGAGGCTAATTCTAGTAATAATTCGTTTACTTTCTCTATATTTGAACCATAAGCTACACCTATTTTTATTTGTCCTCTAATATCCTTATCTGTTAAAGTCCAGTTAATAAGTGACTGCTCTAAAAAATAGCTGTTAGGGATTAAAACATCAACTCCATCAGTTCGCCTAATTTTGACTCTTCTTGTACCTATTTCTATAATTTCTCCTTTTTCACCAGGTAATTCTATTATATCTCCAACTCTAATAGGTCTTTCTAAAATTATAATAATTGAAGAAATTACATTGTTAAATAAATTTTGCATTCCAAAACCTATTCCAATTGCTGCTACCCCACCTAGCACAGTAAATACAGTCATTGGTATTCCTGCTATAGGTAGTGCTATTAAAATTGTTATAAATACCAAAGAATTAAATACAATTCTCTGGGTGAATACAACGGCATTATTACCAATATATTTTATTTTTGATAATTTATTTTTTATTAGAATCGAGACTCTTCTACTTAAATAAATACCTATAAAAAAAATTAGAGATGCTATAATTATTTGACTTATTCTAATTGAGTTATCATTTATTTTATATACTTCTAAATTCCAAATTGCTAAAAAGAAATTTTTATTCAAATTTAATCACCATCCTTTTATTAGTTTAATCTAAAAAGCCTTTAAAGTCAATATAAATATAATAGTAATTTATTGAAAGTAATTTGTTGAATAAATTTAATTATAGGAAACAAAATAACATTTAAAAAATGAATGTTAAAATCATTTTCAATATACTTGATTAATCTTAAAACTTATGATATACTTTTTTAAATAAATGGCATAAAAAATTTAGTAATAAAATTAAGTCATTTAATTTTTAGAATAATCTAAAAAAATTAATTAAAAAGGAGGAATAATTGCATGTCTTTAAAATTTTTAGAAAAACTGTTAATATTATTTATTAGTGGAAGTTATTTATTTGCAGGAGAAATAACTGTTTCTGCTGCAGCAAGCTTAAAGAATGCTATGGAAGAAATTAAAAAAACCTATGAAGAGGAATTTAAAGGTTCAAAAATAACTTTGAATTTAGGAGCTTCTGGAGCATTACAACAACAAATTGAAAACGGTGCACCTGTAGATATTTTTATATCAGCAGCATCAAAACAAATGAATGATCTCAATAAAAAAGGATACATAATGGGAGGCACAGAGTTTTATTTATTAAAAAATGATGTTGTTCTTATTATACCTAAAAAGTCAAAAGTGCAAATAAATAATTTAAATAATTTGTTAAATGAGAGTATTAAATCTATCGGAATTGGAGAGCCCAATAGTGTACCTGTAGGACAATATGCCATGGAGATTTTTAATAAACTAGATTTATTAAAAAGTATAGAAAAAAAATTTATTTATGGAAAAGATGTAAAAGCAGTTTTATCTTGGGTAGAAACAGGTAATGTAGATGCAGGAATTGTGTATAAGACAGATGCAATACTTTCTAATAAGGTGGTAATAGTAGACGGAGCACCTAAGGGGTCTCATAGCGAGGTTATTTATCCTTGTGCAGTAATAAAAGATACAAAAAAAATAGCAGAATCAAAAAGATTTTTAACATATTTAAAAGGTGAAAAATCTAGAGAGATATTTACTAAATACGGATTTACATCATTTTTGTAAGAAAGGAGATAATTATGGAAAGTTGGAGTCCTCTTTTTATATCAGTAAAAACAGCAAGTTTATCAACTTTAATAACATTTTTTTTAGGAATAATTGTTGCATGGAGAATGGGAAAATCAAAATACAAAGCTATGCTAGATACTATATTTACTTTACCAATGATTCTTCCACCTACAGTACTTGGATTTTTTTTATTATTAATTTTGGGAAGAAGAGGGATAATAGGGTCTATATTAAATAAATTTGACTTAAACATCATATTTTCCTGGTCAGCAACTGTTATAGCATCTATTGTTGTTTCTTTTCCACTTATGTATAAAACAGCTAGAGGAGCTATGGAACAAATTGATATAAATATAATTAATGCAGCAAGAACCATGGGAGTATCAGAACTTAAAATTTTTTATAAGATAATATTACCTCTAGCATGGCCTGGAATTCTTGCTGGAATTGGGCTTTCTTTTGCTAGAGCCTTGGGAGAATTTGGAGCAACCTTGATGATTGCAGGAAATATACCTGGAAAAACTCAAACAATACCTATTGCAATATATTTTGCTGCAGAAGGTGGAGATATGGATTTGGCAATGAAATGGGTATTTGTTGTTTTTATTATTTCCTTATCAACTATGTTTATAATGAATTATTTGAGTAGTTATAAGAAAAAATCAACTTTACATGGAGGTATACAATGAAAATTGACATAAAAAAAATTTTGAATGAATTTGATTTGAATATAAAATTTGAAGTTAAGGATAAGCCTATTGCACTTTTAGGTGCTTCTGGTTCTGGTAAAAGTATGATACTAAAGTGTATAAGTGGTCTTGAAAAACCAGATATGGGATATATAGAAAAAGATGGATTAATGTTTTTTAATAGTAGCCAAAATATTAACATGAAACCTAAAGATAGGAAAATAGCTTTTATTTTTCAGAATTATGCTTTATTTCCTCATATGACTGTTTATGAGAATATTGCCTTTGGACTTTTTAATAAAAAAAAAGATGAAAGAGAATATATAATAAAAGAAAAATTAGAAAAAGTACATTTAATTGGTTTTGAAAAAAAATATCCATTTGAACTTTCAGGAGGGCAGCAACAAAGAGTAGCTATTGCAAGGGCTCTTGCTTTAGAACCTGAAATACTTCTCTTTGATGAACCTTTTTCAGCTTTGGACAATTATACTAAAGAATCAGTTATAGAGGAGATAAAAGAAATTCTAGAGAATTTTAATGGTAAATCAATTTTTGTTACTCATAATATGGATGAAGCTTATGAATTATGCGAAGATATAGTTGTAATTAATAAAGGAATAAAAGAGAGTGAAGGAGATAAGAATATAATATTTCAAAATCCACCAACACTAGAAACTGCCAAAATTACGGCTTGTAAGAATATAGAAGAAGTTAAACAAATTAATGAAGATACAGTTTACGTAAAAAAATGGAATGTTATTTTAAATATAAGAAAAAGTAATGATATAAAGTATATAGGAATAAGAGCACATAATATAGTAATTGATAGTGACAAGAAAGAAAATATAATTATATGTACATTAGAATATATAAATGAAAAGCCCTTTGAAAAAACTTTGTATTTTAATCCTATAAAATCTAGGTCTAAAGAGCTTATTAAATGTACAGTAGAAAAAAACAGGATTTTTCAAGAAAGTGATATTAATAAAATATATAATTTGTATTTTCCAAAATCAAAAATTTTTACAATGAGTAACTAATCTTATTTTATTAGGTTTTAATTGTTTTTATAATTAATTTAAATTAATTATATTTTCAATTATATAAAAAAATATTTTTTATAAAAAACCAATAAAAAAAAGCTTTACAAGTTTAAAATTGATTTTGTATATCGCTTTTATAAAAACTATGCATTTGATTAATAATTTAAAATAGAGTAGACTAATATCAAGTTAAAGATGAAGCTTTCAGGAATGGTCAAGCAAATCGAAAGACTTATAAAAACATAATTTATTTTTAATAATTTAAGGAGGTATTTAAAATGAGACAGGTAGCAATTTATGGAAAAGGTGGAATAGGTAAATCTACTACAACACAAAATACTGTTGCAGCTCTTGCAGAAGCAGGGAAAAAAGTTATGGTAGTTGGGTGCGACCCAAAGGCAGACTCAACAAGATTACTTCTTGGTGGTTTGGCACAAAAAACAGTACTAGATACTCTTAGAGAAGAAGGTGAAGATGTAGAATTAGACAAAATCTTAAAACCAGGATATGGTAATACTCAATGTGTTGAATCTGGAGGTCCAGAACCTGGTGTAGGATGTGCTGGTAGAGGTATCATTACATCAATAAATATGCTAGAAAGCTTAGGAGCTTATACAGATGACCTTGATTATGTTTTCTATGATGTATTAGGAGATGTTGTGTGTGGTGGATTTGCAATGCCGATTAGGGAAGGAAAGGCAGAAGAAATTTATATAGTTGCTTCTGGAGAAATGATGGCTCTTTATGCAGCAAACAATATTGCCAAAGGTATACAAAAATATGCAAAAACAGGAGCTACTAGACTTGGTGGAATTATATGTAACTCAAGAAAGGTTGATAATGAATATGCTTTATTAAAGGCTTTTGCTGAAGAATTAGGTTCTCAACTTATTCACTTTGTTCCTAGGGATAATTTGGTTCAAAGAGCAGAAATTCATAAAAAAACTGTAATTGATTATGAACCAACAGCAGGACAAGCTGATGAGTATAGAACTCTTGCGAATGCAATTGATAATAATAAAATGTTTGTAATACCGACACCAATGACTCAAGATAGACTAGAAGAATTATTAATGCAACATGGCTTTATGGAAGCATTAGGTGCATAAAAATGAAAAATAATATGAAATAATATGGCACAGTTTAATATGCTACATTTGTCTTAATAAAATAAGACTGTAGTTGACTGTGCCTAAATATTTTATAGGATTGTGAATAAGAATCACAAAGTTTGTTCTATAAAAATTTTAGGAGGTATTAAAATGAAATTAGTAAGAGCTATTGTCAGACCTACAAAGGTAGGAGAAGTTTTATCAGAATTATCTGATGCAGGATTTCCAGCAGTTACTAAAATTGATGTAGCTGGAAGAGGTAAGCAAAGAGGAATAAAAGTTGGGGACGTACATTATGACGAAATTTCCAAAGAAATGCTACTTCTTGTTGTAGCTGATGAAGATAAAGATGATGTTGTAAAAATAATATTAAAAACTGCAAAATCAGGAGAAGCAGGAGCATTTGGAGATGGAAAAATATTTGTTTCTAATGTTGATGAAGCTTATACAATCAGTAGTTCGTCTAAGGGTATATAAAGGAGGGCTTTATGAAAGAAGTAATGGCAATTATTAGAATGAATATGATTAATAAAACTAAAGAAGCTTTAAGTGAAATAGGACTTGATTCTCTTACTTGCAGAAAAGTATATGGTAGAGGAAAAAAAGCTGTAAGTTATGAAGTTGTAAAAGAATTGGCAAAGGATGCAGAATTTCAAATATCTTCTCCACAAATAGCTGAAAGTATATCTGAAGCACATAGACTTATACAAAAAAGGCTATTAACTTTAATAGTTAATGATGATGAAGTTAAAAAAGTGGTAGAAGTTATAATGAGAATTAATTCCACAGGAAATGCTGGTGATGGAAAAATATTTGTTCTCCCTGTGGAAGAAGCTTATAGAGTAAGAACAGGAGAGATAGGGAAGGTTGCTCTATAAAAATGATGGAGGTGTAAAATAATGAAGGTTATTGATGAGATACTAGAATCTTATCCCGCAAAGGTTATGAAAAGTCGTAAAACTCATATGCTTGTAAAGGGAGAAGGTTGTGAAAGTGGATGTAAACAAAAGATAGAAGCCAACACAAGAACTATGCCAGGTGTTATGACTAACAGAGGCTGTGCATACGCTGGATGTAAAGGTGTTGTTCTTGGACCACTTAAAGATATGATTCATATAGTTCATGGTCCAATAGGTTGTTCTTATTATGCTTGGGGAACTAGAAGAAACAAAGGAAGAATCAATAAAGATGAACAAAACTTTTTGAATTATGCTTTTTCTACTGATATGCAAGACCCAGACGTAGTTTTCGGTGGAGAAAAAAAATTAGAATTAGCTATTAAAGAAGCTGTAGAAATTTTTAAACCAAAGGCAATAACTATATCAGCAACTTGTCCTGTAGGACTTATTGGAGATGATATTAATGCTGTCGCTGATAAAGCACAAAAAGAATATGGAATCCCCGTACTTGCTTTTTCTTGTGAAGGTTACAAAGGTGTATCGCAATCAGCAGGACATCATATAGCTAATAATAAGCTTATGAAAGACGTTATTGGTAAAAATAAAGATGCTAATGGAGACGGTTTTTCTATAAATATTTTAGGTGAATACAATATAGGTGGAGATGGTTGGGAAATTGGTAGAATACTTAATAAAATAGGTTATAAAGTATTATCAATTATGACAGGAGACGGTACTTTTGAAGAATTAACAGGCGCTCATAAGGCAAAACTTAATTTAGTTCAATGTCATAGGTCAATAAACTATATTGCTGAAATGCTTGAAAAAAAATATGGGACTCCATGGTTAAAGGTTAATTTTATTGGGGTAGAAGCTACTATAAGAACTCTTAGAGATATTGCCTTATACTTTAATGATAAAGATTTAACTCTAAAAACTGAAGAAATTATAAAAGAAGAATTTGAAAGTATTAAGGAAGATATGGCTAATTACAAAGAAATGGTACAAGGTAAAAAAGCTTGTCTTTTCGTTGGTGGTTCAAGGTCTGACCATTATCAAGAATTATTAAAAGATATCGGCGTAAGCACTATCTTAGCTGGTTTTGAATTTGCACATAGAGATGATTACGAAGGAAGAGATATTATACCTGATATTAAGATAGATGCAGATAGTAGAAATATTGAAGAGTTAGAAGTTGAAAAAGATGAAAAAAATTACACTCTTTATTTAACACCTGAACAATATGATGAACTAAAAACAAAAATTCCTTTAGGAAATTATGAAGGCTTAATCAATTTGAGTGAAGATGGAACAGTAATAGTTGATGACTTAAACCATTTTGAGACAGAAAAATTTATCAATGCTTTAAAACCTGATTTATTTGCCTCAGGTATAAAAGATAAATATATGATTCAGAAAATGGGTGTATTCTCAAAACAATTACATTCATATGATTATAGTGGTCCATACGCTGGATTTAAAGGAGCAGTTAATTTCGCAAGAGATATAGCAATGGGAATCACTAGCCCAACATGGAAACTTGTAACTCCACCATGGAAAGTAGTAAAACCTTTAAATGGAACAGTTGCAGTAGGAGGTGAAGTATAATGTTAGATTTAACACCAAAAGAAATAACACAAAGAAAAGGATTAGTTATTAATCCAGCTAAAACTTGCCAACCTATTGGTGCAATGTACGCAGCCTTAGGAATAAAAGGTTGTATGCCTCATAGTCATGGCTCACAAGGTTGTTCTTCTTACCATAGAATGCACTTAACTAGACATTTTAGAGACCCTATTATAGGAACAACTTCATCATTTACAGAGGGAGCTGCAGTATTTGGAGGAAAATCAAATCTTACAGATTCTATTAAGAATATATTTACCATATATAATCCAGATGTAATTGCTATAAATACAACTTGTTTATCAGAAACAATTGGTGATGATATTCCATCTATAGTACTATCAACAGAAGTACCTGAGGGTAAATTTGTATTCCATGCAAACACTCCAAGTTATGTTGGGTCTCATATAACAGGTTTTTCAAATATGGTAAAAGCTATGGTAAAAACCTTTACTAAGCCAAAGGTAGAAGAAAATGGGAAAATTAATATTATACCTGGTTTTGTTAATCCAGGAGATATGAGAGAAATAAAATATTTATTAAAAACAATGGATGTCCCTTTCATTATGATGCCAGATACAAGTGGTGTTGTTGATACTGCAATGACAGGAAAATATGAAATGTTTTCAAAAGGTGGAACAACAATTGATGAACTTAAGGATACAGGAAATTCTATGGCTAGTTTGGCATTAGGACAATGGGCTTCAGAAGCAGCAGCTAATGACATTGAAAAAATTGCTAAAGTAAAATCAATTACCTTGAAAACTCCTATAGGAATAAAAGCTACTGATGATTTTCTAATGTCTGTTTCTGAGATAACAGGTAAGATTATACCTGCTGAGTTAGAAGAACAAAGAGGACAATTAGTTGACATATTAACTGATACACATTTTCACTTTCACGGCAAAAAGGTAGCTATTTTTGGAGACCCAGATATAATCATTGCCATGACAGAATTTTGTCTAAGTATAGGAATGAAACCAGTTCATGTTTTAACAGGAACTAATGGTGAGGCTATTGAAAAAACTATTAAAGCTATGCTAGATGAAGCAGGAATTCAAGCTAATGTAAAGGCATGGGGCGATTTATTTACCCTTCATCAATGGATAAAAAATGAACCAGTAGATTTAATCTTAGGTAATACCTACGGTAAATTTATTTCAAAAGCAGAAGATACTCCTCTTGTAAGAATAGGATTCCCTGTCTTAGATAGAAGTGTTCACAGCTATATGCCTATTGTTGGGTATAAAGGTGCAATGAGACTTATTGAAAGTATAAGTGGTGCTCTTCTTGATAAACAAGACAGAGATGCCAAAGATGAAGATTTAGAATTAGTAATGTAAAAGCAATTAGGAATTTTAATATTTAGAAATTTCTGAAGGGCACATTCTATGTGCCCTTATAAAAAATAAAAAATTTATAGTTGGTAATTGGTAATTAGTAAATAATTTACACTTAACAGTCCTATAGTAATTAAACTTATGCATAGTTTGAAAATGATTGACAAAGAAGTCTTCTCAGAGGATAGAAGCGTAATTTTACTTAGTAATTAGTAATTTTTAACTATATATACCAAAAGGAAGTGATTCATATGGAAAAATTAAATAGTAATATTATGTTGAATGAGCGTAAAGATTTTATTGTGTGTAATTCTGATATGAAAGATAAAAAAATAAAATGTGATACAAATTCGGTAGAAGGTGCTGTTTCTCAAAGAGCCTGTGTATACTGCGGAGCAAGAGTTGTTTTAAATCCTATAACTGATGCTTACCATATTGTTCATGGACCTATTGGCTGTGCTAGTTATACATGGGATATAAGAGGAAGTCTTACAAGTAATTCAGAGGTTTTTAGAAATAGTTTTTCAACAGACCTTAGGGAAGAAGATATTATTTTTGGTGGAGAAAAAAAACTTATTGCTGCTATAGATGAAATAATAAAGGAATATCAACCTGAACTTATTTTTATATATGCAACTTGTGTAGTTGGAGTTATTGGTGATGATATTGATGCTGTCTGTAGAACAATGTCTAAAAAATATAATATAAGAGTTATTCCTGTTAAATCAAGTGGTTTTGCTGGAAATAAGTCAGCAGGTTACAAGGCTGCCTGTGGAGCAATTTTAAATCTAATTGACGAAGAAAAAGTATCTTTGAAAAAAATTGCAAATAAGGTCAATTATTTAGGAGATTTTAATCTGGCAGGAGAAATTTGGATACTCAAAAGTTATATGGAAAATATGGGGCTAGATGTTAATACAAAAATAACAGGTGATGCAAGTTTTAGGGAACTAAAAAAGGCAAAGGAAGCAGTTCTTAATATAGTCCAATGTGCTGGTTCTATGACATATTTAGCAAAAGAATTTGAAGATAGATATAGTATTCCATTTATCAAAATTAGTTTTTTTGGAATAGATGATACCATAATGTCCCTAAGAATCATTGCCCAGAAAATTTATGAATTAGGCAGCGACTCTACAATAATTGATAAAACAGAAAATTTTATAACAACTAAATTATTAGAGATTGAAGGTAGTTTGGATTTTTATAGGGAGAAATTAAAAAACAAGAATGTAGCTATTTATGTCGGTGGAGGTTTTAAAGCTATATCTCTTATTAAACAATTTAGAGATTTGGGAATGAAAACAGTAATGGTTGGTAGTCAAACAGGAAGAGCTGAGGAATATGAAGTAATTAGAAGTTTGTCAGACCCAGATACCGTAGTATTAGATGATGCCAATCCAACAGAATTAGAACATTTTATGAGAGACAAAGGAGCGGACATCTTGGTAGGTGGCGTAAAAGAAAGACCTTTAGCATACAAATTGGGAGTAGCTTTTTTAGACCATAATCACGAAAGAAAACATCCACTATGTGGTTTTGAAGGTGCAATAAATTTTGCTAAAGAAACTTATCTTTCTATTTCAAGTCCTGTATGGGATATTGTAAGAGAATATGTAGGAACAGGTGAGTTAAATGGATAGAAATTTTGTAAATTTAAATATAAATCCATGTAAACAATGTATGCCCTTAGGAGCAGCCGTTGCGTTCAAGGGGGTAGAAGGAAGCATTATGTTACTTCATGGTTCTCAAGGCTGTAGTACCTATATAAGAAGACACATGGCAGCTCATTATAATGAACCTGTAGATATTGCATCTTCTTCGATGACTGAAAAGGGTACTGTTTATGGTGGGTCTGAAAATATGAAGAAGGCTTTAAAAAATATAATTAAGCAGTATAATCCACAGATAATTGGTGTTGCTACTACCTGTCTTGCAGAAACAATAGGGGAAGATATTAGAAGAGTTAAAGATGAATTTATTGAAGAAAATCAAAGTTTTTTAGAGATGGTAAACTTAGAAAATATTGTATCTGTTCAAACACCTGGTTATGGTGGAACACAATATGAGGGATATTATAGAACTATAAAAGCTCTAATAGATTCTCTTGCAGAAAAAACTAATACACAAGATTTTATAAATATTATTTGTCCTAATATAAGCCCAGCAGAAGTAAGGGAAATAAAAAGGATACTTAAATTATTTGAAATATCTTACGTAATTGTTCCTGATGTTTCAGATACTTTAGACGGAGCTTATAGAAAAGATTTTTCTAAAATACCAAATGGTGGGACTAAGTTAGAAGATATAAAAAAAATGGGGAATGCAAAATTAACAATTGAAATAGGAAAATGTATTGAAAAAGAATACTCTCCAGCTGAATTGTTAAAAGAAAAATTTGATATACCTTATATTAATTTATCTCTTCCCATAGGATATAAGAATACAAAGGAATTTTTAAGTACTCTTTCTGAAATCTCTAGTAAAGATATTCCTCACGAACTAAAAGAATCTGAAGGAAGATATATTGATGCCATAATTGATGCACATAAACACGCTTCAGTAGGAAGAGCCATTATTTATGGAGAGCCAGAATTAGTTTATTCTTATACTAAGTTTTGTATAGAAAATGGGATTGTTCCTGTTATAAGTGCAACAGGTTCAAAAAATTCAAAGATAAAAGAACTTGATAAAGAAATCAAACAAAAATTTAATGAAGAAGTATATATATTCTATGATACAGATTTTCAAACTATACAGGAAAAAAGTAAAAAACTTGATGCTAATATCCTAATAGGTAACTCTGATGGAAAATTTGTATCTGAAAAAACTGGAATACCTCAGGTTAGAATGGGTTTTCCTATTCATGATAGAATTGGTGGACAGAGGCTTATGTATCTTTTTTATGAAGGAGGAATGAGGCTTCTAGATGAAATTGTAAATACTTTACTTGAGAAAAAATATTCTGATTATAGAAAAAAAATGTTGAATAAATACTATAAAGGAGTTGATTAGCATGAGTGTATTAATTGCTGTAGCAGTTGATAATGATGATAAAATTGCTTCTCATTTAGGCAAAAGTGAAATGTTCATGATATTTGATAGGAAGGGCGAACGAGTTAAATTTATTGAAATGAGAAAAAGAAAAAATACAAGTGAACATCTTATAGAGGATATTAAAGATTGTAAATTCGTTATTGCAGAAACTATAGGTCCTGGAATGCGAGATAGTCTTATAAATGCTGGAATTTCTCCTATATTAGAGAAACGAACAAAGGACCCATGTTATGCAGTAAAAATAATTTAGAGATTGATTGGATTTAAGGAGGCGATTATATGTCATGCGGTGGAAGTTGTGTTACCAACGATGAATTTAAAGGAGAAACATTAGAACATCCATGTTATAACCCTGGAGCTCATGAATTTGCTAGAATGCATATACCTGTAGCACCAAGATGTAATATATCATGTAATTATTGTAATAGAAAATTCGATTGTGTTAATGAAAGCAGACCTGGTGTAACTAGTGAAGTTTTGACTCCAGAAGAAGCATTTGAAAAATTTCTGGAAGTAAAAGAAAAAATGTCTAATTTACGTGTTGTTGGAATAGCTGGGCCTGGAGATGCTCTTGCAAATATAGACAATACAAGAAAATCTATCAAACTTATTCAAAGTGTCTGTGATAAAACTATTATTTGTCTATCTACAAATGGTTTGTTAATCCCAACTTATTTTGATAGAATAATTAATTTGAATATAAAACACGTTACTATCACTATAAATACTATTAGGCCTGAAGTTGGGGCAAAGATATATAGATATGTTTATTTTGAAGGTAGAAGATATTATGGAGAAGAAGGAGCAGAAATATTAATCAAAAATCAATTACAAGGCTTAAAAATGTTAGCGGATGCTGGTATTCTTTGTAAAGTTAATATTGTTATGATAAAGGGAATAAATGATGAATATATTGAAGAAACTGTAAAACACGTAAAAAGTTTGGGAGCAGCAATGACAAATATTATGCCACTTATACCTGCTGAGGGAAGTAAGTTTGAAAATATGCCTCTTGTTAGTAATCATGAGCTTACAGAAATGAGAAAAAAATGTGGCATTCATTTAAAACAAATGTATCATTGTCAACAATGTAGAGCAGATGCTATAGGAAAACTTACAGAAGATAGGTCTATAGAATTTAGGAAAGAATCTACTAAAATTAATGAGGAAGAAATAATACCCGAAAGAAAAATAAGACTTGCTGTTTCTAGTACTAGCGGTAATATAATTGACCAACATTTTGGACATAGTAAGCAATTCTATATTTTTGAATATGAACAAAATAAAATAAAATTTTTAGAAGCTAGAAAAGTTGAGAAATATTGCAATGGAGCAGAATGTGATACAGAAAACAAAATAGAAAAGATAATAAGTGTACTAAATGATTGTCAAATGGTATTATCAATGAGAATAGGCTATGAACCTAAGAAAAAACTTATTTTAAATAATATCATTCCCATTGAGACTTATGACCTTGTTGAAAAAGGTATATTAGAAGCTGTAAAAAACGTAGTTTAAAAAGGAGAAGATTATGAATAAACCAAATAAACATATATTTGTCTGTACAAGTTCAAGAATGACTGGAGTAGCAAAAGGTTTCTGCCATACAAAAGGAGCTTTAGAAGTAATTCAAAAATTTAGTGAAAAACTTGAAGACGAAGATGTAACTGATGTAATGATAAGTAATACAGGCTGTTTTGGAATCTGTGAAAAGGGCCCTATCGTTGTTATTTATCCAGATAATGTTTGGTATGGCTCTGTTACTGATGAAGATGTTGATGAAATAGTTGAAAGTCATATTATAAACAACAAGATTGTCGACCGTTTGATAATTTAAATGATTGATTAGTTTCAAAAGGAGCAAAATATGGAAAAATTTTATATAATAGACACCACTCTAAGAGATGGAGAACAAACAGCAGGAGTAAATTTTACAATAGAAGAAAAAATCGAAATTGCTAAAAGACTTGATGAAATCGGAGTAGATATTATTGAGGTAGGAATTCCCGCTATGGGAGTACAAGAAGAAAAAGTTATGAAAACTTTATCAAAATTAAGCTTTAGTTCTAAAATAATGTCTTGGAATAGAATTGTTGAAGATGATATTTTGAAATCTATAGAGTGTGGAATAAAAAACATTCATATTTCAGCTCCTGTTTCAGATATTCATATTGAAAAAAAACTATGCAAAACCAAAGATTGGGTTATTGAAAAAACTATAGATTGCATTAAATTAGCAAAAAAATATAACTGTAAAGTATCCATTGGTGGGGAAGATTCTTCCCGTGCAAATAGTGATTTTCTTTTGGAATTTTATAAAATCGCGCAAGAAAATGGTGCCAGTAGAATAAGATTTGCAGATACCTTAGGGATTTTGGAGCCAATAGAAACATATAAAAGGATACGAGAAATTAGAAAGCATCTTAAAATTGATATAGAATTTCATGGACATAATGATTTTGGGATGGCTACAGGAAATTCTTTTAGTGCATATAAAGCTGGAGCAAATTGTATAAGTACAAGTGTCAATGGCATTGGTGAAAGAGCTGGGAATACACCACTTGAAGAAATTTTAGCTGGAGCAAAATATATACTAAAACTTGATAAAATTTATAAGCTTGATAAATTGATAGATATATCTAAATATGTTGAAAAAGCTTCTAATAAATATGTTCAAGACTGGAAACCCATAGTTGGAAAATCAATTTTTACACATGAATCTGGAATCCATGTAGATGGAATCTTAAAAGACTCCTCTAACTATGAGTTTTTTAATCCTATTGAGCTTGGAAGAGAAAGAGAAATAGTTATTGGTAAGCATACAGGAACCTCAGGAATAGTCAATTTTTATAGAGAAAATGGATATAACATTTTTGATAAGAATATCAAAGCCCTACTTCACATTATAAGGGAAAAATACGAAGCAAATAAAAATTTTGATATCAAAAAATATATAGAAGAGAATAAAATGTTATGATAACTGTCTTTGTGCTACGAACCATATATATTTTATATCTTATCTATTTTGTTATGTTTTTTTCTAGATAAAGCTTATAAAATGTGCTAGCATATGAGTTAGATTAAAGTAAAGCAACACAAATCTAATCTCATAAGGAGGACAGTATGTCTTATATTCAAGAAATTTTAGAGTTAGCAAAGAAAAAAAATCCAGGTGAGGCAGAATTTCATCAAGCGGTAGAAGAAGTTTTGGAATCTTTAGAAGTAGTTATTGAAAGAAATCCAAAATACAAAGAAGCAAAAATTTTGGAAAGACTAATTGAACCTGAAAGAGTAATTATGTTTAGAGTTCCTTGGTTAGATGATAAAGGAAAAGTACAAGTAAACAGAGGATTTAGAATACAATTTAATAGTGCAATTGGACCTTATAAAGGAGGGCTTAGATTCCATCCAACAGTTTATTTGGGAATGTTAAAATTCTTAGCCTTTGAACAAATTTTTAAAAATTCACTAACTACTTTACCAATTGGTGGTGGAAAAGGTGGTTCTGACTTTGACCCTAAAGGAAAATCTGATAATGAAGTAATGAAATTTTGCCAGTCTTTTATGACTGAATTATATAGACATATAGGTGCTGATACTGATGTACCAGCAGGAGATATTGGTGTAGGTGGAAGAGAAATAGGATATATGTATGGACAATACAAAAGATTATCTAATGAATATACAGGAGTTTTAACAGGTAAAAAACTTAACTGGGGTGGTTCATTAATTAGACCAGAAGCTACTGGATATGGTTGTGTATATTTTGCACAAGAAATGTTAGCTACTAGAGGAGAAACTTTTGAAGGTAAAACTTGTGTTGTTTCAGGTTCTGGAAATGTTGCTCAATACACAGTGGAAAAATTAAATGAGTTAGGAGCAAAAGTTGTAGCATTATCTGATTCTGCTGGAACTATTTATGACCCAAATGGAATAGACGCTGAAAAATTAGCTTTTGTTATGGAATTAAAAAATGAAAAAAGAGGAAGAATTAAAGAATATGCAGATAAATATGGTGTAGAATATCTTGATGGAAAAACTCCTTGGGGAATTAAATGTGACTGTGCATTCCCATCAGCAACACAAAATGAAATTTCTGCAAGTGATGCACAAACATTATTAGATAATGGTTGTATATTAGTAGCAGAGGGAGCTAATATGCCTACAGTTCCTGAAGGTGTAGAAAAATTCTTGAAAGCTAAAATACTATATGGTCCAGGGAAGGCTGCAAATGCTGGTGGAGTTGCCACTTCTGCTTTAGAAATGTCTCAAAATTCAGGAAGATTATCTTGGACAAGAGAAGAAGTAGATGCTAAATTAAAAGAAATTATGAAATCAATTCATAAATCAGCATATGATGCTGCTAAGGAGTATGGACAAGAAGGAAACTATGTATTAGGAGCTAATATTGCTGGATTTAAAAAGGTAGCAGATGCAATGTTAGACCAAGGCGTAGTGTAAATAATTTATAAAATGTATTTATAAAAAATTAGATAAAAGACTTGAAAAATAGAATTGTTTAAGGGATTTTGTTTGTATTTTATACAGATAAAATCCCTTTAATATTTTTTATAAAAACCGTAACTTATGAGTTGCATCGCATAAGCGTGATGCTTAACTTATACAAATTAATAAAAAATTGGTGTTAGTTTTCACTAACACCAAAAATTATACAATTTAAAATTCTTCATTTCCAAATAATTTGTTTAAAATATCTTCTATTTCTTGACTTCTTACTTCTTCTTTTTCTTTTGTTAAATTAGATTCTTCAGTACCTATTTCTGTTTCTTGAAGATTTTCTGAATAACTTTCTTTTTCAAAAAAATATCGAATACCTTTTCTATATCTAGATGAACTTTCTACAGGTAATTGACTTCTTTCTAACAAAAATTCTCTTGTTATATATGTACTGTCATCTTTAATTACTCCTGTCCTTGAATCAAGAACTTCTTTGATAAGAACCTTATCTTTAATTAAATCTTCTAAAAATTCAAAATTTCTACTAGGCTCATAAATTTTTTTTGAAATAATCCTATCATAAAAATCTTTCCAAATTGGAGCAGCAGCTCCACCACCTGTCAGATTAGGTTCAGTAGGAGCATTATTATCATATCCAAGATAAATGACACTCACTAAATCAGGTGTAAATCCTGCATACCAAGCACTACGCCATTCATTGGTAGTTCCCGTTTTACCACCTTGAGCTAAAGAGATAGTTTGTCCTGCTAAATTTTGATAATTTACTTTAGAATTACGACCAGAACCTAGCTTAACAACATTTTGCATCATAAAATTAGCTTTTGCAATTGATTTAGTTTCATATGTTTTATTTTTTGTTATTTTATTTTCAAGAACAATTTGACCATATTTATTTATAACTTTTGTTATATAAATTGGTTCAACCATATATCCGCCATTAGAAAAAGGCATATATGCTTTTGTTAAATCAAAAGGAGTAATAACCATTGTTCCCAATGCTGTAGTTAAATTATTAGGTATATTAACATTTAATTTCATTTTAGAAAAATTATTCATAAGATTTCTAAGTCCAATATTCTGTAAAAGTTTAATAGCACTAATATTAATGGATCTTTCCAGTGATTCAAGCATAGTTATATTATTTCTGAAAACACCACCATAGTTATTTGGTTTCCATCCGCCATAATTTATTCGACTATCTTCTAACACCAAGTTCATAGGATAATCCTTATCTATAGCAGAAAAGAAAATAAAAGGCTTAAATGATGAACCTGGTTGTCTTAGTGCCATAGTTGCTCTATTAAAATCACCACTTTTATAGTTTCGTCCACCAACCATACTTTTAACATAACCTGTTTGGCTGTCTATAGTTACTATTGAGCCATCAAGTTTAGAATCAGAATTAAAAGCTTTAGAATTCCTAAGGGCATCTTCAGCTTCTTTTTGCATTGCTAAATCTAAAGTTGTATAAATTTTTAATCCACCTTCATAAATATCTTTATCATCAAAATTCTTTTCAATCTCTTTTCTTACTATATCAACAAATTCAGGAGCAATATCTCCTCTTCTAACTTCTATTTTTCTTTTTACTAAAGTAACATTAGAGCTAGATTTTTCTTCTTCGCTAGCCTCATCTTCATATATGAACTTATGAGCTCTAGCTTTTTGAAATTCTTCTTCACTAATAAGGTTGTATTTATACATTTGACCAACTATTATATTTTTTCTTCTTATGGCATTTCCCAAGTTATTCATAGGTGAAAAACTGTTTGGTCTATTAGGGACACCTACTAATAAAGCTGATTCAGCAATATTTAAAGATGATACATCCTTACCATAAAAAGTTTTACTAGCAGTTTGTATTCCATACGCACCAGAACCAAAATATATTTCATTTAAATATTTTTCTAAAATTTCTTCTTTTGTATAACGTCTTTCAATTTCAATGGCAATTATAAGCTCTTTAATTTTTCTTGTTAGCTTACGCTCATGAGTTAAGAAAGCATTTCTTGATAGTTGTTGTGTGATAGTACTCCCACCATGCACATTTCTACCTCTTAGAATATATAAAGGAGCAGTAATTACTGATTTTGTGAATCTAATATAGTCAAAACCAAAATGTTTCATAAATCTTCGATCTTCAATGGCTAAAACAGCATTTATCAAATTAGTAGGAACTTCTTCTATTTTCACTAATTCTCTATTTTCTACAAAAATTCTATCAATAATATTTTCTTTGCTATCTAAAATCAGAGTAGGAGTTATAGGGTCATAATTTTCTACTAAGCCTGATACATCTGGTAAATCTTTATATGATATGTGTATAAGAAATAAACCACCACCAACTATAAGTGAAAAAATAAATATAAATAAAGAAATTAGAATAATTTTAAATTCTTTCATAAATTAGTCCTTTCTGTTTTTTTGTCTTAGTTGTCCACAAGCACCATCGATGTCACTTCCCTTTTCTCTTCTTAATGTAACATTTACTTTTCTAAATTCTTTTAAATATTCATGGAATTTCTCTATTTTTTTATCGTTAGGTCTTTCATAATCAGAACCGTCAACTTTGTTATAAGGAATAAGGTTTAATACGTGGTCAAATTCATGAACGAAATCAGCTAGTTTTTCTATGTCTAAAGGACCAGTATTTACATCTTTAATAAGTATATATTCAAAACTAATACGTCTTTTTGATAGCTTTTGATACTGCTTTAAAGTATTATACAAATCTTCAATAGGATATTTTTTATTAATTGGAATCAATTGACTTCTAACATCATCAAAAACAGAATGCAAAGAAATTGCTAATTCTACTGGCAATTTTTCACTCATAATTCTTTCTATTCCAGGAATTATTCCGCTAGTGCTAATAGTGATTCTTCTCTTTGAAATATTTAATCCATCTTCTTCAGATAAAATATGAATTGAATTAATTACATTGTCTAGATTTAGCATAGGCTCTCCCATACCCATATAAACAAGGTTATTAACACTTTCATTTTGCTTTACTAAACGTCTATGAATAGTGTAAACTTGATTTAGGATTTCACTTAAATTTAAGTTTCTAACAAAACCATCTTTTCCCGTAGCACAGAAAGAACATTTAATAGCACAACCTACTTGAGATGATATGCATAAAGTATTTCTACCTTTATGTCTAAGTAGAACACTTTCTATAGTATGTTTATCTTCTAATTGCCATAAAAATTTTTCAGTCCCATCTATTTTTGATACCTTATGCTCGAGTAATTCTAAATAAGGAATATAGAATTTTTCATTTAATAGTTCTCTGTTAGTCAAAGAAATATTAGTCATTTCATCAATTTTTCTTATTATTTTTGAATGTAGCCACGTGTGGATTTGTTTTACATTAAATTTTTTAAAGCCTAGTTCTAATAAGTTTTTTTCTAGATCATTGTAAGTTAAATTTAATATATTAATTTTATTTTGCATTTTTTCCTCCTAAAATATTATCATACCCTTAATTCTACCATATTAATTTTTATAAGTAAACAAATATAATGTGTCAAAAATTAATCTTTTTTGCTAAAAATATTTACTTTGGATATTATAAAAATAAGCTTGGCTTTTTTGAAAAAGACCTGTGCAAAACTGAAAACATAACTCTGCATTTTTATAAAAAACTCTGCAATTTGTCTTTGTTTTTCTGCGAACATACGTTATATTTTGGCTATTTCTTATAAAAAAACTGCTTTTTTAATTTTTGTGCTTTGAATTTTAAAGCGAAAATGCTATACTTGTCTTGTTAACGATAGAGCTACACGTGTATAAAAAAATAGTGTTTAGGAGTGTTTTATGAGAAGAAGAGAATTTTATATAATTAGTGGGTTAATAATGTTTATATGTATGGGTACTATTTACTCATGGAGTGTTTTTCAAAAACCATTAATAGAGGCTTTATTTGACAAATATGGAGTAGTAGTTTCTTCAACTATGGCAGTTATGCCTTATACAATATTTTTAGTATCATATTCTTTTTCAATGCCTATTGCAGGGAGATTTATAAAAAAAATTAATCCCAAATATATATCAATGTTTGGTGCAATTTTAGTTGGTCTAGGATGGATATTGGCTTCTTATTCAAGAAGTATTGAGTTTACAATTGTTACTTATGGGTTACTAGGAGGAATAGGCGTTGGTACAATTTATGGTGTGCCTATGGCGGTTGTTGGAGAATGGTTTCCAGAAAAAAAAGGTTTTGCAATAGGGCTTACCTTACTTGGTTTTGGATTATCTCCTTTTATTACAGCACCAATTGCTAATAGACTTATACAAAATATAGGAGTTTTTAATGCATTTAGGATATTAGGAATTACTTTTATTATTGTTTTAAGCTTACTTTCGCTTTTATTGAAATTTCCAGAAAATAAAAGTAAAAATTCTAATATAGAAATAAAAAATGACTTAGAACCAAAAGAAATGTTGAAAACAAAATCATTTTATGCTCTTTGGTTTTCTTTTGTAATTGGAACATTTACAGGACTTATGATGATAGGATTATCTAGTGTGTATGCACAAGAAGTTATTGCTCTTAGTCCAAGTCAATCAGCACTATGTACTTCATTCTTTGCAATATTTAATGGTTTAGGAAGACCTATTTTTGGTGCTTTAACTGATAAATTAGGAAGTAAAAAAACTATATTAATTTCATATAGCTTAATCATAATATCAGCTTCATTATCTTTATTATTAGATAAAAATATTTATATATTTATAATAACATTTGCAATATTTTGGTTTAATTTAGGTGGATGGTTAGCAATAGCACCAGCTTCTACAAATAAATTATTTGGAGCTAAGAACTATGCTGTAAACTTTGGGATTTTATTTACTGCTTATGGAATAGGAGCTATTATGCAAGGTTTAATAAGTGGATTTATAAAAGAACAATATGGAACGTATGAATATGTATTTTATCC
>Ga0194136_1000284_pt1 | contig 27739 bp, 35 predicted proteins | sample TARM_MetaG_T3A_1_FD_134023 | JGI IMG/M metagenome (GOLD analysis project Ga0194136, IMG submission 134023) | Freshwater microbial communities from Pennsylvania, USA, analyzing microbe dynamics in response to fracking - TARM_MetaG_T3A_14 (version 2) | ecosystem: Environmental > Aquatic >...
CACTACATGGATGACACTACGTGCGATTGGGAAGTGGTAGATGGGCGCGTCTTTTACCGCCAACGGGTAGCTTATCAAGATTTACTTGGGGTGAAGCGCTTTGCGACTGATTGCCAAGTGACAAGCTCAGGCGGCATGGAAGTACATGAAGAGTTTGCAGGATACAACTTTTACGATGTATCCAAGCAAGCCATCCGAAAAATCAACACCTATTTTTACGTGCCTGGAACAACACAAAAAGTCTATGTTGACCAAAACGTAGAAACGGCCAAAGCGTACCCCTACATTGAGCAACAATGTGGGATTGAGAACGACGATGAAGCACTTCAAACCCACTTCTCAAAACGCACCATCATCAACGACACCGACGAGGCCAAAGAGGTAGAAGTTTCTCCGTGCCAAGTTCACCAAACCATGCCCTATCAAAAACTCTCCACCACAGAGGTTTTGGTGCAAACGCTCACCAATCAGCTCATCGAGCCAACAGGCACAGGGTACAAAATCTTGGGTACAGACAAAGCGTTGACAGGGCAACCCAACTGGACGAGAAATACACCGACATATAAAAGCATGGAATTTTACCTAAACAATTCATACAAAACTCAAAGTGCTATTTACAGTGCATCGAGTCAGCCGTGTTATGGGAAGTTTACTAGAAAAAATGTTAATGGGAAATTTGGAGACCTTAATTATAGTTGGGAATATTATGTAGTCAATAACACCCCATGCCTCACAATTTTTTCAAGCTCCAAAATGATAAATATTGCTGTGGCTGATTTGATTGTTGATGATACTTATGATGATGGACCAGAGCCCTATTCAACTCATTGGAAATGGCAATTCTCCCTCAAAAACGGCTATGCCGACAATCAAATCATTGATGTAGTTGAAGCCCAACAAGACTACGTGCGCGGCGATGGAACCACCTACACCCAACCCAACAGCGGCACACTTTCTTATATTGCAAAATAGCTTTACATGTAAACCCAGTTTTTACTGGGTTTACCACATCAACACAAAAGGGAACCAATGAATAATATTCAAGATGAAATCAAAGCGCTTGAGAGGAAAAACACTCTCATTAAGCGCATTAAAGCAGCAGAAAAGATTGTCAAGGCAAAAAAGACCATCTACGAAAAAGAGCAGCGCAAACTAGACAAGCTCATTAGCGAATACAACGCCATTGGCAAGGAGGAAGCTCATGCACCAAACCAAACTGCTTAAAAGTGTCCTTGAACTCTTTGAGGAATACTTTAAAAGTGGAGCCAATGAAATTGCCATCCAAAAAGAAAAGCAACTCTTTCTCGATATGAATGGCGAATGGATTGAAAAACACGATGAGCGATTGACCTATTTGGCCCTTGAGACATTTTGTGTACAGTTGGCCAACTCACGCGAAACCCAATTTGGCGTGAAAAATCCCTCTCTCTCCACGTCCATTCCCGGCACAAATTACCGTGTGCAAGCGATGCACCACAGTGTCCTTGCAAACCAACGGGTGCAAATCAATATCCGTATTCCCTCCACCAAAATCTTCTCTATCGAAGATTTTTACCTAGACCCTACTCTTGGCTACTCTTACCAAGACATGCTCGAATGGGTAAAACAGCGCAAAAACATTCTTATCAGCGGTGGCACTGGCACAGGAAAAACCTCGCTGCTCAATACTCTTTTGCAAGAAATTGACCATAAAGAGCGGATTGTAACGATTCAAGACAGTCCAGAGCTTACCATTCCTCACCCTAACAAAACAGAGATTTTAGTATCCAAAAATGACGATGCCAATTTTTCTTACATTGATGGTGTTAATGCTTCTATGCGCCTCTCCCCAGGGCGACTTATTTTAGGAGAGCTTGACACGCGCAACACCTTACCGTTTTTGCGACTCAACAACACAGGACACAGCGGGTCAATCTCTACCATTCACGCCAACTCTCCCCTACTGGCCATCAAAGCCATCACCATCAACGCTACGTTTCACTACCAAGTCAACGACCAAGTGTTGCACGATTACATCCACGGCGGGCTTGACTACATCGTACAAATCTCCTATGACCGCGCCAAAAAACAGCGCATTATCAGCGCGGTTGAGGATTTGAAAAAGAGCCTTTTGGCAAAGAGCGCGTGATGGCTAAAAAACAAGAACAGCGAAGTATCCGTTTTGAACTCACGCTAGAGGAAGAGACGTACAAGAAATTGGCCCAACAAGCCAAAAAAAGCAACAAGACCAAGGCGAAGTTTCTCCGTGACCTCATTGAAAAACGCTACAGCAACAAAAAGCTTGGGGAGATTGAGCGGATTTATCTACTCAACACCCAAATCGTCCTTGATATTTCCCGCGTAACGGGAAACATCAACCAAATCGCGTATCAGCTCAATAAAAATGAGGTGAAGTTTGATTCCATTGATAGCGAATGGGAATTTTATGAACTGGCCGAAGAGCTTATCAAAAAAGTCAAAGAGGCAATGGCCGAACTTAAACCCATCAACAAACAACTAAAGGCGTTGCTATGATTAACAAATTCATATTTCTTTTAGTCAGTCTCCTTTTGTTTGTGCCTGTTTTTTACGTGGCCACATGTTCCTACATGGGGCTTGATTATCTCAAGAGCTTTCATATCCTAGAGACTATTTGGAACGGACTCCAAGAGGGGCGAAAGTTTAAAAAAGAGATATGGTTAGCTTTCGCATGGGCTAGTCTCCTCCCCGTTTTCTCCCTTTTTCTCATTTTCCAATCGCGCTTTTCGACTGCTTACGGCAAGGCGCGTTTGGCCAAAATCAGTGATTTAAAAGAGATGGGGTTGAACCTCAAAAAGGGATTTATTCTTGCGCGTTTTAAAGGCAAACCGCTATGTTTTGATAACGGACTTAGTGCGCTTATTGTTGCCGCTCCTGGCACGGGTAAAACTTCTTCTATTGCCGTTCCAAATCTTTTGAGCATCCCCACTAGCTGCATCGTGCTTGACATCAAAGCAGAGCTTGAAGCCCTCACCGCAGACTATCGTGAAAAGGTACTCAAGAACAAGGTCTTTGTTTTTGACCCTTTTGGCTCAAAAAATACCTTTTATTTTAATCCCTTTGCCAAAGAGATTTTGGCTCCTTTAAACTTTGATGAACGCATTACGCTTGTCAAACAGCTTGCGACTATCCTTTTTCCAACAAAGAGCAAAGGCGACGATGGCGGCCACTGGAAAGACAGCGCACGCGACCTTTTTATTTTTTTTGCAATGTATGACATCCAAAAAAATGATGAGACATTTTTGTGTGAAATCAACCGCTACCCTAAAAAGTCCGCAGAAGAGTTATTGAATGATGATTTTTTAAATCAGCTTGTGGATTTACAAGCCGAGGGTGTTTTAGCGGATGAGCTTAACTTCTTTTTTAAGCAAGCCTCGGAAGATACAAGCCTTGACCCACTCATCCGCGACCAAGCACGCAGCCTTAGCCGTGTTCACTATAAAGAAATGAAGAGTGTTATCACTACGTTTTCCCGTGCGCTTGACGTGTTTAGCGATTATCGCATTATGAATGTGACCTCTAAAATGAGTTTTCCGTATGGGGATTTACGCAAAGAAAACATTACGCTCTATGTTGTTGTCAAAGAAAAAGACATAGAGACACTTGCGCCTCTCATTCGTATTTTTTACGAAGCTATCGGAAAAAATCTCCTCGATAAAGAAAACAACAACCCGCTTGAGCGGATTTATTTTATCAACGATGAGTTTACCCGCTTTGGAAAATTGGAGTTTTTGTTGGAACTTCCAACGCTCTCAAGGAGTTACAACATTCCTGGTATCTACATCACGCAAACCGAGGCACAAATTGAGAAATACTACTCCAAAGAGGACTTGCGCATCATCAGCGGAAGTGTGGCGTACCGTGCATATTTTGCAATCAATGACAACGAAATAGCCAAACGTGTTGCGGAAGAAATCGGGGACTTTACCCGCGAAAAAGTGAGCGAAAGCACCCAAGCTTCGAGTTTTTTTGGCTCAAAAAATCGTAGTCAAGAGGGATATAAACTCCTCACCTCTCAAGACCTTATGAACCTAAAAAAGGATGAGATACTTATCCTTGCCCTTGGAGGGCGTAAAACGCCCATTAAGGCCAAGGCAAACTACTATTTTAAAGACCGAAAACTTAGAAACATCATCAAAAAATACGGACGAAAGGAGACCTAATGCCAGAGGTAATAAGAAGTGCTGTAGCCATAGATCTAAGCACCTTTGAATTTGACATGTTTTTACTCTCTCAAGAGCTTGAGAACGAGGAGGACATCGGAGAGCAATCACCCCAAGAGCAAGAGCAAAAGGGAGGGGAGGATGAGTAAGAGTTTTGAGCAGTACGAAAAGTACATTGAGCAAATCGCGGAGCATTTCTATAAAGCCATCCAAGAAAATAACGTGCCGTGGGAACGAGAATGGACAGCGCGCGAACTTCAAGAGGGTGCAGCGCACAATCCAATTACAAAAACCGTCTATCAAGGGATGAATACTCTCTCCCTTGATACACTCAAGCTAGAAAAAGGCTACGCTTCCAATGCGTGGCTAACCTACAAACAAGCCAAAGACCTTGGGGCGCACGTGCGAAAAGGAGAAAAAAGCGCAGCTATCTCTTTTTTCAAATTTGACATCAAAACCGAAGAGCAGACCGTAAAAGACAATGAGGGAAAGGAGCGCGTGGAGGAAAAAGAGGTGCGCCGTCCCATCTTCAAACAAAGCTACGTTTTTAACATTGACCAAATTGATGGACTAAGCCAAGAGCAACGCAAAGAACTCATGGGCATAATCAAAGATGAAATCTTGCCAACCAAGCAGTTTGCAACTCACGAACAATGCGAAAAAATACTCCAAAATTCAGGCATTTCCATTCGCCACATTCCTGGAGAAAAAGCATACTACTCTCCAACCCAAGACGAAATCACCTTGCCCGAAAAAGTGCAGTTTAAAAACGAGGGCGCGTACTACTCCACAGCGTTGCATGAGCTTGGCCATGCCACAGGACATGAAAGCAGACTTGACCGCAAGTTTGGCCATGACCGCAGAGAGCAAGAATACGCCAAAGAAGAATTACGTGCGGAAATTTACTCTTACCTCCAAGCCAAAGAGCTAGGTATCGCGTTCAATCTACAAAACCACGAAAGCTATGTCAAATCGTGGGCGCGCAACCTTGAAAACCAAAAAGAGCAAATCGTGGAAGCGGTAAAAGATGCCGTCAAGATAGTTTCATACGTCAAAGAAAACTACATGGAGCGCAGCCAAGAGCGCACCAAGGAGTTGACCTTGGAACAGAAAAAGGAGCTTGCCATCAAGGGCCAAGCAAGAGCAATGGCGGCACATGCTGCCAAATCCATTTCAAGATAAGGAGAAAAAACACATGGACTTTAACACCATTACCATCACGGGCAACGTCACCGCAGATGCCAAACTCCGAAAAATCGGAGACAACAAACACGCCCTTAACTTTGCCATTGTGTGCAACATGGGCACACGCCCCAATGGCCAGCCCGACTCCCTATACACGGACTGCACCATCTATGATAATTTCGCCCTGGCTATGGAGAAATACATCAAGCGAGGACGTGGCGTTGTGGTTATGGGAACCCTAAAACAAAACCAGTTCACAGACAAAACAGGCACAAAGCAAATTCACCATTACGTGAGCGTGACTAACCTCAAGCTCACTGGCAAAAAAGAGGATGGTAAAGATGAAAGCACAGAACATCATGCCTAATCATCGGGAACTTCACGAGGGTTTACAACAAACCCTCCTTGGGCTTGAGCAAGAGTTTCATGCTAAAATTGAGCATGTACCTAGCGCATTTATCGTGACCGTAAACGAGCGCACTTTAAAAATAAACTATATGGAGGAACAAAGCAATGCAAATTATTTGGATGGACGACTTCGAGGAATACTCAAGACAATTCAATCTCAAAATGCAGAACTTGAAAAGCAAGGGGCACAAATTAGCGAAGAACAACGAAAGAGCAGCGCAGTTGTTGGAAGAGCTAGAACTCTCAACGTCGAAAGAGCAGCGCGAGAGCCTGATGGAAGAACTAGAGAGCTTGGTGGAGAGGATAGAGAGCTTAAGCGCGACAATCGACAAACACAAAGCGCAACTACTTACTTAAACTACCCACAAATTCCCATGAACGAGCTTTTGCAAAAGCTTGGGTACGAGGTCAAAAGGGAGAAGAGCAGCGCAAACCACATGACCATGACCAACGGTGTGGATACCGTTGTCATAAGCCGTGGCCACAAAGATGGAAACTACCTCTACTATAACGTCAATGAGACAGGAGACAGGGGCACTATCTTCAATTTTTGCCGCAACCGCGACATCGACATTCACGAACTGGTCAATCGCACCAACGTTCAAGAGTCACAGCATAAAATCGGATTAACACATCAAGGGTATTCACCACGCACGGCACAAAAATACAACGAATTGCAGCCGTATAATCAAAGTGGCCTGAACTCCCTTGAAACCATCCGAAAAATAGCCAAGGAAGTTACAGACCGTTTTTCCTCTATCAAAACAGACCACCACCGCAATGTAATTTTTCCGAGCTACACAATGGAAGCAGTGAGCATTGAGGGAGAGGAACAACGAAAGTTTATCACGATTTCGGGCATGAACAAAAAACTCCTTGAAAAACCCCTCACCCACGACAAAGAGGGCGTGGCCTACAAAGAGCCAGTGAACTCTTTGGAGGAGGGAAAGAAAGGTATCTCTATCCTCATCGCCGATGGCGTGAGCGAGAAGGATATTAAGACCGTTATTGTCGGCGAAAACAGCATTGACAACCTAAGTTATGCCGAAATGAAAGGGTTGGATTTATCGTCCTCCCTTTTTATTTCATTCAATGGAAATATGCGTGAAGATGGAAAAACCACTTTCTTAAATGTTGTTTCGCGCCTTGAAAATGTTGAAAATGTTGTCAAGGTTTTTGATAACGACCCACAGGGAAGAGAGTTTGATAAACAAGTTAAAGACATTTTTGCAGTCAATGCCTTGGCAAATCATTTTGAAAAGGTCTTAGAAAGTGGATTAAATATAGAAGAAGCTAAAACCTCACTTTTAAAGAATGATGCGGACCAGCTTTACTTACCAAGTGTTCAAGAGGCGGTAACGGATATGGAACATTATAATAAACTTGTACAAACAGCCATTAGGAACCATGAAACCGAAGCCTTTGTTAAAAAAGAATTTCCTGATTTATATTTCAAGGTGGATAAATCCGAACTCAAAGACTGGAACGAAGATTTAAAAGCCCACAAAACACTCAACAACGGAAAGCTTTTTGAAAACGGCCTCCCGCTCAAGGAGAACATCGCCAGTGAGCTTGAAAAGAAAATCAATCTCTATCACTCTTACCCTGACGTTCCCCCAGAGCGCAAGAGCAAGTTGTACAACAACATAGAACAACTGGCCAAGTGGTCAACACTCACGCGCAAACAAAGTGAGCAGTTAGAGCGTGTGCGAGAGAAACAGCAAGGACTCGAAAGAGACAGAGGCGGGAGATAGCCATGTGTAAATTAGCCGAAATCCAACAACTCATAAAAATGCGAGAGGTTGAATATCATCAACTCAAGCAACAAGACAACTGGCAAAAAAGCCTCATTGAGCTTTTGCAGGTTGAACTCATGCTTTTACATGTAGAGCGGGTGAAGATTGAAAAGGGAAGAAAAGTTGGCTTAATTGATATTGTTTAAATATCTTTTAAATGCTTTTTAGCTATTATATAAATATTTATAAAAGGAAAACCGATGAGAACAAAAAAGAGTATTGCAGCTTTTACCCTCTTTTTTTTATTGCAAACGAACAGTTTGGCGTTTTTTGGTGGGGCGGGAGGCATAGTTTCTGACCCCACGTCATACACCTATTACGCCCAACAAATAAAATCCATGAATGACTCCATCAAAACCGCCCTTGACCAACTCGACCAGTTGAACAAGGTAAACGATGCGATGAATGAGGCGAACAAACTCATTTTTGAAAGTGGGGAGCGTATCTACAACCCAGCCCGCTCAATTCAAAATCTCATGAACAATTTACAAAATACCGAAAAACGTTTTGAGTCTTTAGTTACCCGCGCTTCAAACATGGGCATGGAGCGTTTTTTCAAAGAGTACCACAACGTCAATGAACCGCTCAAAGATGAAGACTATGTAAAATTCCAAGAGCGTTTTAGGAAGCTTTTTGGGAACAATGACGATGCAACCTACCAAAAACTCCAAAAGGATGTGATGAAGTCTATCGAGAGCGGAAATTATGAGGCGTACCGTGTCGCCTCTCAAAACCTATCCAACTACCTCACACTCAAGGGGATTGAACGCGAGCAGTTGCGTCGCGCTGCATTGCTTGCACCCACAGAGCTGCACAATGAGTATTTTTTAAATGCGGATGCAGTCGAACGCAGAAACCAAAAAAAGCAGACGGTCAAAGACCTAATCCGTCAAACTCAAGAAGAAAAAGACCTGCTCAAGCAAACGCAAACCACTAATCAGATTATGTTAGAATTGCTTGAAATCGCCCAAGGCCAATACGAAATGCAAATGCAGTTCTTCAATGCTGTATCTCTTGCGCTCTTGAGTGACCGCGAGGGCCACAAAGAGATGGATGCCCAAACCATCGAAAAGAAAAAAGACCAATTTGCCAATACGTCAGGGCAAGTGGTGGATATTGAGGATGAAGATATTAAGAAGTGGATTGAGAGCTGGGGACGAGAAAATGAAAGAATAAGTAAAGAAACCAATAATCTTGGCGGATGGCTACATTAATATCTTTCCAATTCTTCTTTAATGTTTTTTAAACATGTTTAAAATATTTATAAAAGGATAATCATGAAAACAACAATCGCAGTTCTAGCATTAACCGCCACCTTTGCACTGGCCAACAGCGCAGCGCAAAAAGAGCTTGAGCGTATAGATGGACAGAGCGCACAGGTGCAAAAAGAATATGGAGAAAAAAAACGTGCTTTGTGGGAAAAGTACGACAAAGAAGAACGCAAGCTCATTGATCAGTACGAACCAAGGCTCAAAGAGTTGCGAGAAAAAAGACGTGGGGTTGAGAGAAGTGCGTTAGAGGCACAAGGCAAGGAAATACCTGATAGGCTCATGAGTGCGGAAGAGTTGCAAGAGTGGATTGAGAATAGAGGGCGAGAGAGCAGACAGCGGAGTAGGAGCAGTGACAATATGGGCGGATGGCTTTTTAAAAAGGAATGAAATTATGAAAACAACAATCGCAGTTCTAGCATTAACCGCCACCTTTGCACTGGCCAACAGCGCAGCGCAAAAAGAGCTTGAGCGTATAGATAGACAGAGCGCACAGGTGCAAAAAGAGTATGGAGAGAAAAAACGTGCCTTGTGGGAAAAGTACGACAAAGAAGAACGCAAGCTCATTGACCAGTACGAACCAAAGCTCAAGGAGCTACGAGAAAAGAGACGTGTGGTTGAGAGAAGTGCGTTAGAGGCACAAGGCAAGGAAATACCCGATAGGCTCATGAGTGCGGAAGAGAATAGGGAATGGATTGAGAATAGAGCGAGAGAGAGCGAGAGAAAGAGCAATCAAAGTGATAGCCTTGGCTCCCGCCTTAAACTTTTCTAATATCTTTCCAATTCTTCTTTGATGTTTTTTAGACATGTTTAAAATATTTTAAATAAGTGAAATCCTTTTAAGCTTTCTCCCTTTTGGAACAAAGCTTAAACACACAAACCCCACAAACTCAGTACTTTAAGGTTTGGACATTTTTCCCAAACCTTAAAGTACTTTCACAAATCCCTACGCCATCGGCATTTCAAACACTTTGTTTTGAAAATCACACTTTTCATTTTTAACAACTGTAGTTAATCTTTAACTTCCCAATGTTATAATTCTTTCACAAAAAAGTTGTCCTCCATTTCAACTTCTTTTGTATGTTCTTTCTTTTTCTTCCAGTGTTAATTATTGGGAAATGCTGTGCTTTGGGTGGGTAGTAGGGTAGCAAGGCATGAGAAGATGGGTAATGAACAAAAAAAACGCACTTAAAGATTTCTTATTATTAGGAATGAAATGGTTTGCGAAAGAGTTGGTTCAGAGCCTTGTATTTTTACAACAAAACATCTGAACCCAATAATATGCACTTAACGAAGTGACGCTTTTTGAGTGGAAGGATATTGACGTATCCGTTAGTCAGCAGGGACATACCACCCAGAAGCGTTGCTTTTGTTATATTACCACAAAAACATTATAATATTTATAAAGCCTAGCTTAAAAAAGGGAGAAAAAGGCGAAGGTCAATCACTGACCCCAAAAAATCACGTTATAGAAAACGATAAAAATCAACGCAATCTTTACCAATCTCCAAAACACACCAGTGATAAATCCCCAAACAAACACGCTCACATTCAAAAGAAAATCAAGCACATACCAAAACAAGCTCACTCCCATTCTCTTCAAAAATTGCATGTCATCCTCCTTATTTTCTTATTCTTTATTATACCTAAATAAAATAAATATAATATTAATTAAATATCTCAAAGATACTTATTAAATGTTTATTTGATGTTTTTTACCCTTATTCCCCTTGACTTTTGAAGTATAAACAGATATAATAAACTCATAAAACAACTTAAGGAGCATGAGATGAGAGAAGAAATTACCGAAAGACTTATGGATATATTGAGCGAGGAATATTCCGTTACACAGCTGGTTGGGTTTTTGAACCTAAAAGGTTCTAATGTTATTTCAATTGAACAAATTATTCAAGATTTAGAGAACGGGGAAATTGATATTGAAAGGGCAGCGGAAAAAATTGAATCAATGCTGTGAAGGCAACTGAATTGATATTCCATCTTGTTTACGGGGTGGAGTATCAACGTTTTGACAAAAAAGGAGAATAGATTATGAAAACAACCAAAAACCAACACCTGTGGAACAAAATGCGAGAACTCCTTGAGTTCTCCACACAAGACCTTTGGCCCGACAACCCAAAAGACAACACCGTGCGCTACTACGTTGGTGCGCTTGTACGCAGCGGACACCTAGAGATTGTTAGCCACGCGGTCAAGACCGAAGAGCGCAGATACACCTTAGCTCTCAATACGGGCCCAATAAGCCCTATCTACATTTCAAAGAAAAGTGAGGGTGGGCCGATAGTCAAAGACCGCAACATCGGAAGAGATTTTGAAGTGGCGGGAAAACGGACAACAGCGCAAAGCAAAGAGCGTGAAGCCATGCTCAGGCTCTTTGAAGAGAAAGAGCGTGTGAGCTACGAAGAGCTATTGCAAATTTTCATCAACCCCAAAAAAAAAGAGGGATACGATTACACCTCTTTGCACCACTATCTTACGTGGTTGCAAAAACAAGAGCTAATTATGGAGCTTGAGCACCATGTGTATACGAAAAAAGGAAGTGCAACATGACTGAAATTACACAAGAGCGATACAACGCGCTCAAAGAAGTCTTAAGACGCATGGAGGAAAACGACTACAAAGAGGTAGAGTTTGCAGACGAGGACGAGTTAGTGCGCCTTTTAGTAGCGCGCAAAAATTGGTACAAGGAGCTAAAAACGGGCGATGTGTACATTGATTTTAAGGGTAGCGACGAAGAGTGGCAAGAGCATATTGCAGAGTGCAAAAAGATTGACGCGCATAATGCGCGCATTCAAAGCACGTATATTAAACCGATTGAGGCTCAAATACAAATGCTAGAGGTGGAGTTAATGCTATACAATGGCATTTTTCAAATGCGCGACACATCAGAGGGCATTCACGAGAGAGTTTATCCTCCTAAAAAAGAAGATTACGAATGAAAACGCGGAGTATAAATACAAAGGAGGGTTTAGTGTTTACTGGAACCGTTACCAAACAAGTTGATTTTGGAAAAACCATGGAAGTTGTAGAGACTTTTAGGGAAACAAAACACCATTGGATTAATGAAAAGGGAGAAAAATTTTCAAAAAAGACAGGCAATAGCTTGTCAGGACGGAAATGGAAAGGGATATTTTTAGGCAGACAATTAAATCTTGAAACAGTTAAGCCTCTTTAAAAAGGGAGGAAAATCCTCTCTTCCCTTTTGATATTAATTCAATATCTTTTTAATGCTTTTTAAATGTTTATTTGATGTTTTTTACCCTTATTCCCCTTGACTTTTGAAGTGGAAATGGGTACAATATACTTACAAAACAACTTAAGGAGCATGAGATGAAAACGATTAAAAGAGAAACACACGGAGCAATTCTTGGAGGTGGTGTTTTTAAAGATGGAGTTATCTATAAAGGAGATTTTGACGAATATAAACAATTTGTAGAGGATGTCGCTCTTGAAATAGAGGGACACACCTATGAAACTGACGTAATAGAAATTCCGCACGGAGACGGAGAAATGTTTACAATTTATAGCGAGGAAGACAAGAATAGTAAAACCATCTGGGTTGACACAGAAGATGAATATAGTGAAGATGGCGAGCTTTTAAACACAATTTATTATTTTGGTGTTTTTGAATAAACTTTTAGAGGGCTTTGCGAAGCCTTCTATAAATTTTATTTAAGGAGTGCAGCATGAAAAATATTGTTTATCAAGACGGAAATGGAAGTAATAGCGCGGCAGTGTGGGTAGATGATGGTGGTTTCCTTGTTTATAATAATGAAGAAAATCATCGTGATGATTTTGATATTGAGGAGTGTGATTATAGAAACGTAGGTGATAAGTTATCATTTGCAACTGTGTGGGAAAGTGGTGGTGAGGCAATAATAAGGGAGTATTTTAGAGATGTCTCCATCGATAAAATTATTAATATTGATGGAGACGACTATATAGTTGACGGTTCGCATAAGGCTAAAATCAATAAAGAACAACAAATTACAGATTGGGAAAAATTTGAGGGGAATTAAATCCCCTCAACCACGCCTTGCGTGTCGGTTCAAGGTTGAGAAATAAAGTATATCTACTATATTTCAATACAACTCTTGTGTCGATTTTGGTAGTATATCAAAAAGCAAAAGGAAAAAGCAATGAGCCTACAAAAGCAAACATGGCAACTGCTCAGGAAGCATAAGCAAATTCCTATGCAGCACATCCTAGAGCACCTTACATGTAAGCGCACTTCCATCGTTCCCTACATTCGTGCGCTCGAAAAAGCAGGGTTCGTGTCTGTAGAGCATAGTGGCAAAGGCAATGCGATCAGCAGCGTTACGCTGCTAAAAGACGCAAAGGAATATCCTCTTTTTAACAGAGGTATTGTAAAAACCAAAGACAAGGCTTTGCATGTAAATTATTCTGCGCAAGCAGAGAGACAGCGCCCCAAGGCGGAGCTAACCATTTTCAAGCACGTCGTTCACGCTTTTTTGGAACTCGGAGCCGACGAGGTGCGCATCGCCGATGTGTGCAAAAAGATGGATGAAATACGTGGGGGAGGGAAAAAACACGCGAGTTCTTATATATCCCGATGGGTGCATTTTTTGGAAGATAGAGGTGTTATTACATGTACAGGTTCTTACCGCAATAGCAAAATTTATCTAGTCAACCTCAAAAAAATCAAAACCTTTCTACTTTAAAAAGGGAGAAAAATTCCTCCCTCCCTTTTGATATTAATTTAATATCTTTTTAATTCTTTTTAAATGTTTATTTGATGTTTTTTACCCTTATTCCCCTTGACTTTTGAAGTAGAAACAGATATAATAAACTCATAAAACAACTTAAGGAGCACGAGATGGAAATTAGTTACAGTGTTGAAAGTATTGAACAGGTGAAGAAGATAGATAATCTACTTTCTGTATCTGTTCGTAGTTTTGAATATAAAGAGTGGGGAGGGTGGGAACTTGTTTTGCGAGTAAACGATGGAGTGGTGCTTTGTCAAGACCCAGAACAGTTTATAAAAATCAACGAAAGGAGGTGATGAAAAATGAGCTTTACATGTAAGAAAGAAATGTGGAAGCACCTGAGCAGTTTAGCGGCTCACTCAGGCGCAGTGACAATGAAAGAGTTTTTGCATTTTGTCAAAGCGTATTATACGCAAAAAAGTTGACATATAGGTTAGGGGTTTTCCCTAACCTTGTTTTCTCCATTCTTTGACTAATTTTGTAAAAACATTGCTATTGTAAAACGTATATGCCTCCACGTTGTCGCCAACTTTTACAACAACTTCAAAAACATGTTTACCCTCTCGGTTGACCTCACGAATTAAAACGATATTTTTCATATCAAAAACAACTTTTCTAGCTTCACCCACCGCAGCGGAATTGCTATAAATATCAATGACCGCTATATTGTTTTCAATAGTCAAATTATCACCAAACGCCAACCCTGCTGCCAAACACAAACTAAAAATAACTTTCTTCAAACCAAACTCCTTTTAAGAATTTTGACTCATATATCCGTCGCGCAAAAGTTTCTCGCGCACCGCCATAACCGCAAAACTAGAAAACTTTAACCCGTGCTCATCAAGAGCATTCACGATTTCGGGCGGGATTTTGTACACCATGCGGTTTATCAAAGTACCGCGTTCTTTTTTGTCAGTTGCGCCCTTGAGTGCAGCACCCTCTTTGATTGCCTCCATCGCTTCACGCGAGTCTTTAATTTTTGCCATGAATTTCCTTTACAAGTTGTTTGATTTCTTTGGCCGCATTTAGTGCGGACTTGTCTTTCTTTTTGCGGTTTTTGTTGAGTTGCGCTTCAAATTCTACCACGGACATGCCTTGGCCGTATGCAACCTCGTAAGCAGAACGTGAGCGGAGCACCGTTTGCATTACATGTAAAAACCCATCTTGGCCGCTTTCTTGGATGTAGTCTAAGATGGGTTTTCCAATCTCATTCTTTCGGCCCTCATGAATGCGGTTCAAAAGAATATGCACCTTGAAGCTCTCTTGGTACTCTTTTTGTATCCGCTCAAGCACAGGTAAAAACGATGAAAAACCATGAATTTCAATCTCATTGTCTTTAAGCGGAACAATGAGAAAATCGGCTCCCGTCATAGCAATACGGTTTAAGTCCTTATCAAACCCACCCGTGTCAATCAAAAGATTTTCATCTTCACTAAGGTTGTTGATTAGATCAATCAATTCTTTCTCTTCTTTGCCCTGGGATAAAGAGAGAATTTCAGGCCGTGCTTTCTTTGGCATTTTCTCAAATCTGATTTCAAAAAACAGCCTGGTCATTTGTTTTGGGTCGATGTCAAGTATCTTCAAAGGTTTTGACTCTTTCAAGAGTTCCACCGCCACATTGGTTGCGGTAGTAGTCTTGCCAGTGCCACCTTTATCATGGGCGAGCACAATTACCATCCTTTCCCTCCCTTTTAAGCTTTCTTGACATTATAATATCTTTTCAATATTTTTTCAATACCTAAAGACTATCTTTTAAATATCCACCTTTCTTCTTTCTCTTGTGAGGCTAAGAGAGCCGCCTAGCGGCGGCCAAACTAGGAAACGCCCTAACGGGCTTTTTCTTACCCCACTCGCTTCCCATGAGCAAGCTAACTGGTGTTGAGCTTTTGGGTTTCCTTTTCCTCACGCTTCCACAAGGGAAGCGACTCAAAAGGAAACTGGCTCCCGCCAAGGTTCTGTGCCAATGTAAAACATATAAGACCGTAATTAACAGGTTTGTAAAAGCGGAGAGATAAGAAAAAATCCCGCAAATGGGTTTTGGATGTGCAAAGCAGTGTACGCTCAATTACATCTTGGTGCTTTGCAACCGTCTGGCGGGTCAAATTAGCCTCTTTGGCGAGAGAGGACATGGAAATGGTCATTTTTTTGTTTTGGAGGGTTTTAAGGGCTATTTCGAGCCTTGTTTTTGTTTTTTCTATGCGTACCTTGTTTGTATAGCCAGCGCCTTTGCGCTGCTTTACATGTAAAGGCAAACTTTCCTTGAGATTCATGCGCCTTTGCGCCTCGTCCTTGAGGGGATTTTTGACAAAAATAGAATTGGCTTGTTTGTATTTCCACACGCTCTTTGCGATGTTGTCTAGTTCGCTAGGAGGTAGTGGCTCTTGGGTGTATTTGTTTAGGGTGTCCAAATATTCTTCCAGTTGTCCATAGCTCACGCCGTGGTTTTTTGCAAAAAGCATGGCCCCTTGAAAAAGTACCGACTTGCGAAAGCCATTTGGTACGACTGGGCCAGACTCTTGCGCGAGAGCACGCAAGAGTCTGGCAAGGTAAAACTTAATTTTGCCCGTGTTTTCCTCGGCCAAAGATTTTGTGGCGTTGGCCGTTACGCCCTGGGCAAAAGCGCGGATGGTGTCAAGAACGTTTTTTGTGGATTTTGGATTAACCAGTTCGCCATGCTCTGCCACCAGTTCGTCAAGGGTGTAGCTGTTTGGATTGTAGATATGTTCGTGTTTTAGGGGGTTTCGCCAAATCCCGCGCATACGCGCGGCATTGGGATCGGAGCCAAGAAGTTTGGAGAGCGCAGCGTGTACATACGCAAGGCGTTGGTTTGCGCTAGTTTGCTCTGCAAGCACTCCGTAAGAGAGTGCGTAAGCAACATGGAATCCTTTTGTGGTTTTGCAAATGTAGGTTGGTTTGGGGAGCAAAAGGTAGTGTTCGATGTATCCCGCGTACTGTTCAAGCTCACGGATGTCGTTGGGGGGAATGTCGATGTCGTACACGAGCCACGAAATACGCTCAGGGGAGTTAAATTCGATAAAGCTGTAACGACACAACGCAACCTTGGTGCGAATAGGCTTGGAGGTTACGGCTTTGCGTTGGGCCGCGCGTAGGAATATTGGGGCATTGTGTAGGAGTGCCGTTTCGAGGTTAGTCACACATCAGTGGTGCCTTTCTACTCGAAACCAATGAAAGGGAGGAAGAGGGGTATCCTCGTAAATTACTGTTCTCATTCGTTTGTGCCTCAGTAAAATTTGATAGTTTTTCTACCAAATCTGAATACCAAAAATGCAAATTACCAGTTTGAAATTTTTAGTATCCAAAAACTATCTTGGGGAATTGTAGCAAATTTTTAAGCAAAAAAAAAGCCCGCTCCCTGACCTGGGCACAAACTAACGGGTCAGAGACGGGCTTTTTAATTTTCAAACTGGTATGGCCATTATTGTACCTTTTTCTTTTGAAAAAGACAAGGAAATACATGTAAAAACCCTTGAAAAAAGGGAGAAAATGCAAATTGATTACCGTGTAATACCCTGAGTCCTTTCCTCCCTTTTGATTGCTCTTTCTAAAACGATATTTTTAGCGCGCATTTCTTTGGTCAAAACGTCCTCGATGGCAGGCATTTTTACAGACGGAGCCATTTTTTCAAAAGGTTCAAACCGTACATTTTTGAAATTCTCTTGGTCTAAGAAGCCATGTTTTTTCAAATAGCTTTTTGAAATTGGTGCTTCCTCTTTGGCTGCAAAGTGCAAGTACCGTTCTATTTTTTGCTCTTGCTCTTTGGGTAGTTGTAGTTTTGGCAAGGCATCTTTAACCATGCTCACCAGTTCAGCGGTGCAAGGTGTCGCCTCCATTGTGATTGGAATATCCTTTGTGACATCGCCCACCAAAATCTTTTTTGCAAGTGCTTCATCCAACTGGCGCACGTCATTTGGGAAAATTGGCGTAATGGATTCTGTCTTTTTCAAAACATTTTCTACATTCTCAATTTCGCGCTTGAGCTTGAGCAAATCTTTTGGCATGGGTTCGTTTTCTTTGGCCATACTCTCCCATTCCCCTTTTTGCTTTTCAAAGTGCGGGATAAGTTCTTTGAGTTTTGCTTGTGCAAATTTTTCAAGGAGTTTTCGACTTGGAGAGCGCACGTTGTTTATTTCAATCCAATCAAAAAGTTCTTTGTTAGATTTTTTGGCCATGTCGCTTGGTATCTCTTGGCCATGCTCATCCGCAATTTTTTGCACAAACTTTTCAATGCCTTCTTTGACAATCTTATCGTACTGCTCTTTATGCTCTTTCAAAAATTCCCCAAGGCCATCCGTGCTCATGAGTTCAGGTTGCGCTTTGAGCCCTAAACGTTTTACAATTTTTTGAGCCTTTATAACGTCTTGTTTGTATTTGTATCTTGGGTTGTATTTTTCCACAAACTCTTTGGCTTCCATCAAGCTCAACCAGTTTTCCAATTTGAGTTCTTTGGCAATACGTGCAGCATATTTTTCAAGCTCTTCTTGACGTTTGGTTGCATAAGCGGGTCGGTGCTCTAGCAAGAACGCATCAATACTTTGGCTATTATCAAACTCGATGTCTAATTTTTTAGAAATCTTTTGTGCCTCAATTTCTTTTTCAAGCTCTGCGGAATGTTTGACTTGTGGGTTGAAACGTTCGTGCATGATTTTCGCTTCATTTTTCAAAAAGTCGAGGGCTTTTTTAATTTCCTCCCTTTCATCTTTCTTGACCGTGCTTTGCAATTTGTCTTTCAAAAACGCGATGGTGTTCTTGTTTCTGATGTAGCGTTTTTCCATTGCGCTCAAAATAAAATCATGATTTTCTCTAAGACGTTCCATGTGGGTTTCATCTTGTAAAATTTCGGACATGGCCATGCGCTCATCTATCTGTCGCAAATGTTTCATGAGGGCAAAGGCGTTGGTTTTTTTAACCATGTTTTCCAAATCACTTTCTTGCTTTTCAAGTTCTGTGTCCATTTGCTGCGCATAACTCAATTTTGTAAAATCAAGAGAGCGGCGAAGCGAGGCGAGGGCTTGACGTTGCTTGCGTGTTAATAGTTTTTTTTGTTGTGGCATTTCAAGGTATTCAAGCATTTTTATTTTTTGGGCAAGCTCATTGGGTTTAAGTTCGGCCATCGTTTCTTTGGAAATTTTTAGGAGCAATCTTTGTTCTTCCTCCCTTTTTTCAAAAAATTCTTGCTTTTGTTTGAGGGTCTTGAGTGTGTTTGCTGCTTTTTGTATGTTGTAGTGGTCGATGCCTTTTAAAAGGGAGAAAGAAAGAGCGGCAGAGCTTTTTATCTCTTGGAGAGTTTGGACTATCTTGCTACCAACCTCGTCTTGTTTTTGACCAAGGCGTGTTATATTTCTTTGAGAATCACGCGCAAATTCTTTAAACAAATGATTTTCTTTGTGGACTTTTTGAAAATACTCCGCGAGCAAAGCAAGCTCCAAATTTCTATCAACTTTAAAACGGTTTTCGTAGGAAAACTCTTTGTTGTAGTAGTTCAAATTTTCTTTAAAATCTTCCCGAAGTTGCGTAAAGAAATCCTTGCATTGTTTACGAGATTGGAAGTTTAATTTTTTGCCCGTGATGGTGCTGCGCTTGTTTAAAATCACATGCACGTGTGGTCTGTTTTGGTGCGTGTGTACAACCATCGCGTAGCGGTACTCGTACAAATTTATTTTTAAAACATCACGAACGCTTTGCTCTAGTGCTTCAAGATTTTTTTGATTTACGGTTTCGTCTATGGAAAAAACCAAATGCAACGCTTCTTTTGGAACGCGACCACTTTCAGGATTTTTCCCCACGGCAAAGTTTTGTTTCCAGTCTTTATAAATCTCGTCTATGCTTCTTTTTTCTCCCTTTTCGTCTTCTAATTCGAGCGTATCCGCACCGCGTGCCACATATTCCAAAACTTTTTTTGTGCCGATGTTGTTAAGACCTTTGCCAATGGTTTTTATCACAACTTGTTTAAAAATTTTGCGCTCTCCACTGGCATATTTAGCCAAGCTCCCCCCTCCCTTTTTTGGGAAATAGTTTCTTGGTTTGGGAGTTCGAGAGTTAAGTAGTTCAAATTCTTTTTCAAGTTCTTCTATGGCTGTCATTTCAACATCATAGTAAAACAGAAATTCGCTTTACAAGGCAGGATAACCCTATTTACCGTAGTAAATAGTGAACTAAACGCCTAAATGATGGTATTTGCGAGCCACTTTTTTACGCCAAAATCTTCTAAAACTTAAAGTTTCCATAAGTAACATTATTTTCTTTTGTATTTTTTGTTACGTTTGTTCACAGATTTTAAATTTCTCGCGCGCAAAACTTAAAAACCCTTGACAATGTTTTTTTTTTTTTTTGTATAAGTTAAAGGTAAGAATTTAACCATCACAAAAGGAGTTATTATGAATTTCAACGAGGTTATCGGCAGGATACACGAACTTTTAATGAACGAATATATTGCAGGCATTGCAACAATTTTAATCATTGCTTGCGCGCTCACACTTGCCATGGGGTTAGCTGAAAAAGCAAAATTTTGGCTAATTTCTATTTTGGTCGCCATTACATTAATTTATGGTAGTGCAAATATTGCGAATTTTATTTGGGGTTAGCTTTCACATGAAAACAGCAAATATTCGTGAGCTATCCAAAAAGGAAAAAATAAAAGGACTTACCCGCACTGCGTGGGTTATTTCCTTAACCACTAGCGGAGCTTTTTATCCTCATATTGTTTTTAAGTCCATCTTTGTAGCGATTGGACTCATCATTTTATTCTTTATACTTGAATTTTTTGATGACGATATTTTGGATGTCTTAGCGGCGCGATTTAAACAAAGAAGCTCCAATGAATTTGTGGCATAAACTGCTTGAAAGTTCTCGCGGCATTCTTCACAACATGTCCGAAGAAACCAACATCGTTGGAAAGTATGACGAGCATATCATCCTCACCAAAGATGGAAACCTCTCTACTCTTCTACAGCTTCAAGGTGTCTCATACTCGTCCTATTCCCTAGACGAACAAGAGAGATTTTTAAACACGCGCAATACTTTTTTCAAATCTATTCCTCCAACTTTTTCTATTAGCGTTTTTCAAAAACGTCAGCCTATTTCTTTCTCAAACAATACAGACCTTACCAACCTGTACGCCAAAGAGATTATGGAAAAGTGGGAAGCAGACCGTGAAGTGTTTGAAACAAAATACTATGTGTGTTTAACAACAAAAGCCAACTCCTTGGCGACCAAGTTAGAAAAGAAACGTGCGAGCTTAACAAGCTCAAAGGTGGCTATCTCAAACCTTGATTATCTCAAGAACCAAACCGAAGAGGTGGTCAAAGAGATAAAATCCAACCTCAAAGACTACGGAGTATATCAACTTAAAGCGGATGAAGCTCTTTCATTTTTTGCTTCATACGCCAACATGGAAGAGACAACCGTTGGGCTTAAAAGTGGCCTTTTGCAAGACCACTACATTAGCGCAAACGTCTCATTTAAAAAGGACTACATCAAGCACGAGGGAACGAAAGAAACCTACACGCGGTTTCTCTCCGTCAAGGCATACGATACGGAGCAAATCAATTCAGATTTGACCAAAACGCTCTTGAGCATTCGCAAATCCTTGATGGTATGCGAACAGATACAAAACATTTCAAAGGAAAAAGCACTCTCAAAAATCAAAGACAAAATACGCTTATCCAACGACATAGTGCAAGGCGAACTTACAGCCTTGTATCAACTGGTCGAGAGCGATAGGGAGACAATGGTGTACTACTCTCTCTCCGTCATGGCCAATGCTCAAAGCCTCGAAGAGCTTGAACAACTTTCCATTGACATCAAACAACTTTTTTCCCGATACGGGATTGTGGCAGTGATTGAAAACATCAACCTCAAGCCCTTATATTTTTCTTTTTTTCCCGCAAAAGACAGTCTCAATTCACGCAAGCGCATCATTACTTCGATGAACGTTTCGACTTTGAACTTCTTTGAAAAGGATGTGGTGGGCTTTGAAAAGAACTCTTGGGGCCATGCGCCTTTAAGTGTTTTTCAAACACCAACAGGCGCGTTGCATTTTTTCAATTTGCACAACAGCCCAAGCCAAAACGCCCTTGGCCATACTATTGTCATAGCCGAGTCGGAGAGTGGAAAAACCACCTTTGTTTCTTTCTTGATGGCATGTATGGAAAAGTACGGCATCTTGCGCTTGGCCTTTGACAAGCTCAAAGGCATGTACTGCATGTGCAACTATCTTGATGGGAAATACGGCGACATGGATACCATGCAGCTCAACCCGTTCTCTCTCAAGCCTGATGCGGAGAACATGGCGTTTTTAGAAAACTTCCTCTTTCAGATGGGAGAAATCAAAGACACCAACCACGCAGAAATTCAAGCCGTGCGTGACACCCTAGAGCAACTATACGGCATGAATGCCACGGCCACATTGACGGACTTCATCGAGTCCTTACCAAAGCTTGAGGGATTGGCCCAAAGATACCTACGCTATCAAGACAGCATTTTCGACAACGAACAATGCCTCCTCGATTTTCAAAACACCATGAACGTCTTGGGTATGGATACCATTCTCAAAGACCAAAAGCTTTCAGGACTCACAGCGTTTTACGTGTTCCATAAGCTCAAGCGCATAGCCGAAGAAAAGCAAAAAGGGTTCTTTGTGTTCATTGATGAACTCAAAGACTACATCAACAATCAAGAAATGAGCAAACTCATTCTTGAACGGATTTTGGAGGCACGAAAATCAAACGGTGTCATGACGGTTGCCGTGCAAAACATTGATTTTTTTGTCAATCTTGAAAACCGCGATAGCTTCCTTGATGGCTTTGCCCACTACATCATTTTCCCCACAAAATCACAAGAGTCTCTTAAAAAGCTCAAAGAGCAGTTGGCACTCAACGAGGCAGAGCTAGAGTTCTTGCGCTCAACCGACCCAAAAAAACACCATGTGCTCTTTAAAAACCGAAAGAGCCAAGAGAGCATTGTGCTTGATATTTCCTTGGCACGGCTAGGGGAGCACTTGGGAGTATTTGACTCATCCATCCAGTCAGTGCAACGAATGCAGCGTTTTATGGAAGAAACACCACAAACGTGGAGAAAGGAGTTTTTAGGATGATTAGCTTATTTAGTGGAGCAAACAGAATACTTGAGACAGCTACAATATCCGTACAAGAGGGAATGTACAGAGGGGCGCAGTTGATATACGACAACGCTTTTTTTATTAGTGCGCTCACCCTAAGTATCATCATTTTTGGTGTGATGTTTGCCTTTCGCAAATTTCAAAGCGAAGAGGCAGTTTATCAGGTGTTTTGGACGTTATTGGTTTTTTCTTTCGTAAAAACCATGTTAATAAGCACAAATTCCTATGACTTTTTTGTTGAGATTTTAAGGATACCATCCAAAGTTCTCACCGAAGCTGTAGGCCAAGTATTGCAAGCAGCTGGTGTACAGAAAACCATGAAAGAAATTCTTGACTCCATACAAACATCAAATGTCAATCTCTTGGAAATGGTCAGGGCAGAGGGGGGCATTAGGAACTGGTTTCCTTTTTTTATATCGACAGTAATTTGGTTAGTGGGAACGTTCTTAATGGTTACAATCATCATGATGTTGCTTGTTTCTAATTTTCTTGCCGAATTGGTCTTAAGCCTTGCACCTCTTATTATTCCCGTCCTTGTTTTTTCAAAAACCCAAGGCGTATTTTTTCAATGGATGCGCCTCTATATTTCTCTCTCCCTTTATGCGCCTTTTACCTTATTGTTTGGTGTTGTCTTAATTCAAGTCAACAAACTTATTCAGCAAGGCGTTGCAGCCTTGAGAAAAGAGGGTTTTGCGGAAAACACTGAATTTATCCTAGTCGTTATCGTTGTTCAACTCATCGTTATTCTTGGCATCTACCGCATCCCCAACATTATCAACCAAATCATTGGAAGCTCCAACGAGGGAAGCAGTCTTAGCGGAAGCGTTGGTACTGCAAGCGCAGGTGTGACTATGCTCATGGGCGCCTCTAAGCTCTCAGGCATAAACCTCGCGGGAAAGGGTGTTGAAAAGGGAATGGATGGCTTTGCTAAAAAACTTAGTGGTGAGGGTGGTGCTCAACCACGTCCTCGCGTTATTGTTTCACCTCATTAAAAGGAGTTTTGCATGAAATGGGTACTTACATTAATAGTGGTTGCACTGTTTAGCGGTTGTGCAGCCAAAAACGAACAGTACAAAGACTTCAAACGCTCACCGTGCGCGTGTGTCGAAAAGGCAGTGGGCCATGCTTGAAAAAGTAAGGGAGAGCCTAAGTGTGTATCTTCTTGAAAAGAAGATGATAACCGTGCTTTTTTGGCTCAACATGGTGCAGTTTGCCGTAATCGTTGTATTGGTGGTGGGCATTTTCTCCCTTTTTCCCCTGAAAGAGAAAGTGCCTTTTTTAGTGCAGTTTTCTAACGCTGCGCAAAACTTTGTGACGGTCACACAGGCCAATAAAGACATGACCAACGAGGAAGCCTTGCGCACTGGTCTTGTTTCATCTTATGTGGATATGCGCGAAACGAAAAATAACATTGACGACCAACGCCGTTATGAGGCAGTGCGCGCACAAAGCGCACCTACTGTTTGGCGAGACTTTGAGGCTATCTTCAAACAAAAGGATGGCATTTACCAAAAGAAAGAGGACTACACAAGAGAGGTGCGTATCGTCAACGTCTCTTTTCTTCCTCGTACCAACATCGCACAGGTGGACTTTCAGGCTACCGTAAAGCGTGATGGTCGTATTCTTGATGTCTCAAATTTTAGGGCGGTGCTGTACTTCCAGTACACCGACAAGCTCAAAATCAAGTTTGATGAACTTACCTCAAATCCTATCGGTTTTCAGGTGACAAACTACAGCCTTTCCAAAATCGAAGCATGGACGGCGGGAGGGGAGCAACAATGAAAAAACTACTCTTAAGTGCGGTGCTTTGCGGGTTTGCCTTGGCTAACTCAAGCGTGTTTATAGATGAACCTACAAACCAAACGCCCCAGGGCGAAAGTACTCAGACCATTGTGGAAATGATAGACCTTAACGCCCTGCAAAAAAGCTTCTTTGTGGGCAAGAATGGAAACGAGAATAACATCCTTAACATAAAGTTTGAAGTTGGCAATACCTACCGTGTACGTACACGGTACGCCATGACCACGTTGATTGTTTTACACAATGACACCATCGCCCACTATGCTCTTGGGGATGAAACAGGTTTTGACATCAAGTCTCTTGGTGTCAACAAATATGATCTATCTAACATGGTCTTGGTCAAGCCCATGCAGATAGGCATTGACACCTCTTTGACCATTATCGGAGAGAGCGGCAATATCTACTCTTTTTATCTCTTTTCCACCGACTACACCAACGCCCAAAACCCAAACCTTGTGGTGTTTGTGAGCGAAGAGAGCGAACGCCTTGAACGGTTGCGTGTTCGCAACCTTGAAAAAGAAGCTTTTGAAAAAGCAGCCGAAGAAGAACGCAAAGCCAAAGCAGCGCAAGCGCAAGCCTTGGAAGATGAGGCCCGTTATCTCACCATCGGCGAGGGGATAAATGCGCTCAAGATTGACCGCCGCGAAATCCAAAGAGTCTTTGAGCAAAAGGGCGAAAAGAGCCTTTTGTCCGATGATATTTTTCGTGATAACAAGTTTACGTATTTTAAATACGATGCCAAGGATGCCAAGAGAAAGTTTCCCGTGATTTACCGTGTGGTGGATGGGTACGACAACCCCGTAAACTCTCGCGTGGTGGGAGACTATATCATTGCCGAAACCGTGGCCGACAAGTTTACCTTACGCATTGGTGAACTGTACGCTTGTGTGAGGGCGAAGCCATGAAAGAGAACTTGCGTATCTTCGCTATCGTGATGGGTGTTATCATCCTTGTACTTACCGCGTTGTTGTATTTTTCGGGTGCGTTTGAAAGTGAGGGCGCACCCATTGACAATGAAATGGTTTTAACCGACGGGACAAAATTTCCCATCGAGGCGTACGTGTTCCAAAGCAAAAAAGCACCAGTGAGCGAAGAGAGTTTGTTTACCAAGGAGGAGGAAAAGCCAAAAGAAGAGACAGAGGACACATTTAGCCGCTTGCGAAATGCTATCCAAACAGAAAGGTACACGCCTGATATTTTTCCAAAGAGGGAAGATACCGCAGCCAAAGAGCGTGAGCGTGAGCGCAACCGCCTCTTGGCCATGCGCCTTGCTCCTATCAGCGGCGAAACTCCAAAGAACACATGGCAGAAAAAGCCTGAGCCAAAAACAGACTTTGGAGATAGCCAGTTTGACAACCTCAAACGGCAAGACAAGGCATCAAGCGAAACCAAACTTTACCGCGCTATCACCGCAGACCGCATGATACCCGCCGTGCTTATCAATGCCATTTACTCCACCCTTGAGGGCAAAGTAACAGCACAAATCGAGGACGATATTTATTCGTCCCTGGGCAAAACTCTTTTGATACCAAAAGGCTCTCGCGCCATTGGTTTTTATACCAACAACAACCGCATTGGAGAAAACCGTTTGCGTCTCACGTGGCAGCGTATCATCACGCCACACGGCAGAAACATTATGCTCACCAATGCCCAAAGTGCGGACATTTTAGGCAATAGCGGCATCGTGGGCATCGTCGATAATCGCTACTGGGACAGATACGGAATGCCTCTAGCCCTCTCCACCCTTACCAATAGCGTGCTACTGCTCATTTCTCAATCGCAAAACGAGAACAACACCAACACCCAAATCATCCTCGATAATAGCCGTCAAGACCTCGGCTACATCATGAAAAACATCATTGATGAGCAAGTAAAAATCGCTCCGATTATCGAGGTTCAAGCGGGTTCACGTATCTTTATTAACCCAACGCAAGACCTTTGGTTTCCCGAACCCAAAGGGAATGAAATCATCGTGCAATATTTTGACAAAAAAAATTAACTCAAGGAGTCAAGGATGAAAAAGCTATTACTTATGCTTTTCGTGGTTTCCTCCCTTTTATTTGGAGAGGATAACAGCTTAAACGTGCGACCAACGCAAGACGTACGTTTTACCAATGGCTTTGGCACTATTTTTGCCAAGCCCATGCTAAACGATAAAAACTTGCAAGAAAAAATCACCTTGCAAGGCCAATTCAACGTTGACCCACAAAACAATGTTGAGATTGTCTTTGACAAAGTGCAATATCAAGGCAAACTCTATACCCTTAACAGCGCTTTTGTAAAAAAAAGCCGTTTGAGAGATAGAAACGCGGTACTCACCCGTGAAAGCGACTTTGTGGTCGTAGGTGGAAACCGTGACGAGCTTTTAAGCGTGTTAAACTTAGAAGTCGAGCCATCCAACGAAAAAGACGTGAACGACAAACTAGCCGAGGCGGGTTATGGTGGCAGCTCCACCAACAACTACTCTTCCCCAAGCGGAAGCGGTTTTACTCCAACCTATACCACAGACTCAAAAAGCAGTGATAACGATAGCGGATCATCATGGCAGCCCTCTAACGATGCCACGATGATTGTGGATTGTCCCGCTGCAACTTTAGTCGGTGGACTTGCAACTTACTACGCCCAACAAGGTACTGTGTGCGTAAAACAAACTTCCAACTCCGTCTATGAAAAATACGACACCCGTTCTTGCCGCAATAAAATTGACTACAAGAACAATCAAATCAGCCTTGGCTATGAAATGTACGTCACCACGCCCGAAGGTCAAGACATTATGGTACAACGATGCCAATACGAAGAACCCATCGAACTCAAAAGTGAAGTTGGTTCATGCAAAGCCACGGCAGACTTTGCAAACGATGTGGCCATCGTTGCAAAACAGTTTTATTACACCCACGAAAATCAACGGGTCAATGTTGGCCAATGTGTACCCACCGACATCACCGTCCCCCTTGAGCGCGACATGAACGCTTGCGCCAATGACCGCCACGACTTTGTAGCGGGTTTCTCTTACCCACAAGCACAATATTTCTACCGATACGAAAACGTCAAACGCAATATTGGCGAATGTGTCGATGCAGCGGGCTTTGCCTATGAACACTACATGGATGACACTACGTGCGATTGGGAAGTGGTAGATGGGCGCGTCTTTTACCGCCAACGGGTAGCTTATCAAGATTTACTTGGGGTGAAGCGCTTTGCGACTGATTGCCAAGTGACA
>Ga0194136_1000285_pt1 | contig 27559 bp, 16 predicted proteins | sample TARM_MetaG_T3A_1_FD_134023 | JGI IMG/M metagenome (GOLD analysis project Ga0194136, IMG submission 134023) | Freshwater microbial communities from Pennsylvania, USA, analyzing microbe dynamics in response to fracking - TARM_MetaG_T3A_14 (version 2) | ecosystem: Environmental > Aquatic >...
CAACCGTCGTTGATCGCGACATCGTGCGGCGGGTATTGGCGCGCGGCCGGCATCTCGGCCGCGATGCAGTGCAAAGCGTCCGCAGGCGACAACTCGATCGGCGCAACCAGCGCGACGTCGCGCAGCACGGCGGCCAGCGCCGTATCGAGCGGGGTGAGCGAGGTCGGGAGGCGCTGGGTGGTGACCATGGCCCGCTATGGACTGAATCGGCGGTGAAAGAAACCGGTTTGGGCCGGTCCGGGTCCCCGTCATTAGACCGATGGCGCGTTGACGCGGACCCCAAACTAGTTGCAAAAGAAACCAATATGACCGGGTTCCAGAGGCCCGGCACAACCATAATGGCCAATGTGCCAAATCGGGAGGGAGACAGAATGATCGCGACCAGACTAGCCATGTTCGGGACGCTCGCAGCCGCGCTGCTGGCTTCCTCGGCCGTATCGGCGCAGGTATCCGACGACATCGTCAAGATCGGCGTACTGACCGACATGAACGGCCCGGCTTCGACGCCGACCGGACAGGGCTCGGTCACCGCCGCACAGATGGCGGTGGACGATTTCGGCGGCACCGTGCTCGGCAAGCCTGTTACGGTGATCGTCGGCGATCACCAGCTCAAGCCCGATATCGGCGCGACCATCGCGCGGCGCTGGTACGACGTCGATCAGGTCGACCTCATCGTCGACGTGCCGGTGTCGGCGGTCGGGCTTGCGGTGCAGAACATCGCCAACGAGAAGAAGAAGCTGTTCATCACGCACTCGACCGGCGCGACCGACTTCCACGGCAAGTTCTGCTCGCCCTATGCGATGCAGTGGGTGTTCGACACCCGTGCGCTCGCGGTCGGCACCGCGCAGGAAGTCGTGAAGCGGGGCGGCGACAGCTGGTTCTTCATCACCGACGACTACGCGTTCGGCCATTCGCTGGAGAAGGATGCCTCCGCCGTCGTGACCAGGAACGGCGGCAAGGTGCTCGGCGCAGTGCGGCCGCCGTTCGCGACGCCTGACCTGTCGTCCTTCATCCTGCAGGCGCAGGCCTCCAAGGCCAAGATCATCGGCATCGCCGGCGGGCCGCCGAACAACACCAACGAGATCAAGACCGCCGCCGAGTTCGGTGTCTTCGCCGGCGGCCAGCAGATGGCCGCGCTGCTGGCGCTGATCACCGACATCCATTCGATCGGCCTGTCGGCCGCGCAGGGCCTGCTGCTGACCACGTCGTTCTACTGGGACATGGACGACAAGACCCGCGAATGGTCGAAGCGCTATTTCGCCAAGATGAACCGGATGCCGACGATGTGGCAGGCCGGCGTCTATTCCTCGGTGACCGCCTATCTGAACGCGATCAAGGAGACCGGCACCGACGATCCGCTCAAGGTCGCGGCCAAGATGCGCGAGAAGCCGGTGGAGGATTTCTTCGCCCGCAACGGCAGGCTGCGCGAGGACAATCTGATGGTGCACGACCTCTGGCTGGTTCAGGTCAAGACACCGGCGGAGTCGAAATATCCATGGGATTATTACAAGATCCTGGCCAAGATCTCGGGCGAGGACGCATTCGGGCCGCCGGATCCGGCCTGTGCGATGGCAAAGAAGTGAGATCAGCGAATGACGGATAGAGGGTAGCGAATAGGTGCGACCGTCAGCTATTCGCCACTCACTGTTTGCCGCGCTAGCGCGCCACCCCGATCTCGCGGAAATATCTCAGCACGCCGGGGTGGATCAGGTTGGGATCGGGCGCCGCGGCGACGGTGTTCGCCGCGGTGGTCTCGCAGGCCTGGACGAGCTTCTTGCAGAAATCAGCCTCGGCGCCATGCAACGTCTTCGCCAGCCGATAGGCGACGTCGTCGGGCAAGCTGTCGCGCACCAGGATGTAGCTCCAGGAGCCGATCGAAACGATCGGCTCGTTCTGCTTCGGATAGCTGCCGGCGGGGATCGTCAGCGGCTTGAGGAAACTGTGCTTGGCGCGGACGCGCGCGATCTCGTCCGCGGTCGGCGCAATGAACCGCGCTCCCGTCGCGCTTTCGGCGAGCTTGGTGAAACTCGGCCAGCCGATTCCGGCGCCCCACAGCGCGGCGACGCGGCCATCTTCCAGCATCGCGGGGCCATCGCCGGCGCGATCGAGATAGACCGATTTGAAATCCTCGTCCTGCTTCAGCCCGATGCCGTCGAGGATGTAGCGCGACAGGATCGGAATGCCGGACCCCTTGGCGCCGAACGCAACCGATTTTCCGACCAGATCCTGGATCGTCCGGTACGGGCTGTCGGCGCGCACCACGAACATGCCGGGGGCCGAATACATCGCGGTGAGGATCCTGAGTTTCGTCGCCTTCGGCCGGCCGATGCCCATGAAGGCCTCGTAGGCCGGCTCGCCGGCAACGGTTGCGATGTCGACGCTGTCGGCCTCGAGCAGCGGAATGTTCTCGCTGGAGCCCTTGGTGTTGCGCGGTTCGATCGACAGTGTCGGATCGGCCGCGTTCATCACCTCGGCGAGGGCGTTGCCATAGAGCGGAAAGCCGCCGCCCGGCGTCGCCGTGGCGAAACTGATCGTAGTTTTGGAAATGGTCTTGCCCCCCTCTTGCGCCGCCGCGCCGCCCGCCAGCAGCGCGCCGGCGCAGATCATAACAGCGAATTTCATCCCGAGCCTCAAGCATTGCACATGAGCAAGACTATCGTCGCACGGGCGGTGTCGTAGGCAAAGGCGGCGTTTTGTGAAACCATGACGGCAACAGTCACGAGAAAATGACGGGAGACATGATGATCCGGTTCGCACGTGCCGCCTTGCTTGGTTTGGCCTGCTGTCTTGCTTCGCTCAGCCCCTCAACCGCATCCGACTATCCGAACCGGCCGGTGCGCTGGCTGATCGGGTTTGCCGCCGGCGGCCCGGTCGACATCGTCGCCCGCATCATGAGCCAGTGGCTGTCGGACCGTCTCGGCCAGCAATTCGTGGTCGAGAACCGCGCCGGCTCCGGCGGCAACATCGCGGCCGCCGCCGCGATCAACTCGCCGGCGGACGGTTACACGCTGCTATTCGTCGCGCCCAACAATGCGATCTCGGCCTCGCTCTACAAGAAGCTGCCCTACGACTTCCTGCGCGACACCACGCCGGTCGCCAGCATCATGCAACTCACCAACATGCTGGTGGTCTCGAATGCGATGCCGGTGAAGACGGTTCAGGAATTCATCGACTACTGCAGGGCCAACCCGGGCAAGATCGCCTACGCCTCGTCCGGCAACGGCACCTCGGTGCACATGTCGGCCGAGCTATTCAAGGCGATGACCAAATGCGACATGCAGCACGTGCCGTACCGCGGCTCGGCGATCGCCTTCCCCGACATCATCTCCAACAAGGTGCAGCTGATCTTCGACAACCTGCCATCTGCGCTGGAGCAGTCGCGCGGCGGCAGCGTCCGGGCGCTCGGCGTCACCTCGCCGACGCGCTGGCCGGGCGTGCCCGATGTGCCCGCGATCGCCGAGACCGTGCCGGGCTTCGAATCGGTCGGCTTCTACGGCATCTCCGCGCCGAAGGGCACGCCGCCGGAAATCGTCGATGCGCTGAACAAGGCGGTCGGCGAGGCTCTGAAGGACCCCAAGCTGGTGGCGCGACTCGCCGAGGTCGGCGGCATCCCGAAGCCGATGACCCCGGCCGAATTCGGCAGACTGGTGGCGGACGAGACCGAGAAATGGCGCAAGGTGGTGGAGTTCGCCGGCGTCTCGGTGGACTGAGGCGCCGGCCGCCGAGCGCGCCGCCAATGGCTCCCCACCGCTGTCCCCTACGGCGCGCCGTGGGATTCGGCCGCGCCGCCGGATGCGGCGCCCGGGGCCTCCCGCGCGGCATTGCCGAAACCCCACGCACCCTGTAAACGGAGCCCGCACCGTTGCCGGCCGCCCCTCCGCGGCCCGCAAGGCGGCGGGGCCTGTAGCTCAATGGTTAGAGCCGGCCGCTCATAACGGTCTGGTTGCAGGTTCGAGTCCTGCCGGGCCCACCAAGAGGATCAATAACTTACTGGGTCCTCGTTGCCCGTAGCGCGACGGCCGCACCAGAAACCGCACCAGATACGTGCGCTTTCGTTCGTGCGACAGTTCGCGCATCGCAAATCGCTCGATGGGCTGGTCCAACTTGGGTCATGGCAAATCTAATCATCCCCCACTCATCGATTGGTGGAGATACTCCAACAAAGCCGCTGATTAAGAGACGCATGATTTGCAAGAAATATCAGTAGCTATTCCGACAAATGGGCAGATGGAACAGCATTGAACGAACGAGAGCCTTTTGATCTGTCGGAATGCTGGGTCCACTCGCTGTTGTTCGGCGCGCGGTTTGCCCCCCGATCGGCGCCGAAGGTTGACCCTGGCCAACACAGCCGAATTCATTGAACCGTCACGGGAATGTTCATTACGTATGGGGTCAATGTTGTAAGCTGATTGGGGTCAAAGTTCGGCGCTTATTCAAAGCCTGGCGGCGATAAAGGCAAAGGTCACACGTTCGAATCGTGTCGGGTGCGCCACTTCCGTACAGAACTGGGCACGCCAAAACCTGCCGTTTTTGCGCTTGAAGCCGCGACGAGCGTGCGCAGCCGCCAGTTCCGGCACCTGTCGCAAGCGCGACTTGACCCAACTGCAACATGAACAGAGCCGCAATGCCGCTGGCCACCACACTGCCCTTGCCGCCGGAGCACCCTGTTCTGGAGCACTTGGTATCGCGCTCGCAGTCTATTGTCCGACGACAATGCGATTGACACAATACATGCTCCGAGAACAAGCGTTGTAAGCTAAGCCTTCGATCTTTAGTCGGAGCGTTCAGGGATCCTCGACGCCAAGGCGCCCGTCAGACCACGCCCGCTCAAATGTTGTCAGCACGATGATCCGTAGATGGGAGCAAGGGAGGCATCCGTTTTGCATTTTATTCCTTCAACCGTCTGGCGGTTTGCACATGTCATGTCGGAGTGGACTTCTCGTTACATGCGGAGTCGATACGAGCTCATAGATCCTGTCATCACTCAAGCCCTTCAGACAGCCGAGCCTTTCCAGTGGTGCCGGGACTTGGAACGAAAAGCCCCATCCGCTGCGGCCCCCCGATACTTTGGGTATCGCGTCCATCACTAAAGTAGCGATCAGTTAAACCCCCGTGCAATAGAGCAACTATTCAATGTCTCCTAGGTGGATGAAGAGCCAAATGTTTTGGTCTCGTTATTTTCGCGCGGAGAAGCCAATGAGTAATTTTGTACGTCTCTCAGCAGGATTGATCGCTGCAGTCCTGATCACCGCCCCAGCTATGGCGCGCAAGCACCACGTCAAGTCCTGGCATGACAAGAGCGGGGCTGTTGTCGAAAGTTCGAACGTCGTGCACATCAATGGCCGTCATTGCATTCGCGCTCCGGATGTCGGCGCATTTGCGTCCGATCCTTACCGGAGGCCTCCCTGCGAACCGGCGCGTTGGTACTGAACTACTAGCGGGCGGAATGTGATTCGCATTCTGCCCGCTCCCGATCTCAAACTCGGCAACACACTGGCGGCGTGGCTATCCCGAAACTTGCAGACCCCTAGTCGAGCGACGAACCCCAAAGAACTTCCACGTTAGAATTTGGCCCAATCGTAGGCACCGACGGAAGTAGCCGCCTCGCAGCACTGTTGAGAACCCTCGCAGAAGTCCAGCTGAAGCCCACTACTCTTCTGGCATAGAGCAATGGAGAAAGACGATGCGCGTTTCATTGGCTTTGAGCTTGTTGCTCGGCTTGACTGCTTTGACGAGTACCCAAGCGACCGAGCAACGCCATCGGCGAGATCGTGTTGTCGTTCGCCCAAGTTTCACCGCGGGTTTTCCAAGCCAAGGCTACCGACCGGGTGGACCAAGTCCGATTAGCAACGTTCCTAATTCTGACGATCCCTCTGAGCTCGGCGGGCAACCACCTTGTGGCTGTTGAGACGCCACGGACGGACGGATCGTACCCCCGACACGCAATCAGACTGCGATTGCCCCGCTCCGACGCCCCGACCGGTCCGGACGTCGATGTTTGCGATACGCCGCCCAGCGATTTCTCTTGACAGCCACGGCTACACTCAGCGCTTCTGCTTAGCGTAACGCGGTCCCATGCGCGATCAGTGCTCCCAGGCAGGTGCTCCATGTGGCCTTTGCAATTAATCAACAATAGCGGGCAGAGTGAACTGAAAAACCGCTCCGCGGGGAACATTCGCGCCCGCAAATAGCCGCCCACCATGCGACTCGATAATTGATTGACAGATCGACAAGCCAAGCCCGAGTCCGCCAGGCTTCGTCGTGAAGAATGCTGTAAAGAGCCTTTCGATAGCAAACGACGATAGCCCGCCCCCCGTATCCCGTACCCTTACAAGGACATCCGAATTGTCAACCGCGGTCTCGATCAGCACCTCTCGCGAACGATCATCGACGCTCTGCGTCGCTTCCATCGCGTTGATCACGAGGTTCAACACCACCTGCTGCAGTTCCACCCGATCGCCCTTCACGGGCGGAAGGTGGGCTGAGAGGTCAGTGCGCACGCAAACGCCATACTTGACTGCTTCTCCACGAGTGAGCTCCACAACCTCGAGGATGCCCTGGTTGATATCAAGCGGCTTGCTGCTCAAGGAAGTCCGCTTAACGAGGCCGCGTATTCTGTCGATGACGTCGCCGGCACGCTTGCCGTCCTGCGCGATCTGCATAAGTGCTTCCCACGCTTCCTCTAGATCTGGCGGCTCCGCGCGCAGCAAGCGCTGGGCCGCTTGAGCGTTGGTGACCATTGCCCCAATCGGCTGCTTCACTTCATGCGCTATTGACGCTGTGAGCTGCCCCATCGTCGCGACGCGATTCGCATGTGCGAGTTCCTTCTCCATGCGTCGCGCTTGCGCTTCCGCGCGCTTACGCTCGGTTAGGTCAACAACAAAAGTCACCCATCGGTCTTGCCGCTCATCAATCGCAGCGGTCCCAACCATCACCGGAACGCGCGTGCCGTCCCTGCGGACGTATTCATCTTCGAATTGCTGGACCGCACCGTTCGCTTCAAGCGCCGCGAAAGGAACGGTTGCGACCCCGAGCCGTGCTGGCCCCGTCAGATCGGCCCAACGAAGGCGCCCCGCAGAGAGGTCTTCGCGCTCATATCCCGCGATCTTAAGGAACGCATCGTTTGCCTCGAAGATCCCACCGTCGCGGCCGGAGATGCATATTCCGACAATGTTGGCGTCGACCAACCTCCGGATCTTGGCTTCCCGCTCTTCGAGCTCACGATACAATCGGGCGTTCTCAAGAGCTATGGCCGCTTGAGATGCCAGCAGCTTGAGAACCGCTGTTCCGGTCGGGACAAATGCTCGGGGCACAAGGTTATTTTCAAGATAGATTGCTCCGACTAGTTTGTCTTGCGTCACGAGAGGCAAACAAAGAACAGAGCGTGCCCGCCGATCCTGTATATAGCGATCAGCGGCGAACGACGGTTCGACCGTGGCATCGTCGAGAATGACGGTCTTTCGCGTTCTCATGACATATTGTAGGACTGATCTCGGCAACGCCGTATCCAGACGGCATTGAAAACGCGCTCCCCCGCCATCATTGTTTGCGGTCGCTTCGGCAACAATCCGCTCTTCCATTCCCTCCGACAGAACGAGCACCGCTCGTTCAGCGCCTGCCTGAGCAAGTGCCAGTCGAGTTAGCTTTTCTACCAACCTTTCGAGCGCAATCTCACCGGCAATTGCCTGTGATATTTGCAGCACAATCGCCAAGTCCAGGTGTTCGATCGGCTGCTCGATGGTCCGCGTTCCGAAGGGATTCCGATCCAGAGCCCCGAGGCACGGATGCAACGCGTCTAGCTGAAGCACCTTTCCATCTGCTCCCCAGCGCTTGTAGCAGTACCGCGCCTCTTGGAGATGGACGCGACCCACTGTTTCAAGACCATGAGCGAGATAGAATCGAGCGGCTAGTTCATGCGCAAGCGCCTCATTTTGCACGAAGCCGCTCGAGCGGGCAGATCGAATCGCCGACTCGAACAGACGCATTGCCTCAATGTCTTTTCCTCGAATACGTGCGATCTCAGCTCCAACGAGAGCGGCTTGGTCTGCGAAGTTCTCGGAGCAAGCACTCGCCAGAGCCTCAAGTTCTTCGTGATTAGATATGAGCGTTTCTAGGGTCGATGGATCATCACCGGAAACGACAGAGCCATGGTGGGCCGACAGACTGAGCGAACTGTAAAGGTAGTAGTCGGCCGCTTCGATCGGTGAGGGTAGCGACCACAGCAGTTTTTCGACTATGCGCCCAATCTCAAGGGCCTCGGCATATTCGCCAGCGAAAAAGCGAGCCCGGAGCTTGTGTATCCAGTACTTCCGACCGGTCCGACCACTGTCCAACAAATCGCTTTCGATTTTGCGCTCTTCGAGCTCATCACCGCCTAGAGAACCAAATTTCGGACCGCGCCCACGGAGCATCTGTATAAGGCCAAGCAGCCCCCCAAGCCAGTCGACGACCGGGCTAAACCTCGCTTTCCTCGCGAATTCAAGACCGGCTACCGCCGCCTTTTCTGCATCAAGGAGCGCGTCCCCGGACGCGAGCATATTCTCAACTAGAACAGCGTCACTGTATCCGGCGAAAAGAAGATCCCCGTTCTCCCTCGCCAACTCCGCCGCTCGTCGTAATAGTTCCCGTCCCGCCCGCACGTGTTTCGTCAACAACATCAACTGGGCGCCGAAATGCAGATATATGCGTGGCTTTAGACGAGTGAAGCCGAGCCTTTCGATGAGTTCATAGCCAGTCTGTCCGAATCGAAATGCGTTCTCATAATCACCGAAATGCTTTCCAGCGATCAGGCCGAGGCCCACATACGCCAGACACGTCCCTTCGCTGTTCCCTTGCTCTAAGCCAATGCTCAAAACTTTGCATACAGCCAATATCCACAAATTAGGATCGGAAAGGAAAGCCGGCGTTGACATCTTGAGCAAGATATCGATCGTCGCGAGCGCTTCGGGAGCCAGCAAGAGAGGGAATTTTAGCAAATCCTCGACTGTACGGTCCTTGAGTTGCGAGCAAATGTGATTGTACTGCCGACGCGCTTCATCGTCTGTCGGCTGCAAACTCCAGTTGCAACCGAGGTGGTTCAGATACGCCAAACCGACAAGCACGGCACGTTCATTTCGCCCAAACGTTGTGTGCAGATCAATCTGCAATGACGTAATAGCGGCCCGATCAGCGGTAGTGATAGCACGAGCTGAGAGCAATTCCAATCTTTGCTCGGCTTCGGTCAACGCTCCGGTCAGGAATTCGCATTCAGCGCGAATGAGCTCAAATGATAACGGCAGCTGCAACTGGCGCTTTTGTGAATGGTCTGACAACAGACCAGCACCTGCACTGAGATAGGAGAGCGCAGATGCATAGGCATTCGAGTCCTTTGCTCGCCGTGCTGCGAGGAGGTTGAGCTCAGCGAGTTGTTCGCGCTTGTCACGATCGATACGCGCCACGCCATGATTGAGTTGATTGACAATATCGAATATTGCCTCTTCACGCCGCTCAAGCGCCGTCTGAGTGAGCATGAGATGGCCGATCAAAAGATGATAGTCGGCACGCTCCTCTTCGGAGATCATCGAATACGCCGCCTCCTGAACTCGATCATGCGCGAACCGATAAGAATCGGCTCGCCGCTCCAACAGACCGAGATGGAGCGCCGGCCACAGTGCGGCCTCCACGCCTTCCTTCGTCGACTCGAGGATCGTAGACAGCAGCGTGGTTCCGGCAGCATTGCCGAGACAGGCCAGATATCGCAGCGCCGCCTGGGTTTTAATGGGCAAACGTGCCAGCTTGCCGACCATGAGATCCACAACGTTGTCGGTACATCCCATGGCGCGGATACGCTCGAGATCCCAAGACCACCTCGCTGAGGTATAGTCGAATGTAAGCGAGCCTTCCTCAGCCAGGAGAGAGACAAATTGGCTGACAAAAAACGGATTGCCGCCCGTCTTCTGATAAACAATTTGCGCGAGCTGGGCTACGCTTGCGAGCTCACTGTGGAGTGTGTCTGCGATAAGCTGCTGCAAGTCGTGCACCGTCAGAGCAGAAAGTTCGATCGCACGGATCCTCCCGTCGAGCTCACGTATCCTCTCGAGTCGCCTTATCAACGGGTGGTTGGCTTCGACTTCGTTATCTCGATAGGCACCCACCAAAAGCAGGTGTTGCAAATTGGACCGGGTTAGCAAATCCTCGATGAGATCCAGCGTCGCCGCGTCCACCCACTGCAGGTCATCGATGATCAAGATCAGCGGATGTTCCGCACGAGCTAGAGCAGCGACGAAGCGTCGGATTGTCAGCTGGAACCGGCTTTGGGCCTGCTGCGCCGGAAGTTCTGGCACCGGCGGTGGTTCACCAACAATGAGCCTCAACTCAGGGACTAGATCCACTACAAGTCGCCCATTGGGCCCTAAAGCCTCCTGAAGCGAGAGACGCCAACTAGCGAGCTCGGCGTCGTTAGTGCTGAGAAGTGATTGTACGAGCCCTTCAAAGGCCTGCACCACCGGAAAGTAAGGAACATTGCGCTGGTGGGGGTCGCATTTGCCAGAGGCGACAACGCCTCGGGGCGTCACCACGGACTTATGCAGTTCGCCAACAACGGATGACTTTCCGATCCCCGCGTAACCAGAGATCAGCACGAGTTCTGTCGAGCCGGTCCTCACGACATGATCGAAGGCCGCAAGCAGGGCCCGGATCTCGCTCAGCCTTCCATACAATTTCTCCGGAATTATGAGCCGATCAGGGACGTCGTTTTGACCGAGTGGAAAGCTCGAAGACGGCGAGCCGATCTCGACGTTTGCCAGACAGCGTCTCAGATCTTCTTCCACACCAATTGCAGTCTGGTAGCGATCTTCGGCAGTTTTCGCGAGCAGCTTCATCACGATCGCGGAGATCGCGTCCGAGATATCAGGTCTTCGCTCACGGACGGAAACCGGTCGCTGAGCGATATGGCAGTTCACCCACCCCATTGGGTCTGCGGCGACAAAGGGCAGTTGCCCCGTCAGCATCTGATAAAAGGTGACACCGAGTGCATAGAGATCACTCCGAGAGTCGACCGAGCGGTTCATGCGTCCTGTCTGCTCGGGGGCCATGTACGCAAATGTGCCGGCGATCAATTCGGGCGGTCCCAAGCCATGTCGCTCGCGCCGCAAGCGCGAAGCGATGCCAAACCCGGTCAGACGCACCCGTCCGTCCAGGCAGTTCACCAGTATATGAGCGGGCTTTATGTCTTTGTGAACGATACCGTGCCGATGGACAGAGCCTAACGCAGCTACGGTGCCGAGCGCCAAATGAAGAAAGTCCTTCGGATCCATGGCTGCGCCAAGCAGTCCCTGGAGCGGCTCGCCGCCAGGATCCTCAAGCACCAGGGCCGTCTGCCCTGCTCTGCTCGCAAGCTCCAAAGGCCGAATGGCACCTGCCAACGCAAGTTCGTGCCTCAGCTCATATTCTCGCTTTAGCCGCTCCACGGTTGATGGCGAGGGTCGATCCACGGTGGGTACCAAGACGAGCACGGCGTCCGCCCCACCATCTTTCCCTCGCCGCTTCGTTCGGTACAAGACTCGATCGCTATCCTGAGACACGACCTCGACCCCATCTACGCCGAGGCCATCGATGGAAAGGGATCGACTCACTTGACGAGCCTGTTGTTTGACACGCGTGGGTCCGGCTCCGTCCCGAAAAACCTCATTACGCTCATTAGCGATCCGCTAGGTCGCCCTCGATCGACAGCAGTTCCTCGAACGCTCGCACATCGCCACGAGGAAAACGCGACCACACAGGTGTTCAGTTTCGATCACGCCTCATCGGTATCTGACCGACGTTTCAAAGCCTCATTGACACATTCAAGAAGCACAGACTCATCAAAGGGTTTGGTTAGAAAGCCAATAGCTCCGTGCTTCATAGCCTGACTTCGTACCCGCTCGTCAGAGAAGGCGGTTATAAAGACCATTGGGACTAGCCGACCTTGAGCAATCAAACGCTCTTGCAGATCAAGACCACTCATCCCTGGCATGGCCACATCTACTATCAGGCAGCATGCCTCATTTAAATGAGGCGACGATAACAGCTCTTCCGCCGACGCAAAACCGCGCGCCAAAAACCCCATCGCCTTGAGCAATCGCACGGTCGCCCCGCGTAGCGAGACGTCATCATCAACCACCAAAACCGTCGGCACTTCCACGTGACGGTCTCTCTTCATTGAGAGGATAGAGACCCAGTGGCATCTGTGCCAGAAACCACCGGTCCACCAAATAACATAGCAATTTCAGATCGAGAACTATACTTAGGTTTCGAGTCTCCTGATCGCACCACGCTTGGGGGCCTTTGTGTTTTCATCTGAGCACCTAAACCTTCAGCTATCAAAGCTGACCTCCGTGGCGACCGAACTCGTGTGGTACGATCCCTGCCGGCGCAGATAAGTCATTCCAGTCCCCTCCCGATCGCCGAAGCACTAAACGCGAAGACGTTGAATTTCTCGATACAAGATACCGGACAATGATCCATCAAATCTTCCAAAGGGACTGACATTATTCCCTAAGTGCACGCCGTGGCCGCAATCGTCGGAGTAGCTAAAATCGCTGTCGGACACCCGGCGGCGTTGACTTTCAATCCCTCGATTGCGGCGAAGGAATAGCCTTGCTCGAGTACTATTTCGGTTCATCGCTGCGCCATCTCTCCAAGGTCGCCTTAGCCTTGGACTATGCGCCAGCGGGAATTTCAAAAATTGACGTCGGACTGACCACCGCAATCATGATCGCGCTACGTTGCCTAAAGCGCCATCGGGTGTGACTAGTCGGTGCCCGCCGCTGGAATGGTAAATTCAAAGACTGCGCCCCCTCTGAGTCCCTGCCGGGCGGTCAGTTGTCCACCATGCCCCTCAACGATTGACCGGCAAATAGACAACCCGAGCCCCAAACCTCTCTGCTTGGTCGTATAAAATGCGGCGAACAGGTCATCGACAGCCAACGATGGCAGTCCGGGGCCGGCGTCCTGGACGCTGACGAGTACGCCCGCATCAACTGTAGCAGTAGTAATCATTAGTTGCCGGGAACCGCCGCTAACGGCATCCATCGCTTCAATCGCATTGACGATAAGGTTGAGTACGACTTGCTGCAGTTCCACTCGATCTCCGCGAATCGCTGGCAGACGTTCTCCAAACTCGGTCAGAACCAGCACATTGTTCTTCGTCGTTTCGCCCCTAGTGAGCTCGAGCACCTCTCGGATCGTCTCGTTGACTTCCAATGCATCCCTCCGAGGAGGCACTTTTCCGATCAAAGCACGAGTCCGGCTGATGATCTCGCCCGCCCGGCTTCCATCCTTGACGATATCGCCAAGAATAAGTTGAATTTCTTCCAAGTCCACAGGACTCGCATTGAGGAACCTAAGTCCAGCATTGGCATTCGTGACCGTCGCGGCTATCGGTTGCTGTATCTCGTGTGCTATCGATGCCGTGAGTAGCCCCATGGTCGCAACTCGATTGGCATGCGCCAACTCGCGCTCCATTTTGCGTGCCCCTGCTTCGGCCTGCTTAAGCTTCGACAGATCGAGTACAAAAACTACCCCATCTGCCTGACGCTCATCGAATGTCGCCGATCCAATCAATACAGGCACTCGCGTGCCATCTTTGCGCAAACATTCCTGTTCGTAAGGCTGGATGACAGCGGGAGCTAATAGCTCCCGCCTGACTTGGTCAGTGCTGCTCTGCCACCCCGACGCCATGAGCTCCGTCCAGCGGATGCGGTGCTCTGAAAGGTCTGCCCGGTCGTAGCCAACAATCTTGAGGAACGCATCATTGGCTTCGACAATTTCGCCAGTTCGCAACGTGATAGCAATTCCTACAATGCTCGTGTCGACCAAGCGCCGGATCTTAGCTTCCCGCACCGCCAGATCCTTGTAAAGTCTGGCATTTTCGTAAGCGATTGCAGCCTGCGACGCCAACAGTTTGAGGATGGCGCTCCTCGCCGGAACGAACACGCGAGGCGCCAGATTGTTTTCGAGATAGAGCACCGCCACAAGCCGCGCCTGTGTCGTCAGCGGCAAACAAAGAACTGAACGGACCTGTCGCTGCCGCACATAGGGATCCATTGCAAATTCAGGCTGGATCATGGCGTCATCTATAACAACTGTGTCGGCCGTGCGGACGACGTATTGAACGACGGATTCCGGATGCGCCGAGTCAACAGCTTCGCGAGCCCGAACGATCAATCCGCTGTCGCTAATGGTCGCTTCAGCCGCTATTTGATGTCCGACTTCGCCAAGAACAATTAACAGTGCACGCTCGGCACCTGCGTGAGTGAGAGCATTACGTAGCAACGTGTCGATCAATCTATCCAGAACAATCTCACCGGCAACCGCTTGCGAGACCTGAATTACCGTGGCCAAGTCCAGCCGTTCGATCGGCTCCCCGATAGTGCTCGTCGAGCCCGATTCGTAAATATTGGTCGCGAGACGTGGATGGTCCTCATCGAGCTGCTGCACTTTTCCATCAGCTCCCCATCGCAGGTAGCAGTAACGAGCATCGTATAGGAGGACGTCGGAGATCCTTCGAAAACCACGAACGGCGTAGAACAGCGCAGCACGCTCATTCGCCACCGCCTCAATATGGACAAATCCGTTCGTCCGCGATGAGCTAATCGCTTGCTCGTACGAACGTTCCGCATCTAGCTCACGTCCCTCGATTCTGGCGATCTCCGCACGAACAAGCGCAGCCCGACCATCGAAGTTCTCGCCGCAATTTTGGGACCAGATCTCAAGCTGTCGGCTGTATTTCTGTAACATTTCGAAGTATTGGCAGCCCTGCGGGCCGGCAGCGATGTCACAACGCGCAGCTATCGCCAATGCGCCGTAGAAATAGCACTCAGCCTTTTCGAAAATCGCTGGCGTTGTCCAAATCAGACGATCTGCTCTAAGGGTCGCATCGACAGCTACGTCATAGTCTCCAGCAAAGAACCTAGCTTGCAGTTTTCGCGTCCAGTACCAGCATTCAGGCAGCGCCAATGTGCCATCTGCGGCAAGATGGCGTTCAAATTCACTCTCATTGAATGTATCATTGTCAAAACAACCAAACTTTTGCGTTAGGCCGCGTAACGTTCGAATGAGTCCAAGCTGCGCGGCGATAATGTCTGAGACAAAGCCGAATCTCGCCTTCTGCGCAAATTCAAACCCCTTTTCCGCTTCCGACTGAGTCAGAGCGAGTGAATCACCTGCCGCTAGCATATTTGTGTTGAGGTTATTGCAGGCGTATCCGGCGATCGTCATATCGCCAACCTTGTTGGCGGCGTCGAACGCTTGCCGCATCAAATCCCGGCATAAGATGATGTGCCGATTCCACGGCATTACGAACTGCGCGAACCAAAGATATGTTCGAGCGGTGAAGCGTTTTAAACCGCGCTTTTCGACCAGGTCATATCCAACCCGAGCAAACTCAAATCCCGCGGAATAATTCTCGAACCGCGGTCCTGCTATCATTCCCAGCCAGACATATGCCACACATGATGCATCGCAGTTCCCATTCTCGATGCTTAGATTGACCGCACGACAGCTGGCAACCGAGAAGAGATTGGCGTCCGTGAACAACGCCGGCGGGAGAATCTTGCTGATAACGTCAAGGGTCGCAAGCGAGCCAGGGTCAGTCATCAGTCGTAGATCAAGAAGATCTTTGATTTCTAGGTCGTCTCCAAGATGCGACCATATGCGTGCATATTCGTCGCGCGCCTCCTGCTCCGTCGGATGTGCCGACCACATGACACCGAGATGACTAAGGTACTCCAGGCCAACGGCAACAGCTCGATCGCTTCGATTCAGCGTGGTGTAGAGATCAATCCGAATACATGCGACGTTCGCTCGTTCAACTGTGTCGGACGCCTGCCGCGAGAGTTCCGTTAGTCGCTCTTCCGCGGCATCGAACTCTCCGACGAGAAACTCGCACTCAGCCCGTTGTAGATCGAGCTGGAAGCTCAGTTGACGCTGCCGCACCCAACGGTCATCTCCGAGTTGCTCCTGTCCGGCCTTGAAGTATGTCGACGCTGACACATAGGCGGTCGACGCTTTGGCGCGATTTCCCGCGATCAGATTCAGCTGCGCCATTTCATCGCGTTCGTCGGACGAACCTGCAGCCGACATCCCGAGATTGAGTTGACTAACTATTTCGAAGACCGCCTCCTCCAGGCGCTCAGGAGGCGTTTTTGCCTTCAGCAGCCTCCCAATCTGCAGGTGGTTGGCAGCACGGGATGGTTCTGCAATTAGAGAGTAGGCGGCTTCCCGCACCCTATCGTGAGTAAAGTGGTACTGCATTCCGCGGCGCTCGACCAGCTCCTGACGCACCGCCGCCGCCAGGACCAAATGCACCTGCTCCTTCGGGCTGCCGAGAACGATCGATAGCATCTCAGTATGAGCGCTCGCTCCAAGGCATGCGAAGAGCTGAAGTGCCCTTTGTGTCTTAGCCGGCAAATGAAGTAGCTTTCCAACTACCAGCTTTACAACGCTATCGGCATATGTGTTAGCGTGAAGACTCCTAAGATCCCAATTCCAGCGTAGCGCGCCGAGATCAAACGAGAGCACCCTTTCATCGGCCAGGGTCTGCAAGAACTGAGTCACAAAGAAGGGATTTCCGGACGTCTTCTTGTGCACTATCTCCGCCAGGGGTGCTGCGCACGATGGCTGGCAGCGAAGCGCATCCGTCACCAGCTCTGCCACCTGTTCGTTACCAAGTGGGCCAAGGCGGATCTCTTCAACAAGACCTCCGGCACGGCGTATTGCCCCAATCTTGCTCGTAAGCGGATGTTCGGAATCAACCTCGTCATCTCGATACGCGCCGATCAGCATCAAGAATCGCAGGTCGGATTGAACAAGCAGATATTCAATTAGCTCGAGCGTCGCGATATCTAGCCACTGCAGGTCGTCGAGAAACAAAACAAATGGATGCTCGGGGCGCGCAAAGACCGCAAGAAAGCGCCCGAGTACGAGTTGGAATCGACGCTGGGAATCCGTAGGAGGCAATTCAACGACTGGCGGCTGATCGCCAAGAATCAGTCCTAGTTCCGGCACAAGGTCAACAACGAGCCGCCCGTTCGGTTCTAGGGCCTCCTGCAGCGCGCTACGCCACTCGTTCAGCTCTGCCTCACTCTTCCCGAGAAGCGCGCGGATGGGGGCCTGCAACGCTTGCTTAAAGGTAGAATATGGGATGTCATGCATATACTGGTCGAACTTACCGCCCGAAAGCAGCCCTCGACGCGGTACGAGCGTTCTGTAGAACTCATTGACGACGGCCGACTTGCCGATACCGGACTTTCCCGACACCAGCGCCAAGATAGGCGCCTCCCCGCGCGCTATACGATCGAACGCTGCGAGTAACGCATTGATCTCAGGCTCCCTCCCGTACAATTTCTCGGGCATCATGAGCCGATCGGGCACGTCATACTGCCCCAGCGGGAAGTCGTCTATCACCTGACGCCTGTCCCAATCATCAAGACAACGTCGCAGATCACGTTCGGCGCCGCCCGCGGTCTGATAGCGGTCTTCCGCCGTCTTTGCGAGCAACTTCATAACGATGGCGGCGACTGACTTCGGAATACTTGGCAGCAACTCACTGGGTGGAATCGGCCGTCTGGCTATATGGCAGTGTACCCACTCCGTGGGATCGGTTGCGACGAAGGGGAGCTGCCCCGTCAGCATTTGGTAGAACGTGACACCCAGTGAGTAGAGGTCACTGCGATGGTCGACTGATCGGTTCATACGTCCCGTTTGCTCGGGCGCCATGTAGGCGAGCGTCCCGGCGATGAACTCAGGTGGCGCGGGAGTGTATCGCTCGCGCTGCAACCGCGAAGCAATCCCGAACCCGGTGAGCCGCACCCGGTCGTCCCTGCAACCCACGAAGATATGAAGGGGTTTTATATCCTTGTGGACAAGGCCTCGCTGGTGGACCTTGCCCAACACCGCGGTGACGTCGATGGCCAAGCGCAAAAAGCTGGAAAGATTCATGGGGGAACGGAGCAGCCCCTGTAACGGCTCGCCGCCAGGATCCTCCATCATCAGAGCGGTCCTACCTGCCTCGATGAAGAGCTCAAGCGGACGGACCGCCCAAGAGGCATCCAGGTCTTCTCTCAAATGGTATTCGTGGGCCAGGCGATCTAAAACAGACGATGAAGGACGCTCTGACAACGGGATTATTGCCAGAACCGTTGCTGTATCAGCCCCCGCAACTCCACCCGATCTTCGACAGAGGATCTTCTCATCGTCTCGCCACAAGACTTGTAGGTCAGACGCACCGGAGGAGTTGGCATCGAGAGAACCGCTCACTTGCAGACTTCCTCCTAGCGGAGCCTTTGACCGCGAGCCGCGACCTGCTTTCGCAGTGTCGGGCATTCGTCGAGGTTCAATCTAACTACGAGCGCCTGTTATCTGATGCGCTGCGCTTTCTGAGTAAGGCTCTCTGAATGCATGCTAGCAATCTCGTCTCATCGAAGGGCTTAGCAAGAAGATCGACTGCACCCGCCCTCATTGCTCGATCCCTGAGTTGATCCTCGGGAAATGCGGTAATGAAGATGATGGGTGTTTCGTATCCAAGGGTGATCAAATGCTCCTGCAACTCAATTCCGCCCATGCCGGGCATTTCAACATCTGCTATCAGACAAAGCGTGTCATCTGCCCGACGCAACGAGAGATATTCGTGCGCAGACGCAAAGGACTCAGCGCAAAATCCCATGGATCTCAGCAGCCGGACGACCGCAGAGCGCAACGACTCATCGTCATCGATAATCGAAACCGTTTCACCTTTCACGCAAGTACCCTTCCCGAGAACCTACCGGATAAGGGCCGTCCCGCTTCGGCACCGCCGCGATCGCAGGCTAGCACAGGCACTACAGGTCGAAATACGATACTTAGGTTTCGAGATAGTAGCGTATCGGGGACCACTCTTCCGATTCTCGATTGAAGAAATACCGGTGCGATAGCCTTCAGCTTGAGGCTCGATTGCCGGATGGTTTGAACGAAGTAGGTTCGACGCCGAGAGCTTCCGCCATCCTGACCAACTCAGCCGCCGTTCTTGCTCCCATCTTTCTCATAAGATGGCTTCGATGTACTTTTACGGTGATCTCGCTGAGCCCGCACTTGACTGCGATCTGCTTGCTCATCATTCCGCTAGCCACAAGCGTCATGATCTCTCGTTCGCGAGTCGTTAAGGTTTCAAAATTCGTCTTCAACCGGGCAATCGAACGCTCCTTGTCACGCCGGTCCTGATCCCGTCGGATCGCCGCCGCGACTGCATCCAATAGATCCTGGTCACGGAAGGGCTTCTGAAGGAAATCGATCGCGCCTGCCTTCATCGCTCGAACGGTCATTGGAATATCTCCATGACCTGAGATGAACACAATCGGAGTCCGGATATCAGTCTTCGCCAGGTCAGCCTGAAAGTCGAGACCATTCAACCCTGGAAGGCGAACGTCAAGAACGAGGCAGCTCGGTACGTCGGGCCGTAAACTCCCGAGAAACTGCTGCGGCGATGCAAAGGCTTCGACGCGCAATTTTACAGAGAGAAAAAGCCTCGATAGAGCTTGGCGCATCGAGTCGTCGTCATCCACGACGAACACCACGGGCGACTCATCAACAACAGTCTTCATCGACGGTTTGCGCTGCGTCACCTTGTGTTCTCGCGCGGCTGACTATTCCAACGAAGCCCCTTCAGGCTTACGCAGCCCTCATCAGGGTTCAGTCAGCCAATTTAGGCCAAAACGGTATATCCCGCAACACGATTGCCTGCTCGAACAGGTTGCCCTCCTCAAGCACGATTGAGATTCCGCTGTTGCAAGACGTGCGTAGACGACCGGCATGCCTTTGAGAAGGAGGCCGCCTATCACGCTATCGTGCGCCCCAAGTGAGATAGCCCAGTAGACCCGTCTTGCGACCCAATCGCGGGGCGGCGCCAGGCAAAAGATTACAGGGATGGAGGAGGCCGGCAAACCAGTGCGTCGCGAACTCTTCGTTCTCACGCACGACCGCACGCCATCGCCCCGGTTTAGCAATGTTGCGCGCTCATCGGGTCCGCAATCGATGGCGTTGGGTATTGCCGTTACAATCGAGCCATCGCTTTGAAATCACATGATCGCGTTAATCAGCACAACCGGCCTCGATCCCGACCGTCGGCGACTGCCGGCGACCATCTGCTTCGATTCTATCGCTCAGTTCAATGAAAGGTCCCTGCGTGCACCATCTCAAACAGCTTGTGATTGTCGCGATAGTCGACGTGGACACCAATAATGACTGGCCCCTCGGTCTCAAACGCCTTCCTCATAATCGGCGCGATATCATTCGGCTCCTCGATCATGAGGCCCTTCGCACCAAACGCCTCGGCGTACCGAACGTAATCGACAGGGCCTAGATCAACACCAGTGGTCCGGCCGTACTTGAGCTGCTCCTGGACAGCCACCATATTATAGGAGCCATCGATCCAGACCATGTGGACCAGATTCGCGCGCAAGCGCACTGCGGTCTCGAGCTCCATAGCGGAGAAAAGGAAGCCGCCGTCTCCCGATACAGAGAGAATCTTCTCGGCTGGCCTTACGAGGGAAGCGGCGATACCCCACGGAAGCGCTACCCCCAACGTCTGCTGACCGTTGCTGATGAGGACCTGGCGAGGCCGAAAGCTGTAGAGATGTCGTGCAAACCAGAGGTGAAACGATCCAATGTCGAGACAGAGCGTCGTGTCTCCTCCAACGAATTGCTGCAAGTCATGCACCAAACGCATGGGATGGATTGGCGTGCCACCCCGGAGCGCGCTCTCGGTTCTCAGAAATTGCCGCTCGGCCACGATCATATCGAGGACCTCCAACGACAGCGGCGATCTCGTGCTTCGCTTGACTGCTGGCGTTAGCGTCTCCAACGTTTGATCGATACTGCCCGTCAGCTCCACAGTTGGCGAGTAGCAGTTGTCGAGATCAGACGGCAACACGTCGACATGAATAATCGTACGCTTTCGCTTTCCGTTCCAAAGCGACGGCCAGTACTCTACCGGATTGTATCCAATGGTGATCACGAGATCGGCCGCCTCGAGGAGCCGATCCGCCGGCTGGTTCGCGATCTGACCGACGCGCCCTCCGAAATTCTCGAAACTCATTGCTCCTACGGCACCTGCTGATTGGAAAGTACCGACGACAGGCAAGTTTCCCTTGGTCAAGAATGACTGCAAAGCACGGTTGTTGGATGGTTTACTGGCCAACATGCCCAACAGAACCACCGGATTGGACGCCACGTTGATGAGACGTGCAGCCTCCCTGGTTGCATTGGCATCGGCGGGGCCGAGGCCACAAAACGCCGGCACTTCTAAAGGCTCGTGCGCGCACGGAGCGGTCATGATATCCACCGGCAGATTGACGAAAGCAGCGCCAGGCCGCCCAGATTCGGCCGCGCGGAACGCGTTGGCTAGGACCTCACCCAACTGGTCGGGAGCGCCGACCGTCGCACTGAACTTGGTCACTGGCCTCATGATAGAGACAGCATCCAACGTCTGGTGCACTTGCTTCAATGCATCAGACGTCGGTACCGATCCGCCAAGCGCGACGACCGGGTCCCCTTCGGAATTCGCCGTCGCAAGGCCAGTCGTAAGGTTCGAGATGCCTGGGCCAGAGGTCGTGAGTGTCACCCCAGCCTTTCCAGTCATGCGCCCGATACCACCCGCGATAAATGCGGCATTCTGCTCGTGGCGGCAAACGACTGTCTTAATCTTGGAATCGGCAAGAGCATTGAAGACGGTGTCGATCCTGGCTCCGGAGACTCCAAGGACGTGCGTAACGCCTTGAGCTTCAAGAGTTCGAACTACCAGTTCAGCCCCGGTCTGCGCCCTAGTTTCCACCGCTTGGGCTTGGCGGCTTTCAGTGGGCTTGTTCGGCATAAGCGAGCTCCTCGGCTGTGTTCTTGCTAAGATCTGCCTTCAAAAAGGCTTCTGACTCCGGCAGCGCAAGATGAAACTCCGTTAGCGGCTCAAAGCCGAGGTGAAGCGACTTTGCCTCGACATCAAGTAGATGCCCGCCGTGCTGCCGGTCCTTCGAGATGAAGTGATAATGATAACCCGCAACACTAAACGCACTTGAGAAGCCAGGAGACCACAGCCCCACTAAAGTTCCGTCGATGTCCGCGAAACTGAATTCGCTCTGCGTCTTCGCGGCATCGACAAGACGCCCGCCGGACGGAGGCGGATTGACGGCCCGCGTGCGAACACGCGTAAAATGCCCATCCAATCGCATTGCGTAGAAGATGTTTCCAGAGCTGCGAAACTTGTCGCAGCAGATTTCCAACTCTTTGAAGCTTGCCACAGGCCCAATGTCGGCCTCGGCGTCTGGGTGAAAGCGCGTGACCACCGCGAAAGGTGCGCCAGCGCCCGCAGTCGCTTCCGATACTCGTCCGCTGCCCAGAACTTGAAACGCTCGGCCATCAAGCACGACCAATTCGCCATCCAAGTGCGCGAAAGTGCCCAGCCCGAAATCTCCATGCTCCAGGATCGATCGGACGCTAACTTCTCGATCGAAAACGCCTGCCACCAAGGCACCTGATATCGAGACCTGGAACAGCGTATGGATCGATACGCCAAGGAATTCTGATAAGGCAGCTGTTACGACAGACGACAAAGGTCGACCGATCCTTGCCACCTCAGCGTCCAGGGCCATTTTCAAGGACAGAGGAATATTCGTTGTCAGATCGGCCATTCGATTCCTCGCATTTGGTCGGCAGAAGTCTTGCATATCGATGCTGCGCTTTATGTTCTTCCGAGATGGACGCATTTTTCTTCCAAAGCACGTCGTTGCGGGCCAACGCGTGCGCAAAATACTTTTCACGATGAATCACCTTGAGTCGTCGACGCCGCGGCTGCACCACCGAATGTCTCCGCACCGATAGTGGGACGCCTGTTGAGCGACGGCTCAACCGTTTGGCATATGCTTTGGTGGGCAGCGGCGGAGCTGAAAAAGATGCGGCTCTTGAACTCCAGCTCATAGGCGGAGTACGCCTATTTTTCGGCAACACCGTTCAAGCGGCGCGCACTTCGCCATTGATACGGCGTATTATTCATGAAGCGTTTGAACACGCTAGTGAAGTGGGCCTGAGTACGAAAGCCTACAGTCAAGGCGATCTCGGCAAGAGACAGATCGGTTTGGCTCAGAAGATGCTCGGCCCGCCGTATTCGCTGACGAAGCAGATAGTCGTGAGGACGCATTCCAGTGGCTGCTCGAAATTGCGACGCGAAGTGCATTCGACTTAGTCCAGCGGCTGCAGCAATATCTTGCAGCGAGATCTTATCGGTCAAATGACTATCAATGTATTCGAGAACCCGCTTGAGGCGCCATCTCTGCAGCGCGCGACTTGGCCGGCAGGGCGCGCCTGCTTCAATGTTCTCTTCATCGGGATATCCCGAATTGAAGTGCAGTCCGACCATCCTGGCTACGATAGCAAGCCGCAATGCATCTGCTTGTATGCCGGCATCGCCACTTTCCATTGCCTGAGTGGTCCTAAGAGCGTCTGACAGCCTGACTACAACTGGATCATTGCTATCGTCTGCTAACACGTCATAGAGGACCGATGGCATGGCCATTCCGCCCAATTTGGCAACGTTGCGAGCGGCGATCGCCAACACCACATTCAGGTGCTGAAAAGCGAGCGTAATGCCTTGGCTGTCATCGCGAATTTTGCCAGACTTCCGTTCATCGGCAAGGCCGCTGAAGTGCAGAGACTCCTCCTTTTCCGCCGGCGGAAGGACCGCGCCCATGTCAACTCTCTCGCGCGAGAGAGTGAACTCGCCTAGGGCTATGGGTACTGGTTGCATTTTGAACGATCCTCTCTTGTTGTCGCCAACAGTCAGAACCATCCAAGCGCACCCAGCATCGCTCGATATCTCAGCATCAGCCGAAGACAGGTCCTAACCGTCTGAGACTACAATAAAGAGCAGATGCCGTTTTGCGCCATTCTACAGGTGAGTCGGCGTTCGAAACCTTGGTATCTATCGCCGCCCACTCGCGAAATCGGTCTTAGAACGTGGGAATGGCGCACCGAACTCTTCGGTCGAACCCAAGACGGTCGATAGTCCGAGTTGGACCGCGTCCCAGCCAGGCTGTGGTTTGCCGTGAGAGATCAATTTCCCGGTCTGTTCAAGTTTTCCACACTCAGCAAGTCCACGCAGGATCGACGCTTTGGTACGTTTGCATGCTCTACGCGCGCAGCGCGAGCTTCGGACGGAAGGTCCAGTTCAGCCGGACTGCGCGGTTCATTCCGTTCACAAAACTCAGCCTGTGAACGTAGGCATGGAAAGACACGGGCGAGACGACCCTCCGACGTGTCGTCTCGCCATCCTTGATACAAGATACCGGGCGATTTCAACGCGATTTCAGCACCTCAAGTCTGAATTCGGCCCCTGAACACCCGAAAAGAAACGACAGTGTAGACCAGCATTAATGGAAACACGAACAAGCCCGCACCCCAGAACATGAAGGCGAGACTCGCATGCGGCGCAGCAGCATCACGAATAGTGATCTCAAACGGTATCATGTAAGGCCAGAACGAGAGGGCTAGCGTGGCGAACGCTGCCACGAACACCAGCGCTACCATGTGGAAAGGCCAATAGTCATCGTGATGCTTGACGCTTCGCGCGAGAACGCCGGCCGCGATTGCACCAATCGCGGGAAAAATGAAAAGATAGGGCCGCTCGAGCCATCGATGAAGAATGGTCAAGTGTTCAAAGAGAGCGTGTATGAAGACGACTATAAGAAACACCGTCATTGCGATGGCGAGCACGCAGATATGACGGCGCGCAACATCACGAACTTCGCGGTCGCACTTTCGGACAAGCCAACAGGCACCAAGCAAACCATAACCAAAGCAAAGTCCAACACCGCATATGACTGAGAACGCCGAGACCCAGCCGAACGTCCCGCCGGAATACTGCCCATTTGTGAACGATAGTCCTTCGACCAAAGCGCCAACCATGGCCCCCTGCGCAAACGCTGCAACTAAAGATCCGCCCGTAAGGCTCATATCCCATATCCAGCGCGTGCCCTCTCCCTGATTGCGAAACTCGAACGCGACTCCGCGCAAGATCAACCCCAGCAGCATGACAATGACTGGCAAGTAGAATGCCGACAGCAGAGTAGCGTAAACGACTGGAAACGCTCCCCAGAGAATGACCCCGGATACCACCAGCCAAGTCTCGTTTCCGTCCCAGACGGGCTCGATTGCACGTAACATCTGACTGCGATGGTTCACGTTGGCCGTGGCACCGCATAAGATTCCCACGCCGAGGTCAAACCCGTCGAGCAACAGGTAAATCAAAGTGCTGATGGACAGAACCGCAACCCAGAACATCACCATCATCATTCTCCTGCTTTCAACTCGGAACGGGCACCAGACCCTTGACCAAATACGGTGGAGATGCCCGACGGGGCGCCATATGGCGTTTCAGCGGCAACAGCATGCGGACCGGCGCGCAACAACCTATAGATGTAGTAAACGCCGAATGAGAATATGAAGACATAGGCAGCACCGAACAGCACCAGCGTCGCGAAGGCCGCCTCTGCCGTCAAAAATGGTGTGACAGCCTGCGATGTGCGCAGAACTCCATAGACCGTCCACGGCTGCCGGCCAATTTCCGCCGTATACCAGCCCGTGAGGATCGCAATGAATGGTAGTGGGAAGTTGAGAAAGATGAGCCAGAGCACAGCTCGGCTGCCTTCGAGCCTGCGCTTGAACGCGAGGTAACAGCCGAACCAGGAAAGCACGAGCATGATCATGCCACAGCCGACCATGATCCGAAATGCAAAGAACGGAGCAAGGACAGGCGGCCTGTCCTGAGCCGGAAAGCTCGTCAATCCGACTTCCTTCGACGAGAGACTCATGCTCGCGATGATGCTACCGAGGACCGGGATCCGAATTTCGTATCGATTGGTCTCCGTTGCCGGATCCGGCAAAGCGAGCAGCACCTCGCTTGCTGGCTGTTCGTCATGCCAGCGCGCTTCGATAGCGGCGAACTTTGCCGGCTGATGCTGATGGACGTAGTCACCGACCAAATGTCCGAACAGGAGTTGAATGGGGATGAGCACTGCCGCGAGTCCAAGACCCATGTGCACCATCACCCGCGCTTCGGTGAGGTGGATGGAGCGCAGCAGATACCAAGCGCCTGTTGCGGCCACACAGAATGCACTGGTCAGATACGCAGCGAGCAGCATGTGGACGAAGCGGACGAGGACCACCCAATTGAAAATGATCTTCGACCAGCTTTCAGGAACGAATACGCCGTTCTCTACGGCGTAGCCCACCGGGACCTGCATCCAACTGTTGTTGGTCATGATCCAAAATGCCGACAACGTCGTTCCAAGCGATACCATTGCTGCTGAGAGGAGGTAGAACCACGCTGGCACTCGGCTACGGCCGAACATCAGGATGCCGAAAAAGCTCGCCTCCAACATGAAGGCCGTGAACGTCTCATATGACAACAGCGGCCCTTGGATCGGCCCGCTCATCCTAGACAGTTCGCTCCAATTCGTTCCGAACTGGAATCCCATAACGATGCCCGACACCACGCCCATCCCGAACGCAACACCGAATATCCTGAGCCAAAACTCGAAAAGAACGCGATATGCTCTACGGCCCGTACGAATGTGCAGTGCCTCAAGCAGGGTAAGCCAGGCAGCCAAGCCGATCGTAAAGGCCGGAAATATTATGTGAAACGAAATCGCGAATCCGAACTGAATGCGCGAGAGGAGCAATGCCGTAGGATCCATGGGAGAACTTTCCTTTGTTCACGACCACAGATTGGTTTTGGCTAGATCAACGAGATGCTCGCCGCGACCGTTGAACAGCGCCTTCAACATGTAGAGCGAGAAGCTCTTTGCCATGTCGAGCGTAATGGCTGGCGGTGCGGGAAGACGTAAATTTCCTCGACCGCAACTTCCGGCGCAGACAGCGAGCTCTCCCGTCAAGTGAGCTTCCGCACCCGCTGCGAAGGCTGCCGCTTCCTGGTGGCGCATGCGACCACACTCGATCCTGCCGTCGCGCCGGATCGCGCCCGTCAATCCGTTCAGGCTGTCGCCGACGATTCCGCAGATTCGCCTAACGCCTGCTGCCGTGAGGTTCTCTACGAACATCTCTGCAACCTTCGCGAACATAGCGACCTCTCCTTGTTTTCGGCGATGACGTGAGTTCAATCGCAACGCCGTGCGATCGCGTCCCTAAAGGCCTGCAAGCCTATGAGAGTTTCGTGCCCTGGGCTTCTTCGAAAGAACGGCTTTTGCGGACATACACGTTCTGTCCGCAATTCAATGACGCGACCGCAACATCGCGCAAGCAAGCGATCATTCCTCGTCTCACATAGACGACGGACGTACGAACGCGGGCGGCAGACACGTCGCTAGACAGAATCAGCTTGTTGCAATCCAGATGAGGCTAGCTCACATACTTGCAGCGGCCGCTTGGCGAGCTAACAGCTCGTAGAAATCGCCTCGCAAGTAAAGAGATCTGATCGAAGATATCTGAGCGCTACAATCAGGCTCTGTCGAAGGACGCGGAGCCATCAACCGTCTCCGTCATCACGGGCGTCTCGCTAGTCGAG
>Ga0194136_1000287_pt1 | contig 27409 bp, 25 predicted proteins | sample TARM_MetaG_T3A_1_FD_134023 | JGI IMG/M metagenome (GOLD analysis project Ga0194136, IMG submission 134023) | Freshwater microbial communities from Pennsylvania, USA, analyzing microbe dynamics in response to fracking - TARM_MetaG_T3A_14 (version 2) | ecosystem: Environmental > Aquatic >...
GATTTCCCATGACGTAAGTCAGTAAGATCCCTTGAAGAACACGAGGTTGATAGGTGAGAGGTGTAAGTGCAGTAATGTATTCAGCTTACTCATACTAATAGATCGAGGGCTTAATCAAAAAAAAGAACAACTTTAATTCTTTACTTCTCTATATGTAGTTTTGAAAGAACATGTTTCTTTCAAGTTGAAATTGAATATTTCATCATCGCTAACAAGTTTTTGTTAAGCGCATCTGGTGTCTATATCTTCTAGGGTTACACCCGTTCCCATTCCGAACACGACGGTTAAGCCTAAAAGAGCCCATGATACTGCAGGGGAAGCCCTGTGGGAAAGTAGGTCGTCGCCAGATTTATTATTCCGCGATAGCTCAATGGTGGAGCACTCGGCTGTTAACCGATAGGTTGGAGGTTCGAGTCCTCTTCGCGGAGCCATAGCTCTCAGTTTTGTACTGAGAGCTTTTTTTGCGTTTCATGTACAATATTTCAAGAAGGTTTATCATCAAAGGAAAGAGAAAATGGTATGATAGGAATGAATAGAACCTATGGAAGGAGTAAAAATCATGCAGACCATTCATGTTAAATCAAGAAGCCGAACAGATATGGTGGAAATCACAGAAGAGGTGAAAAAATGCGTACAAGAACGTGGCGTTGATTCTGGAATCCTTCTCTTGTATGTACCTCATACCACAGGGGCAGTGACCATCACAGAGTATCAAGATCCCCATGTGATGGAAGATATACTAGACAGCATCAATAAACTGGTGCCCTTTGAAGATGGCTACAAGCACGAAGAAGGAAACTCTGCAGCCCATATCAAATCCAGTTTGTTTAATTTCTCTTTAGAGATGATCATCTATGAAGGGGAACTTGTCATTGGCGGATTTCAAGGCATCTACTTCTGTGAATTTGATGGTCCAAGGGATCGTAAGGTCCATGTGAAAATACTAGAAGGGTAGAGGGGAGAAAATGAAAAAATTTGAATTTATGACAGCCGCAAAGGTGATTTATGAAGAAAATGGATTGGCTAATATCGCTACCTATGCCAAGGGCTATGGTGAAAAAGCCATGATCGTCACTGGGAAAAGAACAACCCAAGGGGAAGAGATCAAGAGACAGTTGGAAAAGGCTGGCCTGCAGGGATTTCTTTTTCAAGTGATTTCAGAGCCTTCTTTAGAAGAAATGGAAGAGGGTATTCTTGCGTTTCGAAAAGAAGAAGCAGACTTTGTCATCGCTTGTGGTGGTGGAAGTGTCCTAGATGCTGGCAAGACTCTGGCGGCCATGGCGAATAATGAAGGGACGCTATTGTCTTATTTAGAAGTCATTGGGGAAGGAAAAGCGCTCCTGCATCCTTCTTGCCCCATGATTGCCATTCCCACCACCGCTGGCACAGGTGCAGAAGTGACAAAGAATGCCGTGATCAGCTCTCCTGTCCACGGGGTGAAGGTGAGTCTTCGAAGCGCGTATATGTTACCAGAACTGGTTTTGTTAGACCCTAGATTAACCCTATCCATGCCCAAAGAGGTTACAGCCAGCACAGGCCTAGATGCCTTAACACAGGTCATCGAACCCTTCGTCTCGCATATGGCAAACCCCATCACCGATGCTTTTTGTCGGGAGGGGATGCGCCTTTGTAGCCATTCCTTAAGAGAGGCCTTTGATCATGGGGAGAATGTGAAGGCAAGGGAAGACATGCTTTTGGCGAGCTTCTTTGGTGGTATGGCCTTGGCCAATGCGAAACTGGGCGTTGTTCATGGGTTTGCCGGGGTCATTGGTGGGATGTATGGTATTCCTCATGGCGTTGTTTGTGCAGGGTTACTACCGCACTCCATGGTCACCAATGTGAAGGCTTTGAAGGAACGCGGAGAAGACCCCACGGTATTAAAGCGCTATGAGGAAGTGGCACAAATTTTAACAGGGGATACTCATGCCACCATAGACCAGGGCATGGCCTGGATCATGGATCTTTCAAGTCATCTAGCCATTCCCAAATTTTCCAGCTATGGCATTGATGAAAAGGACTATGACCTCATTGTTGAAAAGTCCATGAAAGCCAGTAGTATGAAAGGAAATCCCATTGAATTGACCAAAGAAGAGTTGCGGGCTTTGTTAAAAATGGCTTGCGAATAAGGACCCTAGGATTCATGAGCGGCTTCAGAAGGGCCCTTCATGAATCCTTTTTAGTATGAGAATAGAGGGCAAGAGGGGAGGATTCTTTTCATTTTGGTAGAAAACTGCAAGAAGAATTAGCAAATGAGGAAAACCTTGTGAGGAAGTTCACTATCCATTGATTTTACAAACGATTACAGGATATAATAAGTAGGTAACTGAATAAGAATGATCCGATTAAATAGAGGAGCAATCTGAAGGTAATGGTAATGAATGAGGCCCTTCTTTTACCATGAATAGCTGATTGCCGAAGGAAGATAGAAGAGGGCATGTTCTATAATTCCTGGTGAAGAGGCACAAAGCCTGTCACTGTCATGTACGTCTACATGGAGCGCTATTTATGTTTTGCAAAAAACATAAGGCGCTTTTTTTGTTGCGTAAAATAGGGAGAAAGAATAGGAGGACAATAAAATGGACGTGATGATTCGATTAAGAATGAGTGCGCAAGATGCACACTATGGTGGAGGACTAGTGGATGGGGCTAAGATGCTGATGCTTTTTGGCGATGTGGCCACAGAACTGCTCATACGTAGAGATGGAGATGAAGGACTTTTTAGAGCTTATGAAAAAGTGGAGTTTCTAGCACCGGTGTATGCTGGAGACTATATTGAAGCGGTGGGCAGGATTATTAGTGAAGGAAAAACCTCTAGAAAAATGGAATTTGAAGCAAGAAAGATCATCGTCCCTAGAGGCGACATTAGTGCTTCGGCTTGCGAGGTGCTGGAAGAACCAGTGGTGGTTTGTAGAGCGGTAGGGACTTGCGTCACGCCATTAGCGCAGCAAAGAAGGGGGTAGAAGACCATGGAAAAACTCATCATTACAGCAGCCATTTGTGGTGCAGAAGTGACCAAAGAGCACAACCCAAACATTCCTTATACCATCAAAGAGATTCAAGAAGAGGCGAGGAAAGCCTATGAGGCAGGAGCAGCCATCATCCATCTGCATGTACGGGAAGACGATGGGACACCCACACAAAGCAAAGCACGTTATGAAGAAGCCATCTTGGCCATCAAAGAAGTTTGTAAAGATGTCATTATTCAACCTTCCACAGGGGGTGCAGTGGGCATGACAGCCGAGGAGCGCTTGCAGCCCCTGGCCTTGAAACCAGAGATGGCCACCCTTGATTGTGGCACCTTGAACTTTGGTGGAGACGAGATTTTTGTGAATACAGAGAACATGATCAAAGAGTTTGGCCAAAGGATGCTAGAGGAAGGGGTAAAGCCTGAATGTGAAGTCTTTGATAAGAGCATGATTGATATGGCACTACGCTTAAAGAAAAAGGGCTTCATCAAAGAACCCATGCACTTTAATCTTGTCATGGGTGTCAATGGGGGCATTTCAGGTGCGCCTAGAGATCTTCTTTTTCTCATAGAGTCCTTGCCCAAGGACGCCACCTATACAGTGTCTGGCATTGGACGCTGGCAGCTTTCCTTAAACACCATGGCCATCCTCATGGGCGGACATGTACGGGTAGGATTTGAAGACAACATCTATTTAGAAAAAGGAGTCCTAGCGGAATCTTCCGCTGATTTTGTCAAGAGAATGGTGACCCTTTCTAAGCTTCTGGGTAGAGAAGTAGCCACACCAGAAGAAGCACGCGTCATCTTAGGACTAAAGTAGATAGGAGGAGAGAATATGCAAGAAAAAGGCTGTAAATATGGTACCCATAGAGTCCTTCATCCAGAAGGGGTATTGCCCCAAGCGGCACTGAAGATTCACAATGATATGCACATCTACAACAATGAAATTCTCATCAATGTACAAGCGCTGAATGTAGATTCTGCAAGCTTTACCCAGATCTCCAAGGAGCAAGGAGGAGATCCAGAAAAGATTGGCCAGAGAATCATGGACATCGTGAAAGAGCGAGGCAAGCTGCAAAATCCGGTCACGGGCTCTGGGGGAATGCTCATTGGTACCGTGGAAAAAATCGGGGATCAGTTAAAAGGTACCATAGATCTAAAAGAAGGAGATAAGATTGCCACCCTGGTGTCTCTTTCATTGACGCCGCTGTACATTGAAGAAATTACGGCGGTGCAAAAAGACATTGATCGGGTGGAAATCAAAGGGAAAGCCATTTTATTTGAATCTGGGATCTATGCCAAACTCCCAGAAGATATGAACGAGAACTTAGCCTTAGCGGCTTTGGATGTGGCAGGAGCCCCTGCCCAGGTGGCAAAGCTTGTGAGACCAGGAGACTCGGTGCTCATTTTAGGAGCCACTGGAAAATCAGGAATGATGTGTGCCTACGAAGCCGTGAAGCGTGTTGGACCCACAGGGAATGTGGTGGCCAGTGATCTCTTTGAAGAATCGCTAGAAGCCCTAAAAGAGCATGGGTTTTGTCATGAAGCCTTTGCGGCGGATGCCACAAAACCTGTGGAAGTGTTACATAAAGCTTTGGCAGCCAATGGGGGCAAAGAATATGACGTGGCCATCAATGTGGTGAATGTAAACAACACAGAAATGAGCACCATTTTACCCGTGCGAAATGAAGGGGTGGTGTACTTCTTCTCCATGGCCACCAGTTTTACCAAAGCGGCACTTGGTGCAGAGGGTGTGGGGAAAGATGTGACCATGATTGTTGGCAATGGATATACCAAAGGGCATGCAGCCATCACTTTGGCAGAGCTTCGGGAGTCTGAAGCGCTGAGAGAAATTTTTGAAAAGCGGTATATGTAACATCGAGGATCGCGAAAGGGAGTTAAATAAATGAATCAGTTTACTGAAAAGAATCGTAGAGAAATGTTTCCAGAGGTACCAGATGAAAAATGGAACAGCTGGCTTTGGCAGGTGCAAAACCGCATAGAAACCGTAGAAGAACTTAAAAACTATTTGCCCTTGACCGTGGAAGAGGAAGCTGGAGCAAGAAGAGCCACCAAAACCCTCCGCATGGCCATTACGCCCTACTACTTAACCCTCATGGATCAAGAAAATCATTTAGATCCAGTAAGACTTCAAGCGGTACCCTCAGCCATGGAAATCATGAACTCTAAAGCGGATCTACTAGACCCTCTTCATGAGGATGCTGATTCTCCAGTGCCAGGGCTCACCCACAGATATCCAGATCGTGTCCTCCTTCTCATCACAGACCAGTGCTCCATGTACTGCAGACACTGTACCCGAAGAAGGTTTGCGGGACAAACGGATAGTGCCATGAGCACCTCTAGAATTGATGCAGCCATCGAGTATATCCGAAGAACCCCTGAAATCCGAGACGTGCTACTCTCGGGGGGAGATGCGCTACTCATGAGTGATCAGCGTCTAGAAGCCATCATCAAGAAGCTTCGAGAAATTCCTCACGTGGACATCATCCGTATTGGTACCCGTGTACCGGTGGTAATGCCCCAAAGAATCACCGAGGACCTGGTTCAAATGCTGAAGAAGTATCATCCAATTTGGCTGAATACGCACTTTAACCATCCTTCAGAAATCACCAAAGAATCTAGAGAAGCTTGCGAGAGAATGGCCAATGCAGGCATTCCTTTGGGCAATCAATCGGTGCTCTTACGAGGCATCAATGATTGTGTCCATGTGATGAAAGATCTGGTTCAAGGCTTGGTGAGAATGAGAGTGCGTCCCTACTATATTTATCAATGCGACTTATCCATGGGGCTGGAGCACTTTAGAACCCCTGTATCCAAAGGTATTGAAATCATCGAAGGCTTAAGAGGTCATACCTCTGGCTTTAGTGTGCCAACCTTTGTGGTGGATGCTCCTGGTGGTGGCGGAAAAATCCCAGTGATGCCAAACTATGTCATCAGTCAAGGGGTACATAAAGTGGTGCTTCGAAACTTTGAAGGAGTCATCACCACCTATACAGAGCCAGATAGTTATGAGGAGGCTTGCCAATGTGAAGTATGTAAAGGGGAGAAGAAGGTCCAAAATATTGGTCTTTCTGCACTGCTTGAAGGAGATCAGTTAAGCATTGGCAATCCTCAAGAACTTCATATGGCAAGAAACTAAGGTGAAAGATCTTTTTAACTATGCTTCTTTATCCATCATGGGCCTGGGCAAAAATACCGGAAAAACAATGTTCTTAAATGCACTGGTAGACCTGAAAGAAACCTCTTTTCCGGAGCGGATTTTAGCCATTACTTCCATTGGGCGAGATGGTGAAGAGAAGGATGTGGTGACCAAGGGGAAGAAACCGAGAATATACATCCCAGAAGGGACCTTGGTGGCCACCAGTAAGGGGCTATTGTCCCGCTGCGATGTGACGAAAGAAATTCTAAAAACCACCGGAATATACAGCGCCATGGGTGAAGTGGTGCTGTTTCGGTCGCTTTCAGATGGTTATGTGGAAATCGCGGGACCCAGTAGAAGTGGAGACTTGAAGACTCTGGAGCAGATGATTCGTCAAGTTTCTCCGGAGGCCTTGTTTCTTGTGGATGGGGCCTTATCTCGGATGTCTTTTTCCACAGAGACAGAAGCTTCAGTGTTATGTACAGGGGTGAATCTCCATAAGGATTTGGTAAAGGTTCAAGAGAAAACCCTCCATGCTTTATACTGTTTAAAGCTCCCCAAGAGCCCTGTAGATAGCCCGAAGGGAAACCATCGGGTCTATGTTCATCAAGGTCACTGGAAAGAAGTGGAGGTTAAGGAAGCACATCTCATGGATGCCTTGGGGCCCATGTTAGAAGATTCGGTGGAAGGGATCTATATTCGAGGCGCGGTGACGGAAAGCCTTGTGGATAAGCTGCTTACGAAAAAGAACTTTAGAGATCTGTTCTTGGTGGGAAAGGATGGGACAAAGTTTCTTTTGGGGGAAGAAATGACCCTGCGCTTAAAGAGAAGAAACATCACCCTTTTTGTGGAGAACCCACTCTATGTGCCCATGATCCTTGTAAATCCCTATGATCTACAAGGGTTGAAAGTTCCAGTGGATACTTTGACAAAGAGACTGGAAGAAGAAACCAAGATGCCTGTATTTGTGTTAGATGATTTGGGAAGGAGTGGAGACTATTGAGAAGAGAGCCCTATGGTTTCCCTTATGTCATGGAGCTCATTTGTACGGTGAGCCCCATGGGCAAAGCCTATAAGAGAAGGCTCATGCCCTACCAAAATGAAAAAGCCTTACAAGAAGAGCTGAGAAAGACCAAAGCCTTCAGTGATCACCTACGTATGGTAGAAAAAGAGAAGGAAGAGGTGCGTCATCTCCTCTCAGACATGAAAGACCTACAAGGTCTCATGCAGATGCTTCTAAGAGGAGAAACCTTAAGTGTCGTGGATTTGTATGAAGTGAAGCTCTTTGCAAGGCAGCTTCGCCAAATGGCCAAACCCCTTCAACAGTTGAATCTTGAGGAGAAGCCATTGCATTCCCTTGAAGGGGTGGAGCTTCTTTTAGATCCAGAAAAGGAAGACTTAGCCACCTTTTATATTTATGAAGTCTATGATGATAGGCTGAAAAATCTTCGAGAGGAGAAAAGAGCACTGGAAACAGCCATTAGGAAAGCGGTGGATGGCTCTAAGAGAACCCAGCTTCTCCTAGAAAGAAGAAGCCTCGTGGTCAAGGAAGAAGAGCAAGAGGAGGAGATCAGGGAAAGACTGTCCAAGGCCTTGGTTCCTTTCGTGGAAAAGATGCAGGAGAATCTTACCCTTTTAGGGAGACTGGACTTTTTCATAGGGAAAGCTGAAGTGGCAAGGAACTATCAGTTGCCTTTGCCAAAGGTCTCCTCTAGTGGGCCTCTTTCCATGGTGGAAGGGATTCATCCATATTTTGAGAAGATCTTAGCAGAGAAAAATCAGAAGCTTACGCCCATCACATTATCCCTAGTACCTGGAAGCACGGCCATAACGGGGGCCAATATGGGGGGGAAGAGCATGTCTTTGAAAACACTCTTTTTAAACGCCACCTTGGTCATGAAGGGGATATTGCCCTTTGCCAAAGAGATGTCTATGCCTCTTATTGAGCATCTGTACTTACTAGATGAGGACCAAGAAGAGATGAAAAAAGGACTGTCCTCCTTTGGTGGGGAAGTCTTGAAAATTCAAGAAATGCTAGGGTCTTTAACCTTAAAGCCATCGTTGATCATCATGGATGAACCAGCCAGAGGGACGAATCCCCTGGAAGGCAGTGCCATTGTGGGGGGACTATTAAATTATTTCAAAGGGCGTCCTCATTTCTTTCTCGTAGCCACCCATTATGATTTGAAAAACATGTCTGGGATCAGTCGTTATCAGGTTCGTGGCCTTCAAGATGCCTCTTTGGAAGATATGAAAGGCCATGGGGAAAAGGAAAAGATGGAGAGGGTGAAAGAGCTTCAAAGTCTCATGGACTATAGATTAGAAAAATGGGATGGGGAGCCCATCCTGGGAGATGCCATAAGAATCTCTGAGTTCCTTGGGTTTTCAGGAGACTTGATTAAAGAAATTCGAAATTTGCTGTAGAAGGGGAATAAAATGAGTAAAGTCAGATTAGATTTAGAGAAAGTCCGTGCAGCCAGAGGCTATGCACGGCACATCGCAGAAGATACACAAAAATTTGTGGAAGCTCATACTACCGTAGCCGTGGAGCGAACGGTGCTAAGGCTTTTAGGTGTGGATGGAGTAAATGAAGAGGGGATTCCCCTACCCAATGTGGTAGTGGACCATCTAAAAGAAAAAAAGGTCCTAGAAAATGGTGCGGCCTTTTATGTGGGCAATGCCATGGCTTCATTAAAGTTATCTCCTATGGAAATCGCGGAAGAAGTGGCCAAAGGAACCTTGGATTTGACCAAGCTCCCCTTGGCGGATGCCTTTGAACGCTCTCTTTTGATCAAAGAAAAGGCAGAAGAGATGGTCCAAAGAATCAAAGAAAACAGACAAGTGCGTGAAGAGAAATTGGATGCTTTTGGAGACAAGAAAGGTCCTTACCTCTATGTCATCGTGGCCACTGGAAACATCTATGCAGATATCGTGCAGGCTAAAGCTGCGGCAAAGCAAGGGGCAGATATCATTGCGGTGATTCGTACCACAGGTCAGTCCTTACTAGATTATGTGCCCTATGGCGCCACCACGGAAGGCTTTGGGGGAACCATGGCCACCCAAGAAAATTTCAGGCTCATGAGAGAAGCCCTTGATGAATCCGGTGAGGAGCTGGGGCGCTATATTCGCCTATGTAACTACTGCTCTGGGCTTTGCATGCCTGAAATTGCAGCCATGGGGGCCATGGAGCGTTTAGATGTGATGCTGAACGATGCACTTTATGGTATTTTATTCCGAGACATCAACATGAAAAGAACTCTGGTGGATCAATACTTCTCTAGAGCCATCAATGGCTATGCAGGGGTGATCATCAACACTGGAGAAGACAATTATTTGACCACAGCGGATGCCTATGAAGAAGCCCATACAGTACTGGCTTCTCAGTTCATCAATGAACAGTTTGCCCTAAAAGCAGGTCTCCCGGAAGAACAGATGGGTCTTGGCCATGCCTTTGAGATGGATCCTTCATTAAAGAATGGCTTCTTATATGAGCTTGCTCAAGCCCAGATGGCTCGAGAGATTTTCCCTAAAGCCCCTCTGAAATATATGCCTCCCACAAAGTTTATGACGGGAGATATCTTTAAAGGGCAGGTACAAAACACCCTCTTTAATATGGTGACCATCATGACGGGGCAAAAACTGCATCTATTAGGGATGATGACGGAGGCCATTCATACCCCGTTCCTGTCAGATCGTGCGGTGGCCATTGAGAATGCTGCTTATATTTTCAATACCATGGAAGACTTTGGTGAAGAGATTGAGTTTAAAAAAGGTGGCATCATGGAACAAAGAGTAGAACAGGTGCTCAGTGAAACGGTGACACTGCTCAAAACCATTCAAGAAGAAGGGCTCTTTAAAACCCTTGAAACAGGAAAGTTTGCGGGAATTAAGAGACCTCAAGATGGTGGCAAAGGGCTACAAGGTGTTGTGAAAAAGAGTGCGGCCTATGAGAACCCTTTCTTTGAGTTGCTGCTGGATGGGAGGGTGAAGTAGATGAGTAGTGGTTTATATAGCAAAACCCAGGTGAACCTGGATGAGAAAATAGATCTTAGGAAGATCAAGCCCTATGGTGATACGCTCAATGATGGGAAAGTACAAGTATCCTTTACCTTGCCTGTGGAAGATGGAGATCAAGCAGTAGAAGCTGCAAAGCTTCTTGCGAAGAAAATGGGCTTAGAGGATCCTTTGGTGGCCCATCATAAGGCCCTGGATAAAGAGTTTACCTTCTTTGTGGTCTACGGTAGCGTTGGCCATAGCGTGAACTATGAGGACATTCACGTGGAAGCAGTGGGTGGAGAGGTATTATCCATGGAAGAAGTCAGTGCCTTCATCAAAGAGCATATAGGTCGAAAGATTCGTGTTCTTGGGGCTTCTACAGGCACCGATGCCCATACAGTGGGCATTGATGCCATCATGAATATGAAGGGCTTTGCAGGACACTATGGCCTTGAGCGGTATGAAATGTTGGAAGCGCTGAACATGGGGAGCCAAGTGTCCAATGAAGAGTTTGTGGAAAAAGCATTGGCGCTAAATGCGGATGTGCTTTTGGTTTCCCAGACAGTGACCCAAAAAAATGTGCATATTGATAATTTGGTGCATTTGGTGGAACTACTGGAGGCGGAAGGTATTCGAGACAAGGTGGTGCTCATATGTGGAGGACCACGAATTAGCCATGAACTGGCCAAAGAGCTTGGCTATGATGCAGGTTTTGGCCCAGGAAAATATGCAGATGATGTGGCATCGTTTGCTGTACATGAAATGGTAAGGCGCAGAATAGAATAGTAAAAAAAGACGATGAACCAGTACTCTTTCATCGTCTTTTTTTGGTTTTTATTTCTATATTTTGGTCAATTTTATCAGTTCATGTGAGATTATTGACGATGTGGAAAATCAGTGATATAGTCCTTTTAGTTGATAATGATAATCATTTACAATGATAAAGTGTGAGAAAAGGCAAGGACATGTTTATCTAGATTTTTACTAAAGCTTTGTAACATCGATCTTGTAAGGAGTTATCAATAGAGGCAAAAAAAGAAAGAAGGAATGAGTTTATATGTTCTCGAAAAGAATCCCTTTTATGATCATAACCACAATGATGGCAGTACTAGTGCTTACAGCATGTTCACCTAAGGAAATCCCCAATGAGTTGAAAGAAACGCCTCCCATAGCGCAAGAGGAAGGAAGTGCCTATCCCATGCGTATTTCCCATGCATTTGGGGAAACAATCCTAGAGAAGAAACCGGAGAGAATTGCGACCATCTCCTGGGGAAATCAAGATGTTCCATTGGCTTTAGGCGTTATTCCTGTAGGGGTCTCCAAAGCCAATTATGGTGTTCAAGACGAAAGTGGGCTTTTGCCTTGGACAAAAGAAGCATTTGAGGACTTGGGTATAAATAACCCTGTGTTGTTTGATGATGTGACTGGTTTAGACTATGAAGCCATCTACAAAGTGAAGCCAGATGTGATTTTGGCTGCCTACTCTGGCATTACAGAAGAAGAGTACGCACTGCTATCAGAAATTGCACCGGTCATTGCCTACAAGCGTAATCCATGGCAAACTTATTGGAGAGATCAGATTTATGAGAATGCTACGGCTATGGGGATGCAAGAGCAAGGGGAAGAGTTGGTTCAAGAGTTAGAGGATCTCATTAGTGAAAAAGTACAACGCACTCCAGACATAGCTGGGAAGACTGCGGGTTTCTTTTATTTCTCACCTCAAGACTTAAGCAAGTTTTACATCTATTTGCCCACAGATCCTAGAGCGGCATATCTTGAGGACTTGATGATGGTAGTGCCGGAGAGTGTGAAGAAATTAGCCAATGAAAGTTCAAGTTTTGCCATAGAGATTAGCGCGGAAAATATCGATCTTCTAGTAGATGTGGATTTAATCATCACTTATGGAGATGACCAACTGCTATCCTTACTACAGGAGGATTCTTTGATTGGCACGTTAGAAGCTGTAAAGAGAGGTTCTGTGGCAGTTATTGAAGATGGAACACCCTTGGCTGCGTCTGGAACACCAAGTGCCCTTTCTATTCCAGCAACCATAGATGAATATTTGGCGCTCCTTAGCGAAGCGGCCGGTAAAATACAATAATGCGTAAGTATCATTTCCTTTATATGGGGCTTGGAATCGCCATGCTATGTGCTGGGGTTCTAGCCTCTTTGGCGTTGGGATCAAGGATGATTCCATTGCAAGAAGTAGTAAGGACATTATTTGGAGATGGTGGGGATGGTCTTGCCACTGCGGTAGTTTTAGAACGTATACCAAGAACGGTTTTTGGGATTTTGGCAGGGGCTTCTTTAGGTGTTTCAGGAGCGCTGATGCAAGCGATCACTAGAAACCCTATAGCGGATCCTAGTATATTGGGGATCAATACAGGAGCAGCTCTTTTTGTTGTCTTCGGGATGAGCTTTTTACAGATGAGTACATTACAAAGTTATATTTGGATGGCACTTTTAGGTGCTTTTGTAACTGCAATTTTTGTATATAGCGTAGGCTCCATAGGGGCTGGTGGGATGACGCCAATAAAACTTGCTTTGGCTGGGGCAGCAACAAGCGCTGCATTGTCATCCATTGTAAGTGCCTTGTTGTTGCCAAGGGTAGAGGTGATGAATGCCTTTCGATTTTGGCAGGTTGGAAGCATTGGAGGTGCTACGTGGTCAGCAGTGACTACAGTACTACCATTCCTCTTCGTGGGACTTTTCATAGCGTTGATAATTTCACCACAATTAGATCTTATGTCGTTGGGAGAGGAGTTGGCCAAGGGGCTAGGGGTTCATCCTGGTATTGTTAGAGTTCTTGGCACCTTGTCCGCGGTAACTTTATGTGGAGCGGTGACTGCGGTGGCAGGCCCTATAGGCTTCGTTGGTCTTATGATTCCACATGTATTAAAAATACTTTTTGGGCCACAATTGAAGTGGGTGGTGCCCATGTCCATGGTTTATGGTGGGGCAATACTTCTTTTTGCAGATGTGATTGGGCGAATGCTAGGAAGTCCTAGTGAACTGGAGTCAGGGATTGTGACAGCCTTTCTTGGGGCACCGGTCTTGATTTATGTTGCAGCAAGAGCCAAGGGAGGTCTAAGTCGCCATGGAGTATAAAGATTTTTATGGATCAAAGTATACGAGGCGAAAACGTAGAGGTGTTTTGATTACAATTGTACTGGGATTTCTTCTAGGGATCCTCGCTATGATGTCTCTTATGTTTGGTAGTGAAACAATTACCTTTCCGGAGGTAGTTGCCTCTATCATTTTCAAAAAGCCTAGTGATAATCAGTTTATTCTTCATACACTTAGGCTACCTAGAATGCTCGCAGGGCTCATGAGTGGCATGGCTTTTGGGTTTGCTGGCAATACATTTCAAAAAATGCTCAGGAACCCGCTGGCAAGTCCGGATGTGATTGGTATTACTTCAGGAGCAAGTATCTCAGCGGTATATGGTATTTTGGTCCTTGGATATAGTGGTATGCGGATTTCTGTAATGGCTATGGTTATGAGTTTGATTGTGACGTTGTGTATTTATCTCTTGTCCCAAGGAGGTAGTTTTTCAGGGGGAAAACTTATTCTTATTGGGATTGGTGTTCAGGCGATGATCCAGTCGGCCATTTCTTACTTACTATTACAGGCATCTCAATATGATGTGGCCTATGCTATGCGATGGCTAAGTGGGAGTCTAAACGGTATGAGGATGGCGAATTTAGTGTGGTTTCCAGGGGTTCTTCTTGTATTTGGTGGCATCGTGCTTTTATGGGAAAATAAGCTGTTGATCATGGAGCTTGGCGAAGAAAAAGCCATAACTTTAGGCTTATCCATGAGAAGCACCCAAGGAATATTGATTTTATCAGCGGTATGTTTGTTGGCTTTTGGCACCGCCATTACAGGTCCCATTGCTTTTGTTTCATTCCTCTCGGGACCCATTGCTGGAAAGTGCACGGGCAAAGGGGTGAAAAATGCGTTAGCATCAGCTTTTGTTGGAGGGATTTTGGTGCTTCTTGCGGATTTCATGGGGCAGCATGCTTTTGATACGCGATTTCCAGTAGGTGTCATGACGGGAATCATTGGCGCACCCTATTTGCTGTATTTACTTATTGATCTCAATAAAAAAGGAGGTGCTATATGATGGGGACCCATGAATTATACGCAAGAGACCTCTATGCAGGTTACCAAGGGAAGGCAGTACTGCAGGGGGTTAGTCTTAAAATTCCACAGGGCAAAATTTCTGTAATTATTGGGGCTAATGCCAGTGGGAAGTCTACATTACTAAAGACGCTTTGCAGGATTATTAAGCCCATGAAAGGGCAGGTGCTTCTAAATCATGAAGATGTTCATAAAATGAAAGGCAAAAACCTTGCAAAATCTGTGGGTCTAATGCCACAATCTCCAATGGTGCCGGAAGGGATCAAAGTCATGGATTTGGTTATGAGAGGTCGATATCCTCATGGAGGACTATTCAATCAGCAGAGAAAAAAAGATGTTGAAGCAGTGATGGAGGCATTGTCTGCCATGGGGATTGTTGATTTAGCGGATCGAAATGTTGAAGCGCTGTCTGGAGGACAAAGGCAACGGGTATGGATTGCCATGGCGTTGGCACAGGAAACAGAGATTCTATTTTTAGATGAACCTACAACTTTTCTAGATATTAGTTATCAGATTGAAATCTTAGATCGACTTATGGAGTTGAATCAAAAAAAAGGCACCACCATTGTGATGGTACTCCACGACTTAAATTTATCTGCGCGATATGCAGAGCATATTTTTGCAATGAAAAATGGGCGTCTTTTGCAAGAAGGTTCACCTAAGGATGTCATTACCTGCAGTTTGATGGAAGAGATTTATAATCTTCCATGTAAGATCATGAAGGATCCAATGTCAGGTGCCCCTATGATGATTCCAAAGGGGAAGTTCCATTGTGGTCATTTTTGTCATGATGAAGCGTGCTTGAAATACGAGGGTGGCATGAAAATAAAAGCGTAAAATCTTGACAAAAGAGTGTTATGAGTGGTTCGTTGAAGAAGAGTATGAGCAGAAAATATAGAACTTAATAAATGCATAAAAACCCATGACAAATAAGTTGTCATGGGTTTTTGACTGGTTCGCTAGTTTATGGTTTTGTTTTGCAATCAGGAAAGGGTGTAAGTCAAAATATTATGTGTAGTTTAACTCATAGAGATCCATTGGACCCACCTCTTCTATTATGAGTTTATATACCAACTTGCTGCAGCTTCTTGGTTATGAATCTATTATAGCATAATTATGCAAGTAAGAGAATACTTATTCTTTAATTTCATTTGGTTATAGCGCTTTTCCCAGGGGTTACTTGAAGGGATTATAGAAGTCTTCTTCCACACCGTGGGTAAGGATCATGGGACCATCTTTGGTGACCACCACCGTATGTTCAAATTGATAGACATAATTTCCTCTGGGTGTTTTCAAGGTCCATCCATCAGGGTATTCTTCCACATAGTCATCCTTTTCACTGATGAAGGTTTCGATGGCTAGTACATGGCCTTCTTTGATCAGTGCTGCCCCTCTTCGTTCATTGTAGTTGAAAATGTTCTCGGGATGGTCATGAAGGGTTTTCCCTACGCCGTGCCCTGTGAGATTTTTAATCACGGTGAAGCCATGGGCTTGGGCATCATTATAGACAGCACGGCCAAGGTTATTGGACATGGTGCCTGGGATGGCTTTTTCTATGGATTTATATAGGGAAGACTTGGCCACTTGTAAAAGCCGCTGGTGATGATCCTTTGAAGGAGGAATGTTGATGGTTAAGCCTGTATCTGCAAAATAGCCGTTTTTGGAGGCTGACACATCGATGTTCACCTTATCTCCTTCTTTGAGCACGTAGTCTGAGGGAATGCCGTGGGCCACCACATCATTGACGCTGATACATGTGTAGCCAGGGAAATCATACTCTCCCATGGGGGCTGACTCGGCACCAGTTTCTTCAAAAATCTCTTTGGCCAAAAGATCTAAGGATAAGGTGGTGATGCCTGGCTTGACGGCTTTGGCCATCTCATCTCGAACCAATGCACAGATGCGTCCAATTTCTTGTAAGGCTTTTAAATCCTCTGGGGTCTTTATAATCATAACAAATCACTCCTTGCTATCCATTATAAGCCACTTTGAACCAGATGAAAAATAGAACTTTCTTCTGAATTCACGGAATATACTACAAAATTTAGAAAAAGAGCTCGTGGATTATAGAAAATACTCAGAAAATTTGGTATGATGAGGAAGTAGTTAAAGGTTTTCATAGGAAACCAGATCAGAAATAATCATACAGCAGGAGGAAATGATATGTATATCAAAGAGTACCGTATCAAAAATTTACGTAATGTCGGAATAATCGGCCACAGTGGCACTGGAAAGACATCTTTGGCTGAAGCTCTTCTTTACTATACCAAGTCCATTGATCGACTGGGAAAAGTAGAAGAAGGAACCACGACAACAGACTTCGATTCTGAAGAGAAGAAAAAGCAGATTTCACTCCAGGCTTCTGTGGCTCCATTTACATATCAGGACATTAAGTTCAATATGGTGGATGTGCCAGGATTCTTTGACTTCGTAGGAGAACAGATCCAAGGTATGAGAGCAGTAGACGTGGCCACCATTGTGGTATCCGCAGCTTCAGGCATTGAAGTGGGTACAGACAAAGCGTGGGATTATTGTAACAAGATTAAGCTTCCTAGAACCTTTTTTATTAACAAACTAGACCGTGATCATACAGATTTTGATACGGTGTTTAATCAATTGAAAGAAAAATATGGCATGAGTGTAGTGCCTATTCAGTATCCCATCGGAAAAGAAGATAATTTTAGAGGTGTCATCAACATCATCTCTAACAGAGCAAGAATGTATGATCCCAAAACCTTTGATATGAAAGAAGCGCCAGTACCAGAAGATTTGGTAGATAAGGTTTCTGAACTTCGAGAGATGATTATTGAATCTGTGGCACAGACAGATGAAGCACTTCTGGAGAAGTATTTTGAGGGCGAGGAGCTCACCCAAGATGAAATATACAATGCACTGATCAAGGGATGTGCCAGTGGAGACATTGCACCAGTTACTTGTGGAAGCGCATCCAAGGTCATCGGTATGACCACCCTGCTAGAGGATATGATCGAATGTTTCCCCACACCGGAATATGCCATTCCTCAAAAGGGTGTTTTGGTGGAGACTGGAGAAACAGAGTTTATCTCTCTTACAGAGGATAAGCCTTTTTCAGGCATCGTCTTTAAGACCATTGCCGACCCCTTCGTTGGGAAAATTTCCCTCTTTAGAGTCATCACAGGTCATATTCGACCAGATACACCAGTATTTAATACCAATCAAGATAAAGCTGAGAAAATTAATACCTTAATCTTCCTAAGGGGAAAGAATCAAATTCTTACTGACAAGATCATTGCAGGAGACATCGGTGCCGTGACAAAACTTCAGTTTACAAAAACTGGTGAAACCATTTGTGATCCAAAGTTTAAGGTGATTTACGATAAATTTAACTTCCCACATCCAACCATGACCATGGCTGTTATGCCCAAGGCCAAGGGTGATGAAGATAAGATTTCTTCAGGTCTTCAAAGACTGGTGGAAGAGGATCCCACCTTCACCGTGGAAAGAGACATAGAGACTGCAGAAATTCTCATCTCTGGACAAGGGGATACCCACTTAGAAATTCTAGCTTCTAGATTAAAATCTAAGTTTAGTGTGGATGTAGAACTGAGAAAACCAAGAATTCCTTATAGAGAAACCATCAAGAAGAAGTCCGATGTTCAAGGAAAGCATAAGAAACAATCCGGTGGACATGGACAATATGGAGATGTAAAAATCATCTTTGAGCCAAGAATGGATGGAGAAGACGATCTACTATTTGTGGATAAGGTTGTGGGAGGCGCTGTGCCTAGAAACTATATCCCAGCGGTGGAAAAGGGCTTGCGAGAGTCCATTCAAGAAGGCATTATTGCTGGATATCCTGTGATTAAGCTTCAAGCAACGCTTTATGATGGCAGCTATCATCCAGTGGATTCTTCAGAAATGGCCTTTAAAGTAGCGGCAAACCTTGCCTTTAAAAAGGGCATGGAACTGGCTACGCCAGTCCTATTAGAGCCTATCATGAAAGCCAATGTCATCATTCCAGATGAATACATGGGGGATATCATGGGGGACATCAACAAAAAGAGAGGAAGAGTTCTTGGTATGGAACCTGTGGACGGCAAGCAAATGGTGTTGGCTGAAGTGCCTCTATCTGAAATGCAAACCTATGCCACAGATCTTCGTTCCATGACCCAAGCCAGAGGAGATTTCCAAATGGAATTCTCAAGATACGAAGAGGTCCCTGCTGGGGAAGTGGCTAAAATTGTGGAAGAAACAAAAAAATTCAAAGAGGCTAAAGAATAGTTTCTTGTCAAGGTTCCAAGCATGTTGCTTGGAACCTTCCCTTTTCTCGCATGAAGGAGAAGATTTTTAAGAATTCTTCCACTTGCCATAGGGTAGACGTACAAGTCATGGTATAATTTCTCTATAGGAAATGAGAGATGGAGGCATAGGAAATGAAAAAGTATGTTATCGGTGTTGACTTAGGCGGTACAAAAATTACCACAGCCATCAGTGACTTGGCGGGAAAAATCATTGAAAAAACTACGTTGGCCACAGGTGCTCATCTAGGAGAGGAAGTGGTGATGGAAAGAATTTTTGAGTCCATTTCCATGGTTCTTGAAGCTTCGAAGATCGCGGAAGAAGAAGTTCGAGCCATTGGCATCGGATCTCCAGGACCTCTGGATGCTGAAAAAGGCACCATCATTACCACACCAAATTTGCCTTTTAAGAATTACAATGTGGCCAAGCCCATTGAACGAAAATTTGGGATCACCACCTATTTAGACAATGATGCCAATGCCGCGGCTTTAGGGGAATATGCCTTTGGTGCTGGAAAAGGGACCAAGAACCTTCTCTACATCACGGTGTCCACAGGAGTTGGTGGAGGTGCTGTGTTAAATGGACGGCCTTATCGAGGCAGCACATCCAATGCTTTAGAAGTAGGTCATATGACCATTGAACCCTTTAGCCCCCATCGCTGTAATTGTGGCAACTATGGGGATTTGGAGTCTTTGTCCTCCGGGACAGCCATAGCTAAAAGAGCCAAGGAAGCGGTGGAGGCCGGGAAAGAAACCATCCTAAAAGATGCCCAGACCATCACCAGTTACGAGGTGCATCAGGCATACCTAGAAGGGGATGCCGTGGCCATGGAAATCTTAGACAAAGCCTTTGCCTATATGGGCATTGGGGTGGCCAATCTCATCGTAAACTTTGACCCAGAAGTCATTGTCATCGGTGGTGGCGTGTCTAAAATAGGGGATTTATTCTTTGCCAAAGTTAAAGAATCCGCCAGGACAAGATGCTTTGACTTCATGTTTGATGCGGTGAAAATTGTTCCTGCGGAGCTGGGACAAGACGCAGGAGTCATTGGTGCCATAGCACTTGCTTTGGTGGAAAGTGAAGAGAAATAGGAGATACTTTAAGAAACCTTTTGCATTTCAAGAGGTTTCTTTCTTTTTTGCTTCTTTTTGTTTTTTCGCTTATGGGAAGACCTTACATCTTGACGCGTTGCATCACGATGTGATATAGTTAGGTATATCGAGACGTGATACAAGGAGGCCATGAGGATGGAGGACACAAAGAAGTATTTGCCCATGACAGAAACGGCATATTATATTTTACTTTGCCTGAAGAAGCCAGAACATGGCTATGGGATCATGCAGCGCGTAGAAACCATGACAAAAGAGCGCATCAAAATTGGTCCTGGAACCATGTATGGGACCTTGTCAAAACTAGAGGGCCAAGCCCTCATTCGGCAAGTGGAGGAAGTGGATCGGAAGAAGATCTATGAAATTACTGGGAAAGGACTTCAGGTACTGACCTTAGAAATGAGTAGATTAAAAGAGCTGTATGAAAATGGAGAAAGGATCTTGGGAGGTGTGGATGAATATGAGTAGTCGAAAAAAATTCATCTGGTGGTGGGGATGGAACCCAGAACCACTGGAAAAAGAACTTGAGGCAATGGCTAAAGAAGGATGGTTCATAGAGAAAGTAGATGGCTTAGGGGTGTACTTCACCTTTCATAAGCAAAAGCCCAAGACCCTTTGTTTTGCCACAGACTATCAACCAGAAGCCACCAAAGATTATTTCGAAATATTCAAAGAGGACGGATGGGATATAGAGTGGTCTGGGGCCAATGGGTGGTATATCTTTTCCAAGGCTTATGAAGGAGAGCGACCTGCCATCTATACGGATAAGGACTCCATTGTGGATCGAAATAACCGCATCCTAAAAGTCCTCCTTCCGCTATTTATCATGTTGGTGGTGCTTTTTGTCACAGTGGTTTTGCCCATACTAAGAAAGCCTTTTTACATCGGTGTCTATGGTGTCGCCTTGGCCTTGTATACCTATATTTTTCTTCAAGTATGGCTACACAACAAAAAACTCCGAGAACAGTCCTAATATAAAAGTCTGTAGATGAAGGAGATGGATTCCTGAGGATACAGACTTTCTTTTTGCGTGATGTGAAGGAGAAATGCTGGACAGTGGTTAGAAGATCTAAGGATTCCTTTAGGTATTTCCAAAGAGAGGGAAGAGAAATGGGCTCTTTCAGAGTAAAGCTTCCTATGTTAGAATAGATTGGTTAGAGAAGAAAATGAGGTGAGTCAATGCTGAATTTATATATTACGAGACATGGAGAAACGGAATGGAACAAAGAAGGGCGTCTACAAGGGTGGCAAAATTCTCCTTTGACGGAGAAAGGCATTGCCCAAGGGAAGAGGCTTCATGAAGCGGTAAAGCGCTATGGCATTGAAAAGATTTATGCCAGTCCCAGCACACGTGCCATGGAAACGGCGATCTATGCCAAAGGTAATCTAGACATAGATATTGAGTATGTTGAGGACCTCAAAGAGATGAACATGGGCGACTGGGAAGGGAAGACTTTGGCAGAGATTCGCTTAAACGAACCGGACAATTTCAAGAGATACTGGGAAACGCCGCATCTGTTTCAAAAAAATACTGGGGAGGATTTCGAAGGAATGCTCCTCAGGGTGCGGCGTGCCCTAGCTTATATTAGAGCCCATCATGAACAAGGCAACATTTTGGTGGTGACCCATGGGGTTACCTTAAAGGGCTTCATGAGTGAATTTAGCGAAGAAGGCTTTTCTGCTTTCTGGAAGAAGCCTGTGGTGGAGCAAACAAGTATCTCCTTGGTACGATGGGTAAAAGATGAACCTGGGAAAATCATCCTTTATGGAGATACAGAGCACTTTATAGAAAAGGAGACAAGAGAATGAATGCTGAAATCATGGCTGTAGGTACAGAACTTCTTTTGGGAGACATCGTCAATACCAATGCCCAGTATCTAGCCAAGGAGTTGGCTTTACTAGGCATCGGCATCTATAGACAAACCACCGTGGGAGATAATGAAGATCGGCTAAAAAAAGCCTTGGATGAAGCACTAAAAGAATCTGACATTGTCATCACCACAGGGGGGCTTGGACCCACGCCAGATGACTTGACCAAAGAAGTTTCTGCAAAGGTTTTTCATCAAGAGTTGGTGATCCATGAACCTTCTAAAAGAGTCATAGAATCCTATTTTAGAAATAATGATCGTGCGCTGAAAAATGGGAACTTGAAACAAGCCATGTTTCCAGAGAGTGCCCTGGTTTTAGACAATCCTAACGGTACGGCACCAGGGTGTATTCTCCTTGGACCAAACAATAAGTTCATCGTGAATTTACCTGGGCCACCAAGAGAAATGATCCCCATGTTTGAAGACAAGGTGAAACCCTTTCTCTTGCAATTCATGGACCATACCATCGTGTCTAAAACCCTTCGATGCATTGGCCTTGGCGAATGGGACATGGCCACCAGGGTGAAGGATCTCATTGATGATTCCGTGAATCCAACGGTGGCGCCCTATGCCAAGGATGGAGAATCCATTTTACGCATCACGGCCAGGGCAAAGACCGAAGAGGAAGCCAGGACCATGATGGCACCAGTGGAAGAGGAAATTCGTCTTCGTATAGGAGACTATATTTATGGCACAGATGAGGATACTTTAGAAGAAATCATCGGCAAAGAACTACTGGCGCACAATCGATCCATTGCCATCGCAGAATCCATTACAGGGGGGATGATTGCCTCTAGGCTCTTAAGTTTCACAGGTGGTATGTCTAAGGTGCTTCATGAAGGCTTCATTACCTATAGTGATGCTGCCAAGGTGGAGTACTTGGGGGTTTCAGAAGAAACGCTGAAAGCCTTTGGTGCCGTGAGTGAAGAAACTTGTAGAGAAATGGCAGAGGGGTTACATAGAGAAACAGGACGTGAAGTATGCCTTGTGTCCACAGGAATTGCGGGGCCTACTGGGGGCACAGAGAAGAAGCCAGTGGGGCTCGTATATATTGGTATTTATATGGATGAAGAAACAAAGGTTTTCAAGCGATACTTTACGGGAGATCGAGATCGTATTCGCTTAAGAACCACCATAGCAGCACTGGATTATCTCCGAAGACTCATGAAGGGTCTAGAGATTGAAGAATAAAGAATAAAGGTTGAGGAAAAAATTGAGTATATTAACAGTAAAAAATGTCAGTCACGGTTTTGGAGATCGTGCCATCTTTGAAGATGTGTCCTTTAGACTATTAAAGGGAGAACATGTGGGCATCATCGGTGCCAATGGAGAAGGGAAATCCACCTTCATGAATATTGTCACAGGAAAACTTATGCCCGATGAAGGCACCGTGGAGTGGGCCAACCGCGTACGTGTGGGATACTTGGACCAGCACTCAAGCCTTGCAAAAGGAGCCACCATCAAAGATGTCTTACAAAGTGCTTTCCAGTATCTCTTTGACATGGAACAAGAAATCTTTGCCATCGGAGATAAGATGGGGAGCTGTACCGAAGAAGAGCTTTATAAACTCATGGATGACATGGGTACTTTGCAAGATATCCTAGATAATAGTGGGTTTTATAGCATTGATCCCAAGGTGGAGGAAGTGGCCAGAGGCTTAGGGCTAAAGGATGTGGGGCTGGAGAAACTGGTGGATGAACTCTCTGGAGGACAAAGAAGTAAAGTGCTTCTTGGGAAACTCCTATTAGAGTCGCCAGATATTTTGCTCCTGGATGAGCCCACGAACTACTTGGATGAAGAGCACATCGATTGGCTCAAGGTGTATCTAAAAAATTATGAGAACGCCTTTATGTTAATCTCCCATGATATTCCCTTCATCAATGATGTGGTGAATTTCATTTATCATATGGAAAATAGAGCTTTGACCCGATATGTGGGCAACTATGATGCTTTCCAAGAAGTCTATGAAGCCCGTAAAAAGCAACTGGAAGCGGCTTTTGAGAGGCAGCAACAAGAAATTGGCAAGCTGGAGGACTTCATTGCCCGAAACAAAGCCAGAGTGGCCACCTCCAACATGGCCAAATCCAGGCAAAAGAAACTGGATAAAATGGACAAAATTGAGCTCATGAAAGAAAAACCCAAGCCTACCTTTGATTTTAAAACGGGGAAGACTTCAGGAAAGCTCATCTTCAAAACGGACAATTTGGTCATTGGGTATGATGAACCCCTGACAAAACCCGTGAATGTATACTTGGAAAAGGGCATGAAAGTTGCGCTAACAGGGGCCAATGGTCTTGGGAAGTCTACGCTCTTAAAGAGTCTTATGGGCCTCATTACCCCCTTCTCAGGAGATATTGAGACTGGAGAGAATATTGAGCTGGGGTACTTTGAACAAGAGGGTACCAGAGACAATTACAATACTTGTATCGAAGATTTTTGGCAGGAATATCCTTCGTACAATCAATATGAAGTGCGAAGTGCTTTGGCCAGATGTGGGTTGACCACCAAGCACATTGAGTCTAAGGTGGTGGTTTTATCAGGAGGCGAGCAAGCGAAGGTGAGACTTGCCAAGGTCATGAATAGAGATGCCAATGTGTTGCTCCTAGATGAGCCGACCAATCATTTGGACCAAGATGCAAAAGAAGAACTCAAAAGAGCACTGAAGGAATATAAGGGCACCGTACTACTGGTTTCCCACGAAAGAGAATTCTACGAGGACATCGCCACCCATATTTGGAACTGTGAAGAATGGACCCGAAAGATTTTTTAGCACATCGACTAGACCTTTGACCATTTATTCATAGAATCTTCGGTTTTTCTTAGGTATGCTATGGTAGGATGAGAGGTAGATGACGAGAGGAAGGTGAAAGAGATGGGTAAAATCAATGGCGTCGTGAAGGATCATGAAGGACGACGGTTACCAGATGCAGAAGTGCTATTTGTAGATCGTGGGATGAATGTGCTGTGTAGTGGTTATGCCAACGAGGATGGAGAGTATTATCTTCAGCTTACCGAGCGGGTCAATGGCATGGTCATTGGGACTTATGCCTATGGTGAAACTCATCTGGGATTTACTTTCCAAAATCTATCCAGTCAGGAAAATTATCGTGTAGATGTGGAGCTGGGTACCGTTGAATTTTTAAACTATCAACGAATCATAGGTCAAGACCGCGGTGTTTATAGAGCGAAGTTTCATTTGGCTAGCCTCACCATGATGAAGAAAAAAAAGAGAAATTACTCCCCCAAAGGAGATCAAAGCTTTTTTAAGGTGACCTTGGAAGGGACAAAAGATCTAGACTTTATACTCAAGAAGGAAGAAGCACCTTTAGCAGAACTGGGCAAGTACGTGGATGTCTATGAGTTGACCTTCCCGCTTGATCCCTCTTTTAGAGGGAAAATTCTAGAACTGCGTTATGAAAGTGGTGATGGCTATGGAATCTTTAAAACTTACTTGTGATTTGTAGTGGATTCTTAAAACTTTTTGATGAGGTTGAAAAGTAGCACAGTTAGGGATAAAATAGGTAGTGTTTAGAAGCTTCATTGGATTGATGGAGACTAAAAAATAATACATATGTATAAGGAGAGATTCAATATGAAGAAAATTGCTATGCTTGCAACATCTGTTCTTCTTTCCGTAGGGGTACTTGTTGGGTGTGGATCTGCTGCACTAAATGATGGTTCATACAAGGGAGAAGCACAAGGACACAATGGTGTCATTAAGCTTACAGTAACTGTTGCGGATGGAAAGATTTCCGCTGTTAATGTGGATGAACATGCAGAAACAGAAGGTATTTGGCAGAATGCTGAAACTGCTGTCATCGACTCTGTTATCGGGGAAACTTCTGCAGATAAGGCTGATACAGCCTCAGGTGCAACAGTATCTGCTGATGCTTTGAAAGAAGCTATCAACAAGGCACTGGAACAGGCTAAGTAGAAACCAAAACAGATTTTTCGTTATACCCCATGGAACTTCTAGTAGATAGATATTCCATGGGGTATAATTGTTTCTAGTATAAAAAGCAAGGTGGAAGAAGGAGCATACATTTATGGGTGAAAAGGTGAATCTGACCCAAGGTCATATTGGTACAACGCTGACGAAATTAGCGCTGCCAATCATGGGGACCTCATTTGTACAAATGACCTATAGTCTTACAGATATGTTTTGGGTAGGAAGGCTAGGGAGTAACGCTGTGGCTGCTGTGGGTACAGCAGGCTTTTTTGCGTGGTTCTCCATGTCCTTGGTGCTGCTCTCCAAAGTGGGGGCTGAGGTTTTTGTAGCCCAGAGTTTAGGAAAGGATGATGAGAGTGGGGCGCAAGACTATGCGCGTAGTGCCATTCATTTGAATTTATTTTTGGCTGTCATCTATGCCGCCATTCTTCTGGTATTGCGGACGCCTCTCATAGGATTCTTTAACCTTGGCGACCCGGCTGTCATTGCCTTATCCAGGGGCTATTTAACCATTTTAGCCTTTGGGATGCTTTTTTCCTTCATCAATCCAGTGCTCACCTCCATTTTCAATGGTTCTGGGAATAGTAGAACACCGTTTATCATCAATCTCACAGGTCTTGGCCTCAACATGGTCTTGGACCCACTACTCATCAATGGCCTGGGACCCATCCCTCAAATGGGGGTCTATGGCGCAGCCATTGCCACGGTGATTGCTCAAGTGATTGTGACCATAATATTCATCCTTGTCATGGCGCGTAGTGAAGACTCGTTTTTCAAAATCAACATCTTTAGAGCAGTAAATATAGAAAGGGTAAAGGTCATCGTAAAACTAGGCCTCCCTGTGGGGATTCAAAATGGTCTCTTTTCGCTCATTGCCATGGTCATCGCCAGAATCATTTCAGTGTATGGTCCAGAAGCCATTGCTGCGCAAAAATTAGGCGGCCAAATTGAGTCCATCTCCTGGATGACCGCCAGTGGATACTCCACGGCCATTAGTGCTTTTGTGGGTCAAAACTATGGCGCAAAGAAATTTGATCGTATACTAAAAGGTTATTTTTCAGGGCTTCGGCTTATGTCCATCATTGGTATTTTGGCCATGATTTTATTGTACTTCTTTGCCGAGCCCTTGTTCTTGATTTTCCTGAAGGACCCCAAAACCGTATCCATGGGAGCGTCTTATCTCATGATCATTGCCTTTTCTCAGTGGTTTGCTACATTGGAAATTTCTAATCAAGGAGCTTTCAATGGTCTAGGTAAAACCATCTATCCCTCGGTGGTAGGGGTGGTGTTTAATCTCATGAGAATTCCCATGGCCTACTTTTTCTCCAGGGATTTAGAGATGGGCCTTGATGGTGTTTGGTGGGCCATTACGGTGTCTAGCATGTTTAAGGGTGTAGTGCTCTTTGGATTCTTTTACTTCGTGGTCATTAGGCGGTATCGGAAAACAGGAGAAATTTGATAGAAAGATGTTTTGTAAAGACTTTTTCCGTAAAGATTCGGAAAAAGTCTTTTTCTATTGGGGCTAAATATCCAATATAAATCTAGAGAAATCTCGTCTCCAAATCTGTAGAACGAGCATGAACAGCTCATTGGGAACAAAAACTATACCGTGTGTATCATCAACAGTAAAATGGCGAAAAGAAGAGATAATAGGAGAAAGTAAATAATAATTAACGATAATGATGGTTATAGTCTATTTGGGCTCAAATAAAAATGGTATGATTATGAACGTTGCCGAAAGAGTCTTCTTTCAAGGCCTTCAGCAATTGACATTATAATGCCTCGGTAATATAATGAAAATGTTCTCGAAAAAAGAGAACAAACACAGTTCTTTGAAAATTAAACAGAATATAGGTAATAAACCAAAGTAATTCTTTTGAGAAATCAAAAAAAACACTTTCTATTTATAGAGAGTGTGGATTCAGTAATGAATCCAAAAGC
>Ga0194136_1000290_pt1 | contig 27272 bp, 29 predicted proteins | sample TARM_MetaG_T3A_1_FD_134023 | JGI IMG/M metagenome (GOLD analysis project Ga0194136, IMG submission 134023) | Freshwater microbial communities from Pennsylvania, USA, analyzing microbe dynamics in response to fracking - TARM_MetaG_T3A_14 (version 2) | ecosystem: Environmental > Aquatic >...
GCTATTACGTCACGGCCAAAAAACGGCCGTTCTCGTAATAGCCTCTTAGTGCTCATCCCCTACCGCAAATCATCACACTCTCGCATAGCATCGCGCTCTTGTTAGACGCGCTCTGATTCGCAGACACCGCTCCCGTTTCGCAAGCGGCGGTCGTCCACGAAAGAGGTGAACGTCATCCGCTTGCTCCAACGTCCGGGTGTCTAAGCGCGAATCATCGCGCTCTTGTATTTTTTTGTTTATGCTTTATAATGTTACTGGAATGGGGTTATAATATACAATTGGATAGTAGTGAGGCTGGGTCAAAACTTTTTGTGGGGTACAGGATGCTTGTTTCGGATTGTGTGCCGTGCAGTTTTTTGGTTTTGGGGCGCGACTTGAGGGGTTTCTCTCGGGTTCTGCTTGAAAAGTGACGTTGTTGCTTTTACCCGTCCTCTTATTTTTTTGATGAGGAGACATTATGCTAAATAAATTCAAACCGACATGGATGGTGGAGTCCATCTATCACATCACTCCGGAACAACTTGAAAAGAACAACATCAAGGGCGTTCTGACCGACTTGGACAATACCTTGATCGCCTGGAACAATCCAGAAGGAACACAGGAGTTGAAGGATTGGATCGCGTTGATGAAAGAAAATGCGATACCTGTCGTCATCATTTCCAACAACAGCGACAAGCGCATCAAAGTGATTGCTGATAAACTGCAATTGCCTTATGTGCCAAGGTCCCTGAAGCCTTCCCGCCGCGGCTACCTGAAAGCAGTTGAACAACTGCAGCTGCCTTTGGACCAGTGCCTGATGGTCGGGGATCAGTTGCTGACGGATGTTTTTGGCGCAAACCGGACCGGCATCAAGACTGTGTGGGTTATGCCGATCATCAACTCGGACGAATGGAATACGCGCATCAACCGATTCTTTGAAAGAAAACTGCTGAAACGATTGTTGAAGAATGATCCAGGAATGATATGGAGGAAATCACTTGACTAAAGAAGAACTAACAGAAGATCTCTATTGCATCGGCTGCGGGGCGAAAATCCAGACCGATGATCCGACCGAACGAGGGTACACCCCGGCGGCCGCTCTGAAAAAGGGATTGGAGTCCGGACAATTGTATTGCCAACGTTGTTTCAGGTTGCGCCACTACAATCAGATGGAGAAAGTATCCGTAACGGACGATGAGTTTTTGGCAATGCTGAACACCATCTCGATGGAAGAGGCCTTGATCGTCAACGTTATCGATCTGTTTGATGTATACGGCAGCATGATCCCCGGCTTGCATCGCTTTGCGGGAAAAAACAAAGTGTTGGTGGTCGGGAATAAAGTGGATGTCCTGCCGAAGTCGGTCAAACTGTCCCGTGTGAAGCAATGGTTGACGGAGCAGGTGCAGTCGGTAGGCTTGCGGCCGGTTGATGTCGTGCTTGTAAGCGGCAAGAAAGCGACGTCCATCGACGATCTGTTGGAAACCATCGAAGAACATCGGGATGGCAGAGATGTTTATGTCGTTGGTGTTACGAATGTAGGGAAATCCACTGTCATGAACCAGATCATCCGTGCGGCCACAGGCAACAAGGAAGATGTCATCACGACTTCCCAATTCCCTGGCACAACGTTGGATCAGATCCGTATTCCTTTGGACGATGGGCATTTCCTCATCGATACGCCGGGAATCATCCATCATCATCAAATGGCGCATGTACTGAGCCCGAAAGAATTAAAGCTCGTAGCGCCGCAACACGAAATCAAACCGATCACTTACCAATTGAACCCGGAACAGACGCTGTTCTTGGGCGGGGCATCGCGCTTTGACTTCATCAGTGGGGAAAAATCGTCCTTCACTTGTTACTTTTCCAACGACTTGAAGATCCACCGCACCAAATTGGAGAAGGCGGATGAATTCTATGAAAAACATCTGGGCGGCCTTCTGCAACCGCCATCTGCGGAAGACGCGGAAAACTTCCCGCCGTTGGTCAGGCGCGAATTCAACGTCAAGGTTCCGTCCGATATCGTATTTTCCGGATTGGGATGGATAACTGTCCGCAAACCAGGTAAAGTCGCAGCATGGGTGCCGCAAGGCGTAGACGCCGTCATGCGCAAACCGATCATTTAATAAGAAAAGCGGTACAAGCCCGCTCTGCTTCGAAAGAAATTTAGGAAATCTGGCCCTGAATGAGCATCGAAGAGCGCAATGGGTCAGATTTATCTAATTTCCGAGAGGCAGGCTTGGACCGCTAGCCATCACATGAGGTGCAGGATTATTTTGGGAATAATTAAAGCACCAACGGTGATGCACTTTTGAATTAATATATATTTTTTTAGAATAATAAGACTGAGGTGTCAAATGGAATTAAGAGGTAAACAAAAGCAATATTTGAAAAAAGAAGCGCACCATATGAATCCGCTCTTTCAAGTGGGAAAAGGCGGATTGAACGAAGAGATGCTGGTCCAAATCGGGGAAGCATTGGAAAAAAGAGAACTGCTGAAGGTCGCTCTTCTGCAGAACACGGATGAGGAAACGGATGATGTTGCTGCGGCAATCGAAGAAAAACTGCAGGCGACTGTTGTCCAACAGATTGGACGTACATTAGTGTTGTTCAAACCTTCATCAAAAGAAAAAAATCGTCGTTATTCGACTGTCGTTGAAAAAATCTAAAGGCAGGCCAATCCATATTTTATTGAGGTGAGAAAGAATTGATCACAACTTTAAATTTGATCGGACAAACTGATTACATGATCATCGAAGAAACAGAGGTCGAGACGCAGATCGCCTTTCAGGACCGGAAACGCATCGGCATCATGGGGGGGACCTTCAGTCCGCCGCATTTGGGCCATCTGATCGTCGCGCAGCAAGTGGGGGAACAACTCGGCTTGGATAAGATTTATTTCATGCCCGATGCCGAGCCCCCTCATGTCGATGAAAAGGAGTCGATTTCGGCGAATCATCGCGAGTCGATGGTGCGGTTGTCCATTGCGGGCAATCCGTTGTTCGATATCGAGACTATCGAATTGGAGCGGGGCGGAAAGAGCTTCACGATCGATACGATGAAATTGTTGACGTCCATGCATCCGGACACCGATTATTATTTCATCATCGGCGGTGATATGGTCGAATACTTGCCGAAGTGGGAACGCATCGAGGAGCTTGTGCAGCTTGTGCAGTTCGTTGGCGTCGCCAGGCCAGGATACGGAAGGGAAAGCATCTATCCGATCATCTGGGTCGATGCTCCGCTGATCGACATCAGTTCGACGGAAATCCGCAAGATGGTCAAGACCGGCCGTTCAATCCGTTATTTGGTGAAAGAGGACGTCAAAGACTACATTCTGAAAGAAGGTCTCTATCTCGATGACGAAGATTGAGCTTGCATACACAGGCACCTATACCGATTGGACGCGGGAAGCCGTTTTGGTGGAAGTGGAAAAACAGATGAAGCCAGCGCGTTTCCAGCATGTGCTGCGGGTTGAAGCCTGTTCCATCCGATTGGCGGAAAAATACGGCGCGTCCGTGGAAGCATGCTCGTTGGCCGCTCTCCTGCACGACTTTGCGAAAGAACACGATGCCGAAAGCATGAAGGCAATCGTCCTGTCCCAAGGGATGGACAGCGAAATGACCGGATTCGGCAGTGAAATCATGCATGGACCTGTCGGCGCTCATTATGCCGAAACGTTATTCGGAATAACGGATGAGGCTATCCTTGATGCGATCCGCCAGCATACAATCGGTGGCGGGACGATGACCCTGATCGGGAAAGTCCTCTTCATCGCCGACTACATCGAATCAGGCCGCGCATTCAAGGGCGTGGACGAAGCCAGAAGACTGGCCGAAATCAGCCTGGATGAGGCGGCATACTTTAAAATAGAAAAAACAATCATCCATCTGGTGAAGAAAGAACTGCCGATTTATCCCGGCACAATCTATGTCTACAACCGTTGGATCCAAAGAAAAGTGGGGAAATCAGAATGAAAATGACAAGTGAAGAATTATTGGAATTAGTGGTTAAAGCAGCAGACGACAAATTGGCGCAGGACATCCTGGCATTGGATGTGCGCGGTTTGACATCGCTCGGTGATTACTTTGTCGTCATGAACGGCCGTAACGAGAAGCAAGTCGCGGCAATCGTGGAAGCGATCGTGGAGAACGTGCACAAAAACAAAGGCGAAGTCAAAAATGTTGAAGGCAAAGATTCAGGCAAATGGACGTTGATCGATCTTAACGACGTCATCGTGCATGTATTCAACCATGAGGAACGCGGCTTTTACAATATCGAAAAATTATGGAGTGATGCGCCTGTGGTCGACATCTCAGGGATGGTCACTGAGCAATGAGCTACGACATCTTTGCCCATTACTATGATGAAATAATGGACCAGTCTGTCTACGACAGCTGGCTTCTTTATGTTGAAAAGTATACAGCCGGAAAGTCCGGTCTGGACATCATGGAATTGGCATGCGGGACAGGCAAGATTGCGGTGGAATTGGCGAAAAAGGGCCATCGGGTAACAGGCGTCGATCTCTCCGACGAAATGCTTTCGCTCGCTTACAATCGCATGCAGGAAGAAGGCGTAACACTATCATTGGCTGTGGGGGACATGCGTTCCTTGGAGCCGATGGGGGATTTTGATGTCGTGACGTGCTTCTCCGATTCGCTTTGCTACATGTCCGACGAAGCAGAAGTGGCGGAAGTCTTTCAAAGCGTGATCCGGAATCTCGGTCCTGGCGGCGTCTTTTTGTTCGACGTCCATTCGATGCATCAAGTGAACAACGTATTTCCCGGATATCAGTACATCTACCAGGATGAAGAGGGTGCTTTCCTCTGGGAGAGCTTTGCCGGCGAAGCCGCGGACAGTGTCGAACATGACTTGACGTTCTTCGTGGGATCCCAGCAGAATCCGGAATTGTTTGAACGCTATACGGAATATCATCAAGAACGCACGTATCCGCTGGAAGTCTATAAGCGCATCCTGGAAGAAGCCGGGTTTACGGACATTGCGGCAACGGCGGAATTCGGTGAAGCTGAAGTGCGCGCTGACAGTCCGCGCTGGTTTTTTGCCTGCAAAAAAGCTTAAGCAGGGCGGGGGAAAAACCGCACAGCCATAAATGAAAACAAAGGGGGCGCTTTGATGAAAGCTTGCGGTGTGATCGCAGAATACAATCCTTTCCACAACGGGCACCGCTATCAATTGTCGGAAGCCAGGCGGATGACAAAGAGCGATGTCATGGTTGTCGCAATGAGCGGCAATTTTGTCCAAAGGGGCGCGCCTGCTCTGTTGGATAAATGGACGCGTGCGGAAATCGCATTGCAAAACGGGGCGGATATTGTTGTAGAGCTGCCCGTATTGGGAAGTGTGCAGTCCGCTGATCTGTTCGCAAAAGCAGGCATCCGCCTGTTGCAAGCGATGCAGTGCGCTGCCTTTGCCTTTGGTGCTGAAGAAGGGACAGCGGAAGATTTCGTTTCGCACAGCCGCTTCTTGCGTGAACACGCATCTGATATCGATCGGATTTTTCAGACTTACCGAAATGACGGCAGAACCTATGCTGCGCAACTGGAAACGGCCATTGCCGACGTCTTGCGCCCACAAGGTTCTGCTGTTTCCTTTTCGACACCGAATAATCAGCTCGGATTGGCGTATGTCAAAGAAAATGAACAATTCCCGCAACCGATGGAAACGGCCATCGTGCTCAGGAGAGGCGCCGGGCATAACGACAGTGCTGCTTCCGGACAAGAATTTGCGAGTGGAACCGCCATTCGCGAATGGGCGCTCCACCACGGCAAGGAAGCTGAAGGGAAGGGCATGCGCAGGTTTGTGCCGAAAGAGACGTCAGAGGCGCTGGGAAAGCATCCTCTGTTGGACTGGGCCTCTTACTGGGTGATGCTGCAGTATCAGCTCATGCTGCTTTCGCATGCGGACCTCCGGAACATCTACCAGGTTGAAGAGGGCATCGAGTTCAGGCTGAAAAAAGAAGCTGCGGATGCCCCTGATTTTATGACCTTCATTCGGCGCGTAAAGACCAAGCGTTGGACTTGGGCGAGGCTGCAGCGGGTCTGCACGTACATCTTGTTGGGGATAACCAAAGTGGAAGCGAACGCTTTTCAGGAAAAAGCGGATGCCATCCGGTTGCTCGGATTTACCGAAGCCGGAAGAGGCTACCTGAACAGCTTGAAAAAAAGCACAGACACGCCGATCGTCACAAAATTGCGCGAGCCGCATACAGCGGGCCTTGAGCTGGAAATCAGGAGCGACCGCATCTACCGCTTGGGAGGCCTTCCGATTCTGGAGGAGCAGAATTTCACGCGGTCACCCATTTATATCCGAAATGAGCTGCAGAATCCGCAATAAGCCGGTTTCGGAATTTAATGAAAACTTTAATGAAAAATCGCAAGAAGCGTTTGACTGACCACAACCAAAGAAATATAATGGATAAGTTAATAGATGCTAGAACCTGTAATGTACGGTTTTAGGCACTAAGGAGGACTATCAAATGAGCGAACAAGCCAACTCCGTCAGTTTTGTCCCTGTAATCGTGGGGGGGAACAGAGGAGCCTACAGTTTGGCGAGAGCTTTCTATGAAGCGTATCAAGTTAAAACGAATCTCATCAGCCCGATGATCATAGGCCCTATCGGCAATTCCCGCATCATCAAGCATTACATCCAGCCGAGAATCGATGACCTGGATCATTTTTTTGAAACGATCCAACAAATCGGCCGTGACTATCCGAATATGAAAAAAATCATCTTCGGGGCAGACGATCGTTATGCGGAACTGCTGATCCGAACGAAAGACCGCTTCAGTGATGATTGGATCATTCCTTATGTGGATGAAGATGTATTCCTGCGGGCGACCAATAAGGAAAGTTTTTACGCCATCTGTGAAAAGGCTGGAGTCCCGTATCCGAAGACACTCATCATGGATGAATTTTCACTGGACTTGCCTTTTGAATTCCCGATCATCATCAAGCCTTCGAATGCCATCATGTACCAGGGGCTGCATTTTGAAGGCCAAGAAAAAGTCTTCATCGGACGGGATGCAAAAGACCTTGAACGCATCTATCATCTGGTGCGCGACAACGGCTACACGGACAACCTGATCCTGCAGGAGTACGTACCCGGCGATGACACTTACCTTGGTGTCGTGACTGTCTACACCTCGCCGAGGGATAAGGAGATCAAACTGATCGCATTCGGGCACATCCTCTTGGAAGACCATACGCCATCCGCAATCGGGAACCACCTGACGATCTGGGCCAGGGAAGAACAAAAAATCGTTGCCTCCGTTCAAAAACTGATCGCGGAAACCGAGTTCTATGGCTTCTCCAATTTTGACGTGAAGTACGATAAGCGCAAGGATGACTATGTTTTCTTTGAGCTGAACGGGCGACTGGGCGTCAGCAATTACTATGTTACCGCCAGCGGCAACAATGTCGCGAAATACTATGTCGAAGATTACATCGCCAAGAAAAAACTGGGGTTGACCATCAACACGAATGAAGCCTTATTCACAATGACACCAAAGAACCTTTTGCTGAAGTATGTCGAATCCGACGTGTTGAAGAAAAAAGTAAAAGAGCTTTACAAAGCGGGCAAAGTAGTGCACCCTTTGGATGCGCCCTTTGAAGTCAGCCCGAAAAGAAAATTCTATGTGCTGGCTTCCAAATTCAATTATTACAAAAAATTCAGAGAGCATCCGCCAGAGGAATGACCTGAATCAAGAAACAAACGGGAAACGAGGGATGAAAAAGTATGAAAAAATTTTTTGGTATTCTTGGAGGAATGGGAACGCTGGCGACGACCAACTTTCTTGTCGAAATGAATAAGCGTCATTTCCCCGAAAACGACCAGGATTATTTCAATTACATTCTGATGAATCATGCTGATATTCCCGATCGTACGGAATATATTTTGGATCCGACCAAACCGAATCCGGTGGAGGCAGTGATAGAAGATGTTCATATGTTGAATCTTCTTAAGCCAGAGTTCATCATCATGCCCTGCAATACAATCCATTATTTCTTCGATGATATTCAAAAGGAAACGGATATTCCGATTTTGAATATGATCGATCTTACGGTCGATTATATTGCGGAACATTATGAAGGCGCAAAAAAAGTCGGATTATTCGCCACCGAGGGAACGCATCAGAGCCGCATCTACGAGAACCGGCTTGTCGAAAATGGCTACCAAGTGGTGTTGCCGGACAGAGAATTACAAGACAAGATCAATAAAATGATTTATTATTACATCAAAGAGAGATCTAATTTATTTTTCCCTTTGTATTACGAAATTTTGGAAGACTTCAAAAATTGCGGTGCAGATATTGTGCTTTTGGGTTGCACAGAAGTTTCACTAATGAACAGCGAGGATGAAGAACAACGCTATCCGATTGTCGATGCAGAAAAAGTGCTTTTGGACAAAACAATCGCGTTGGCCAAAGAGTTAAAAGCGTAAAAAAACGTTTTCCTTTTTTGATGTAAAGGAAAATACATTGACAAAGGTTTTTTTCACTAGTATAATTCAATTTGTTATTTTAGGGGTGATGGAAATGAAGTGGCCATTAAAAGAATTACTGGAACATCGTGGTGAACCGTACTATTTCTCTCGGACGATAGACCGGGAAAGTTCATTGATGCAAAGAAATAATGAAATCCAGGCAGTGTCGCCGATTAAGGCGGAAGGTTTCTTATTATACGAAAATCATTCTGTGCTTGCCAATTTCCGAATCGATTTAACGATTACCCTGCCTTCGTCAAGGTCGTTGGAATTAGTTGCTGTACCCTTGCAGATAGCAATCGAAGAAGTGTACACTGAAAATGAATCGCTCTACATCGAGCAGGATAATCCTGCAGAAGTCGTGTTGCCGCTTGAAGGCGATGAAGTGAATCTGATCCCCGCTATCGAGGACAATATTCTGCTGAATCTGCCCCTGCAAATCTTCACGGCTGAAGAGATGCTGTCCGACGAAATGCCCAGTGGCGCTGAATGGGAAGTTGTTTCCGAAGAGTCTTTCGCAAGAAAGAGACAAGAGGAAAAAACCGATCAGATCGATCCGCGATTAGCTGGTCTGAAGGCCCTGTTAGAAGACGAAGAAAAAACAGAGTGAAATTTTTGACGCTGATTTTTTAAATAAATACAGCGAATCATACAGGGAGGTGTAAGGAAATGGCAGTACCTAAAAGAAGAACATCTAAAGCGAGAAAAGCAAAAAGACGTACGCACTTCAAATTAGCGATTCCAGGCTTGAACGTATGCCCTAACTGTGGCGAATTGAAGAAGAGCCACCACGTTTGTGCATCATGCGGTCACTATGATGGAGAAGCAGTTATCGAAAAACAAGCTTAATCATGAAATGCCATCCGCAATTCCAGTCAGCAGAATGAATTTTCTGCTGGCTTTTTTTGTTCTCCTTTTTCAAGGAGGCATAATTTCCCGGAATGGGGTAAAATATACGTATGCGGCATGGACGCCATATTTGCGCAAAGGAGCGTTGGAATGCAAAACTTCCACTATTTTGAAATTCTGTTGTATGTTTTTCCTGTTTTAGAAATCATTCTGATCAATAAATTTTTTCGGAAGTATCTCAGGTACAAGCAAATTATCCAACTGACGGTCGCGGATGTCGTGTTGCCGTTTTTGTTCGTAGGTATCCATCTGCTGAGTGTCTACAGTTTGACTTATTCGCTGTTGCCGCATTTTCTGCTGGCGGCTTGCGTTGTTGGCTTGCTGCAGACGCTGTATTTCGACAAACGCAGAAAAGCCCATCAGCCGAAGCGCTTCTATCGTTATTTCATCAAAATACTGTTTTTGATGGCGCTGCTATTTTATTACCTGTTGGTGCTGTTGCGCATTTATTTCCTCGTAAGGGGATAGTCCGGAATCTGAAGAACGAGGAGGCACGAAATCATGAAAGTATTATTGTACTCTGAAGGCATGAAATACATCGGGAAATCCGGTTTAGGCAGAGCGATCGAGCACCAGAAAAAAGCGCTGACGCTGGAAGGGATATCTTTTACGACAGATTACAGAGATGATTTTGATCTGATGCACATCAATACCTACTTCGGGCAATCCTATCGTCTGTTGCATAAAGTCAAAAAGCAGGGCAAACCGATCGTTTATCATGCCCATTCCACGAGGGAAGACTTCCAGAATTCCTTCATCTTTTCAAATGCGGCCGCACCGTTGTTCAGCAAGTGGATCCTGCACTGCTATAGCCATGGGGATGTTGTCTTGACGCCAACCCCTTATTCCAAACAATTGCTGCAGCAGGCTGGCTTGGAACAGCCAATCATACCGATTTCGAACGGAATCGATTTGTCGTTCTACAAAGCTACCGAGAAGATGGGCGAGGCATTCCGCCTGAAATATGGGTATGGAGCGGAAGCGAAAGTCATCATGTCTGTCGGACTTTACATCAAACGGAAAGGGATCCTTGATTTTGTCGCATTGGCCAAAGCGATGCCTGCTTACCAGTTCATCTGGTTCGGGTACTTGAATCTTCACCAAGTCCCGCGGGAGATCCGTGAAGCAGTAGAGACAAAATTGCCCAATCTGAAATTTGCCGGTTATGTGACGCCTGGCGAGTTGCGGAACGCATACTGTGGTGCTGATTTGTTTTTTTTTCCAACTTACGAAGAAACGGAAGGAATCGTCCTCCTGGAGGCACTCGCGATGGGGCAGGAGATCCTGGTCCGGGACATACCGATCTATGAGGACAATCTTGTCGATGGCAAGCACGTCTACAAAGGTAAAACGAATGAAGATTTCCGAAGGTTGATCAGCGGCATACTGGAAGGCGACCTGCCTTCCTTGAAGGCTGCAGGGCAGGAGCATATACGCCGGAAGGACCTCGGCTACATCGGCTCTGAATTGAGGAACGCCTACGAAACCGCCATAGAATTGCATAAGAAGGCTAAATAACTAAAAACAAATTGGTTTCGATAAATAATCGAAATCAATTTGTTTTTTTTATGAATTGTTCGGGAAAATGTGGTAGAAAGTGGGGGGATGTGGTAGACTGAAAACATATTTGAAGGTGGGGGCGAGTGTCTTTATGTTGATGGGCGAATTCAAACACAATGTAGACGCGAAAGGCAGATTGATCATGCCCGCAAAATTTCGTGAGGAATTAGGCGACACGTTCATCATCACCCGTGGATTGGACGGCTGTTTGTTCGGCTATCCGCTAAACCAGTGGGAGCTGCTTCAAGAAAAACTGAAACAGCTGCCCCTCGCCAAAAAAGATGCGCGTGCTTTTACCCGTTTTTTCTATTCGGCCGCTACGGAAGCCGAATTGGACAAACAAGGGCGCATCAACATCCCTCAAACATTATTGGATTATGCGAAAATTGAAAAAGAATGTCGTATTGTCGGCGTAGCCGACCGTATAGAAATATGGAGCAATGAGAAGTGGGAAGAATTTGCCGATGAGGCTGCCGAAAACTTCGAAGATATTGCCGAAACGATGATCGACTTTGGATTGTAGGTGTAAAAATGGAAAAATTTGAACATTATAGCGTGCTGTTAAAAGAATCCATCGATGGTCTGGACATCAAACCGGATGGCATCTATGTCGACTGCACTTTAGGCGGTGCCGGACACAGCAGCGTGATCTTATCAAAATTAAATGAAAATGGGCATCTGTACGCCTTTGACCAAGACCGTATCGCGATCGAAAACGCTGAAGCAGCGTTGGCGACTTATATCGAAAAAGGCATGGTGACGCTCATCAAGGCCAATTTCCGGAACATTAAAGAAGAATTGGAAAACCGTGGCGTTTATGGCGTAGACGGGATATTGTACGATTTGGGAGTTTCTTCCCCGCAATTGGACCAGGCGGAACGCGGGTTCAGTTACCGTTATGATGCGCCACTCGACATGCGCATGGACCAAGATCAGGAATTGACGGCCCGCGTCATCGTGAATGAATGGCCTTTTGCAGAATTGGTGAAGATATTTTACCGTTACGGTGAAGAGAAATTTTCCAAACAGATTGCCCGTAAAATCGAAAGCATCAGGGAAACCCAACCGATCGAGACGACCGGCGAACTGGTCGAAATCATCAAGGACTGCATCCCTGCACCTGCCAGAAGAAAAGGCGGACACCCGGCCAAGCGCATTTTCCAAGCTTTGCGCATCGCCGTCAACGACGAATTATCGGCCATTGAGGATTCGATAGAGGATGGCTTGAAGATGCTGAACGTCGGAGGACGCATGAGCGTCATTTCCTTCCAATCATTGGAGGACCGGATCGTTAAAGTCCTTTTCAAAGAAGCCAGTTCGAAAGAGGAAAGCTTGCCTTTGTTGCCTATTCTTCCCGAGGAATATGAAGCGGACTACAAGTTGGTCAGCCGAAAACCAATCCTGCCCAATGAGGCGGAATTAAGCGAAAATTCGCGCTCTCAAAGTGCAAAATTGCGTGTCATCGAAAGAGTCAAGAAGTAACCGGAGCGCATCAGCTCTGCGGCAAAAAATCATCAGTCGGAACCAATAACTAGTGCAGCTTATGCACTTTTTATTGCGGGGAAGGAGAGGATTAAGTGGCATTACCTGAATATCGGGCGGCGATAGCAGAACCGAAGCTGCCGAAAAAACTGACGGAACCTAAAAAAGGCCAGCCTGAACCAAAAGGCTACAAGGCCGTTAGAGATAAATATGCAAAAGTTGAAAAATTTGCCATCACCATCACTCTGTTGAGCGCATTGGCCGTACTGCTGCTGTCACTGGCTACGCAAGTGACCCTCTCCAATCAGAACAGGGCGTTGCAGGGCTTACAAAATGATAGCGTTGCGATCGGTTTGGAAAATCAAAACTTGGAACAAGAAGTCCAGGAGCTTTCAAGATACGACCGCATCATCGAGATAGCAAAAGAACTTGGCCTGGAAATGAATGAAGCAAACGTTAGGAATGTTACGCGATGAAAAAAACAGCTAATCCCCAAAAAAACCGAAAAAAAATGACTCGTATCATGGTTGGTTTGACAGGTTTACTATTTCTTGTATTTATTTTTCGTTTTTCTATGATCATGATTACCAAGAAGGTAAATGGCGAGAATCTAAGCGAGCATGTTAATAACTTATATACCAGAAGTAGTATCCTTGCCGCAAAAAGAGGTACCATCTATGACATAGGTGGTAATCCCATTTCCTTGGATGCTACTTCTTATTCGTTGGTGGCGGTTTTGACCGATGAATGGAGCGAAGATAAGGAAAATCCGAATCATGTCGTCGACAAGGAAAAAACGGCTGAAGCTCTGGCGCAGTACATCAGCATGAGCAAAGAAGAGATTCTCACCATCCTGAATCAAGAGGGTTTGAAACAGGTGGAATTCGGAAGCGCGGGAACCAATCTGAATTACGCGACCAAAGCCGGTATCGAAGCGGAGGAGCTTCCAGGGGTCACGTTTGAGGAAACACCTTCCAGACTTTATCCGAACGGGATTTTTGCTTCCCATCTTGTCGGCTTTGCGCAAAGTGCAGCCAGCGAAGAGGAAGAAGACACAAACGAGGAAAAGAAACTGGTCGGCATGATGGGGATAGAATCCCTGTATGATGATGAACTTGACGGCACCGACGGCAAAGTAACGTACCAAGAGGATTTCAACGGCTACCTGATCCCAGGAACGCAGATTCAGGAGGAACCTGTCGAAGGGGATAACCTTTATCTGACGATCGACAGCCGCCTGCAGATCTATCTGGAAAGCCTGATGTCGCAAGTGTATGCAGCGGCCGAACCGGAATCGATGACAGCTATGCTGGTCGATCCGGATACCGGGGCGATCCTTGCGGCTTCCCAACGGCCAACCTTCAACGCCACGACCAAAGAGGGCATCGATGCCCAGTGGCAAAATTTGTTGGTGGAGGACACTTATGAACCGGGTTCCACTTTCAAAATTTTGACTTTGGCGGCAGCCGTGAATGAAGGAGTCTTCAGTCCATTTGCGACATACACTTCGGGCAGTGTGGGAGTGGAAGGCGGAACGATCCGCGATTACAATAAGGATGGCTGGGGCAATATCACCTATTTGGAGGGATTGGCCCGTTCAAGTAACGTGGCTTTCGTCAAGCTGGTGCAAGCGATGGGGTACGACGTCTGGGAGTCCTACATGAAGGCTTTCGGCATCGGCCAATCGACCGATTCAGGGCTGGAAAATGAAGCGACAGGCATCTACAGCTATACGTATCCGCTGGAAAAAGCGAATACGGCATTCGGACAAGGGGTGACGGTTACGCCGTTCCAATTGATGCAGGCTTTCACGGCAATCGCAAATGAGGGCACGATGATGAAACTGAACTATTTGGATCGCACAGAAGATCCGAATACGGGCGAGGTCACCGTTGTCGAGCCAGAAGAAGCGGGTTCCCCGGTCACGGCGGAAACCGCCCAAACGGTCCTGACTTACCTGAAGGAAGTCGTCTATAACGAGAATGGATCCGGTCAAGCGTACCAAATCGAGGGGACGGAGATCGCTGCCAAAACCGGGACGGCGGAAGTGGTGAATTCCACAACAGGACAATATTACACAGGCTATTCCAATTATCTGTACTCGGTAGTCGGATTCGCGCCGGCGGATGATCCCAGCTACATCCTATATCTGACGATGAAACGGCCTGCGAATTTGGACAGCCTGAACGGTTCCAAGTATCTGTCGCAAATTTTCAATCCATTCATGACAAGGGCAATCGAGTATGACAACCTGAACACGGAAGTCGCCGGGGATATCAATCAAGCCTCAATGCCGGAAGTGACGAATCTGTCCAAGGATGAGGCTTTGGCGGCCCTGACTGCTGTCGGCTACAATGACACAGCAATCATCGGCAGCGGCAGCCGCATCGTCCAACAGAAGCCATACGCCGGAACCCAGACGATCACGAACCAGAAGACGATCCTAATGACGGAAGGCGCGATGACGATGCCTGATGTTTACGGATGGTCAAAAGACGATGTGCTGAAAGTAGCAGAAATCGCAGGCATCAACTTTACTTTTGAAGGCGAAGGCTACGTCGTGTTCCAGAGCCTGGAGACGGGCTCCATCCTGAATGCGGCCACGGAAGTCCAGGTCATTCTGGAATAAGCGCTCAGAAGCATAAACAGATATCAATAAATCAAAAATGTAAAACACCTAATTAGGAGGAAATCATATGCATTGGACAGAAATGCTGTTGCCTTTATCGATCAGCTTTGCCATTACAATCAGCATGATGCCAATCTTCATCGGCTATTTTAAAGTGAAACAATTCGGACAGATCACAAGGGAAGAGGGCCCGAAATGGCATCAAGTGAAAAGCGGCACACCGACGATGGGGGGAGTCGTCTTCATCATCGCTGCGATCCTGACTGTCATCGGGGCAGCGATCTGGAAAGAAGTCCTCACCGTCAAATTGGCGATGTTGCTGTTTGTTCTGCTGTTTTTTGCGGCAATCGGCTTTTTGGATGATTTCCTGAAAATATTCAAAAAACAAAATGAAGGGCTGACTTCAAAACAGAAATTCCTTTCGCAATTGGTCGGGTCTTTCGTCTTTGTCGCATTGTTCTTTTTGTCGGGTTCCGATCCGTTGATCACGATCCCCTTCTTTGGACAAATCCACAACTGGCTGGTGTTCGCCGCATTCACGATCATCTGGATCACGGGTTTTTCGAACGCCGTGAATCTGACGGACGGCTTGGACGGCTTGGTCGCCGGGACAGCCGGCATCGCCTATACCGCTTACGGCATTTTGGCATACCGCCAAGGTCAATTGGAAGTATTGCTGTTCTGTATCGCGATTGTAGGCGGTCTGATCGGTTTCTTCTTCTTCAATAAAAAGCCGGCTAAAATCTTTATGGGCGACGTCGGCTCGTTGGCATTGGGTGCAGGCCTCGCGGTTGTGTCTTTGGCGTTGCATCTGGAGTGGTCCTTGTTGCTGATCGGCCTTGTTTTCGTCATCGAAACGGCCAGCGTCATGCTGCAGGTCGGCTCCTTCAAGTTACGCGGCAAACGCATCTTCAAAATGTCTCCGATCCATCATCATTTCGAAATGAGCGGGTGGAGCGAATGGCGCGTCGTCCTGACTTTCTGGACGGTCGGTTTGATTTCCGCTATCCTGGCCTTGTGGTTGCTCGTCTAAGTGAAGGGAGAAAAACAGATGAAAACAAATAATCGATTCGAAAATAAAAAGGTATTGGTGCTGGGCTTGGCTCTCAGTGGGATGAATGCTGCGAAACTGCTCCTGGAGCTCGGTGCAATGGTCACAGTCAATGATGCCAAGGAACTGAACGACAATCCGGATGCAAAGGAGTTGATTTCATCCGGCATCAAAGTCATCGCCGGATCCCATCCGATCGAGTTATTGGATGAATCTTTTTCATTCATGGTCAAGAATCCGGGCATCCCGTACAACAATCCGATGGTCAAACGTGCGCTTGAATTAGGCATTCCCATATTGACGGAGGTCGAGTTGGCGGCGGAAATCCTGGAAGGCCGCCTGATCGGTGTGACAGGCACGAACGGAAAGACCACAACTACTACGATGATCACGGAACTGTTGAATGCGGGCAGAAAAATAGGCAAAGCCTATAAAGCCGGCAACATCGGCGTTCTCGCATCGGCAGTGGCGCGGGTGGCGACTGAGGACGATGATGTCGTGATGGAACTGTCCAGCTTTCAATTGATGGGCATCGAAGCGATGCTGCCAGCCATCGCCGTCATTACGAACATCACGGAAGCCCATCTGGATTATCACGGCGACCGCGAAGAATACGTAAAGGCGAAGTGGCGCATAACCGAAAATCAGACAGCCGAAGACCATCTCGTTTTGAATTGGGATCAGGAGGAATTGCGCGCCTTGTCCCAACTTTCAAAAGCGCAAATCGTCCCGTTTTCACGCACACAGATTCTGAAGGAAGGGGCATATGCATCAGATGGTTCGCTGTATTTCAAAGGCGAAAAAGTGATGGATATTTCCGATTTGAGGGTTCCAGGCGAACACAATATCGAAAATGCTTTGGCTGCGATTGCTGTGGCGAAACTGTCAGGCGTAGCCAATGAGTCAATCGTATCAGCTTTCCACCTTTTTTATGGCGTCGAGCACCGGATGCAATTCGTAGCCGAACTCAACGGAAGAAAATTCTACAATGATTCGAAAGCGACCAATATCCTCGCGACCAAAACGGCTTTGAGCAGTTTCCGCACGCCGGTCGTCCTGTTGGCGGGAGGACTGGACCGTGGGAATACCTTCGATGAGCTTGTCCCCTTCCTGGAAAACGTGAAGACGCTGATCGTCTTCGGGGAAACGGCAGAAAAATTGAAAGACGCAGGCGAAAAAGCCGGCGTCAAAGAAATCGTGGTGACGGAGAATGTCGCCAGTGCGGTTCCGATCAGTTACCAGTACAGCGAAGAAGGCGATACGATCCTGCTTTCTCCGGCCTGCGCGAGCTGGGATCAGTACAAAAATTTTGAAGTGCGCGGCAAAACATTCACGGATGCAGTCCATTCCTTGGTCAAAGCCACGAGTGAGGAGGAGGGTTCTCTCTAGAGGACCTATACAATCATGAGAATAGTATTATCCGGTGGGGGAACAGGCGGGCATATCTACCCGGCCTTAGCGCTCATGAACCGAATCAAAGAAAAGTATCCCGACAGCGAATTCCTTTACGTGGGCACCGACCGCGGTCTGGAAAGCACGATCGTACCAAAGGCCGGTGTTGCCTTCAGATCCGTCAAGATCCAAGGACTGCGCCGGAGTTTGTCGCTCCAGAATCTGAAGACTGTCTACTTGATGATCAAGAGCATTTCGGATTCGAAGAAAATCATCAAGACATTCCAACCGGATGTCGTAATCGGGACGGGTGGCTATGTTTGCGCACCTGTCCTGTATGCTGCTTCCAAATTGGGCGTGCCGAGTATCATCCACGAGCAAAATTCAGTCGCAGGTGTCACCAATAAATTTTTGAGCAGAGTCGTGGACCGCATCTGCATTTGTTTTGAAGATGCCCGCGCGGATTTCTCCGCTTATCCGGAGAAGCTTGTTTTCACGGGGAATCCCCGGGCGCAGGAAGTCGCCTCTCTGAAGGAGAGTGCTGACCTGAAGGAATATGGATTACAGGAAGGCGTGCCGACCGTTTTGGTTTTTGGAGGCAGCCGGGGAGCCAAAAAGCTGAATGAATCTTTCGCGGCCGCTTACCCGCTTTTCAAAAACAAGCCCTATCAAGTGCTGCTGGCTACCGGCGAAGTACACTACAAAGCGGTGGAGCAAGAAATCAGCGCGCTGAAGGACCGCTTGGATAACGTCCGCATCGTGCCGTACATCCATGATATGCCGAAGTTGTTCAAACGCACCGACCTGATCGTATCGCGCAGCGGCGCGACCACTTTGACGGAAGTGATGGCGTTGGGATTGCCGAGTATTTTGATACCGAGTCCGTATGTCACGAACAACCATCAGCAAAAAAATGCCGAAAGCTTAGTGAAGAACGGGGCGGCCGAAATGATCCTCGAGCAGGATCTGCAGGCCCGATCATTGTTCGAAGCCATCGACGAACTGATGACCAATGAAGCGGCACGCAAAGAAATGGCTTTCCAAGCCAAACAGATGGGCATAACGGATGCATCGGACCGGATCATCGATGTCATCCTGGATCTGAAGAAGTGAGGAAAGGAGGGAGGCCAGATGGATTTCGGAAAAATCCGGCAGAAGCTGAAAAGTAAGAGTTCGTCGGAAGGGACTCCCTGGCAACGCGCGACTGCTGAATTGGAAAGGCAACGCAAGGAGCAGGAAAAGTTGCATACCACAAAAAAATCCGGCATGCAGGATTTTCTGGAAGGGAAAAAAGCGAAGACGAAGACAAGCAAACGTCTTCCCGAATCCGCAAAAACCGGCAACCGTCAAGGATATCTTGCCTGGTACGGCATTTTCCTGATCGGGGCGATCGGCAGCGGTTTTCTGATCTCCCCATACGGAAAAATCAAGGACATCTATGTGGAAGGGGCCGAAGCTGTTCCGGAGCAAAACATCATCGATGCCAGCCACCTCAGCGGGAAGCTGACAGCATTGGGTGCCGTCTGGAATGACGAAAAAATCGATGCCTACATCACGCATGCGTTACCCCAGATCAAAGCAGCCGAGGTGACGCTGCGCGGCCTCAACGATGTCACGATCCATGTGACGGAGCACGAAACCATAGTCTATGTTTATTCGGGCGGCAGCTACTACAATGTCCTGGAGAACGGCACAGTGGCGGATACGGAACTGAAGGTTCCGATCGGGAACAACCCGATCATCACAAGTTTTGAAATGAACCAGAACCTGGACGACCTGCTCGAACAGTATATGCAATTGACGGACAGTGTCCAGAACAGCATCTCTGAAATCAAATATACCGGAACGGAAGAAAATCCATATGCAATCACGGTATACATGAACGATGGGAACGAAGTGAAAGCGATCTTGCCGTCATTTGCCGAGAAGATTTTGTATTACCCGGACATCGTGAGCCAATTAGGCGATACGAAAGGGATCGTCGATCTTGAAGTGGGTGTCTACTTTACACCCTTTGCGCAGCCGGCGGAAGAGGAAGCGCCCGCTGCAGCAGATGCCGCCACGCCAACGGAATGAAACGAAAACAATAGGATTGACTTGCACTCAATCCTTGAACAATGATCCCGGTCATTGTTGAGGGATTGAAGAAATTTGTCAGACTTCCTTCTGATAGAATTATTTGTAAAAATCTTCGTAAATGAAGAGTTATTATGATAAAATGATAAGGTATAGCTTTCTGGCATCACGTATCAGTAACCGACAGTTTTCTTCGGAACAATGCGGATGTTTACACAAGCCATTATGTCAAACGGAGGTTTCAATAAAACCATGAAGAATTCAGGAATATACGTCAGTCTAGATATTGGAACCACTTCAATAAAAGTTGTAGTCGCAGAATATGTGAAAGATCAAATGAATATTATTGGAGTCGGGAATGAAATTTCCAAAGGTCTTAGCCGTGGCGTCATCGTTGATATCGATGAAACGGTCGAATCAATCCGCAGTGCAGTCAGTCAAGCTGAAAGAAAAGCGAATATTCAGATATCAAACGTCATCGTAGGCATACCGAGCAATCAGATCAGCATCGAACCTTGCCACGGGATGTATGCAGTCGCAAGCGAAAACAAGGAAATCACAGACAAGGATGTCCAAAACGTCTTTGCTGCCGCAAAAGTCCGTTCCGTTCCACCCGAAAGAGAAATCATTTCCGTCATCCCTGAAGAGTTCATCGTAGACGGGTTCGATGGCATCAGAGACCCGAGAGGCATGATCGGCGTGCGTCTTGAATTGCACGCAAGCATGATCACCGGTCCCAAAACGATCATCCATAACATCAAGCGCTGTGTGGAAAAAGCGGGTCTTCACATCGAAGATATGGTTGTACAGCCATTGGCCATTTCAAGCGTAGCGATGAATAAGGGCGAGCGCGATTTCGGTACCATCCTGATCGACATGGGCGGCGGCCAAACAAGCGCCTCTGTCATGCATGATGATCAATTGAAATTCGCATTTGTTGATCCCGAGGGCGGCGATCTGGTGACCAAAGACATTTCCATCATTTTGAATACGACGCTGGAAAATGCGGAGCGCGTAAAACGCGAATATGGGTATGCCATTTCCGAAGACACGTCCGATGAAGAATTTTTCCCTGTCGAAACGATCGGGAAAGAAGAACCAGTGAAAGTGGATGAAAAATATCTGGCCGAAATCATCGAAGCGCGTCTTGTGCAGATTTTCGAAAACATCAAACGCGCCTTGGACAAAGTGGAAGCGCGCGACCTCCCCGGCGGTATCGTTCTGACCGGAGGCGCAGCGGCATTGCCGGGCGTCGTCGATTTGGCAAAAGAAATTTTCGAAATCAACGTCAAACTTTACATTCCGGAGCAGATGGGGATGCGCAATCCTATCTATGCAACAAGCATCGGCCTGATCAAGTATGCCGCCGGTCTGGATGACATTTACCGTGTCGCCAAAGGAAAAGTGCAGGCGACAGGCAAAGTGATCCCTATGCAAGCGAAAACTGTGAAACAACCGACAGTTGTTGAGGAAGCGGCCTATGAAATAGAGACTTATGCCGATGAAGATCATTACGAAGAAAGCTTAGTCGGGAAATTAAAACGTTGGTTCACTAATCTGTTTGAATAATCACGCTGAACATAAAAAGAATGGTATGAAATAGGAGGAAATGAAATGGAATTGGAATTCGATTCAAGCATGAATGATGGAGCAAAAATTAAAGTTATCGGTGTCGGTGGGGCAGGAAGCAATGCCGTGAACCGCATGATCGAAGAAGGTGTGCAAGGTGTTGAATTCATCGTTGCCAACACGGACACACAAGCCTTGAATGCCTCAAGAGCGGAAACAAGAATCCAATTAGGGCCTAAATTGACGAAAGGATTGGGCGCAGGCTCGGTTCCTGAAGTAGGCCGCAAAGCTGCAGAAGAGAGTGAGCAACAAATCTCTGAAGCATTGGCTGGCGCAGACATGATCTTTGTCACATGCGGAATGGGCGGAGGTACCGGTACTGGTGCAGCCCCTATCGTAGCCAGAATCGCCAAAGACCTGGGCGCTTTGACTGTCGGTGTTGTGACGCGTCCTTTCACTTTTGAAGGACCGAAAAGAGGCCGCTATGCTGCAGAAGGCATCGCTGAACTGAAAGCCAACGTTGATACATTGGTCATCATCTCAAACAACCGTCTTTTGGAGATCGTCGACAAAAAGACGCCTATGCTGGAAGCTTTCCGCGAAGCGGATAACGTTTTGCGCCAAGGCGTACAAGGGATCTCAGACTTGATTACAGCTCCAGGATATGTAAACTTGGACTTCGCAGACGTGAAGACTGTCATGAAAGACCAAGGTTCCGCTTTGATGGGTATCGGTATCGCTTCAGGTGAAAACCGCACAGCAGAAGCAACCAAAAAAGCAATTTCTTCCCCATTGCTGGAAGTTTCCATCGATGGCGCAGAGCAGATCCTCTTGAACATCACGGGTGGATCAGACTTGACGTTGTTCGAAGCGCAGGATGCAAGTGACATCGTAGCGCAAGCTTCATCATCCGAAGTGAACATCATCTTCGGTACATCCATCAATGAAAACTTGGGCGACGAAGTCATCGTTACAGTAATCGCTACAGGGATCGACGAGAAAAAAAAAGATGAAAAAAAAACTGCTAATCGCGGCGGAAGTGCCTTTAAGGGGCGCAAAGAAGTAGGCAACGCACCTGCATCGTACCCGGAAAAACAACTTCCGAGTGAAAGAGCGGAAGAAAAACCAGCCAAAGACCTGTTCGGCGACTGGGATATCCGCAGAGACACAAACGTAAGGGAACAGGCACCGCAACCGGTCCATCCTGAGCCGGAAGACTACTCAGTCAAACAAACAGAAGATAATTATCCACGTTATTACGAAAATAAAGAAGACAAAAACGGTGGAGAGGATTCACTGGATACACCACCGTTCTTCCGCAAGAGACGCAGATAAGCATGACCATTGAACAGAATTGCCGGAAAGTTGAGTCCGCTGTGGAAGCAGCCTGCTTGAAAGCCGGGCGCAAACGGGAAGAGGTGATGGTCGTAGCCGTCACGAAGACGAAGCCTGTGGAGCAAGTGGAGGAATTATACCGCTTGGGTTACCGCCACTTCGCAGAAAATCGCCCCGAAGGTCTGCTCGAAAAGCAAGCGGCTCTTCCGCAAGAAGACATCAGCTGGCATTACATCGGTACCTTACAGACAAGGAAAGTGAAGCAGGTGATCAACCGGATCGCCTACTTCCACGCCTTGGATCGACCGTCACTGGCGAAGGAAATCAACGAGCGGGCGGAAAAGCCGGTTTCGTGCTTTGTGCAAGTCAACGTTACGGGTGAAAGCTCAAAACATGGGCTTTCTGCATCCGAAGCAGTGCCTTTCATCAAAAGGCTGGAAGCTTTTCCGAACATACTCGTTGTCGGACTGATGACGATGGCACCCATTGATGCAACAGACGTGGAGCTGCATCAATGCTTTAAAGATCTGAAAATAATGCAAGAGCAAGTAGCGGCGTTGAACTTGCCTTATGCCCCATGCACGGAGACAAGCATGGGCATGAGCCAGGATTATCCGACAGCGATTGCCGAAGGTGCGACTTTCGTACGTGTCGGATCGGCATTCTTTGCCGGAACCGAAGCATAGACGAAGAAGAAGTGAGGGGTCTTATGGGTCTGAAAGATTTATTCCGAAAGTACTTTGTCATTGAAGATGAAGATGACGGATATGAGGAAGTCGTTGAACCATCGACTGTCGTCCCAGTCCGCAGGTCTGAACGCAATGAAGAAGGGGCCCCGTCTTTGCGGAGCACCCAAAAAAGATCGACGAAAGCAAAGGTAATTCCTATGAATCAACAAGCAATGACCGAAAAAGCCAGCATCCATGTCGTGGAGCCCAGAGTCTATTCCGAGGTGGAGAAGATTGCCGATAATCTGTTGAAGAATCAGGCAGTGTTGCTTAATTTCAAAAGGATAGATGCGGAACAAGCGAAACGGATCGTGGATTTTCTGACCGGAACGGTATATGCGATCGGGGGAGAAATCCAACGCGTCGGCGATGAAATCTTTTTATGCACCCCAGCTTCAGTCGGAGTCGAAGGCGCACTGGCCGAAACACTGGAGGAAGAGCGTTCGTTCTACTAGAAAGGAAGCAAAATGACACAAACATTGATTTGGCTTTTACAGATTATCCGTTGGGGCATATCCGCCTATTCGACAGTCCTGCTGGTATACGCATTGATGAGTTGGTTGCCGGGAGCCAGAAGTTCCAAATTCGGCTATTTTATCGCCAGCATTGTAGAGCCTTACCTGGATATATTCAGAAGATTGATCCCATCTGTAGGCATGATGAGCTTCAGTGTAGTGGCCGGCATCCTGTTCCTGAATTTGGTGGAGTATGGAGCGCAGGTTGTTATCCTGTTCCTGATCAGATTGCTGAATTGACGGACATTTTTTCATCAAACGAAAAAGTGAGGGATTCGTATGCAAGAAGTTTATCAACATTTCCGCAAGGAAGAACAGCCGTTCATCGACAATGCCCAAGCTTGGATCACGCAAGCGGAGGAAACCTATACACCGTACTTGACTGATTTTTTGGATCCGAGGCAGCAGTACATCCTTGAGATGATGGTCGGCAAAAAAGGTGAAATCCATGTCCAATTTTATGGTGGTTATGAAGCGGCGGAACGCAAGCGGGCAATCATTTGCCCAGAGTATTTCAGTCCGACGCAAAGCGACTTTGAAATGGAACTTACTGAAGTTGTGTACCCATCGAAATTTGCCAGTCTGACCCACGGAAAAATATTGGGGACGCTGATCGGCACCGGCATGAAAAGGGAGCTTTTCGGCGATATCCTGTCTGACGGCATCCGCTGGCAGTTCTTGTTGGCGTCGAATATTGCAGGCTATGTGCATGCGCAAGTCACCAAGATCGGCAAAGTCAGTGTCCGCCTGGAAAGCAGGACCTACACTGACCTGATCGTACCGATCGATGATTGGACGATTGTGCATGACACCGTCAGTTCATTGCGCTTGGATACGGTGATTGCAGCCATCTACAATATATCAAGACAGCGCGCAAAAGAATTGGTGACCGGCGGAAAAGTGAAATTGAACTGGGCCGTATTTGAACGTCCCGATTTCGAATTGGGTCTGCTGGATATCGTTTCCATCCGCGGTTACGGGCGGATCCAGATAAAGGCTATAGAAGGCAAGTCCAAGAAAGACAAATGGCGCGTCGAATTTGGCGTATTGTACAAATAAGAATGACAAGAACGAAAGGTGTGCATAATATGAGCTTGACTCCATTAGATATTCAACACAAGGAATTCCCTGTCAAAATAAAAGGGTACGACAAAGAACAAGTCAATGACTTTTTGGATAATGTCACAAAAGAATTTGAAGAAGTCATCAAACAAAATAAAGACCTGCAAAAGCAGCTGAAGTTTGCCGAAGAAAAACTGCAGCATTTCAGCAACCTGCAGGATGCCCTGAACAAGTCGATCGTTGTGGCGCAGGATGCTGCCGACAGACTGAAGGAAAATGCGCGCAAAGAAGCTGAAATCATTCTGTTCGAGGCGGAAAAGAGTGCGGATCGCCTTTTGCATGAAGCCGCCGGGAAAGCGACAAAAATCAATGAAGAGACTGACGGCGTCCGCAAGGAAAGCCGCAAGTTCAAACAGAAGCTGCAGCTTTTGGTCGAGTCGCAATTGAACCTCATCATGAATGATGAATGGAATAACTTGTTGAACGCTTCGCCGGAAGGCCAAGTTTCGACGCCTACCTTGAATGAAGTGCTGTCCAACCGCACCCGCATCATCGACGACTTGGTCGCCAACTCTGATGATGCAGCCGAGTTCGAAGTCGGCGGAAGGTTGGCGGAAGAAGCAAGAGCTGAAGAGAAACTTGCGGCAGCCGCCGTGGAAGCTATTGAAATTCCGTAAAAAAACAAGTAAAATCTAGGTATTGAAGAATGGAACACCCGAAAAAAAGAAACTTCCAGCGAATTGGCGAATGGTGAAAGGCCAATAAGTCCCTCTTTTTTTAGGATCCTCCATGAGAATCTTTTTGAACAAACATAAGTAAAAAAGGTCGCCTGAACAGCGTTAACGGTTTGAATGAGGAAGCATGACAGCCTGTTCCGGCCGTTGTCGCTTTGAATTTGGGTGGTACCACGAAGACTTCGTCCCTTTGGAGACGGGTCTTTTTTTGTATGAAAAAATAAGTTTAAAGGGGATGGAAAATGTGAAAATGAAAGAAACCTTGCATCTTGGGAAAACAGCTTTTCCGATGAAGGCAAACTTGCCGGTACGCGAATTGGAATGGCAAAAAGATTGGGAAGAAAAGAAGATCTATGAAAAACGTCAGGAATTGAATGCCGGAAAACCAACGTTCGTCCTGCACGATGGCCCTCCGTACGCGAATGGCGCGATCCACATGGGGCACTCGCTGAACAAAATCAGCAAAGACATCATCGTCCGCTCAAAATCAATGTCCGGATTCCGCTCTCCTTTTGTTCCGGGGTGGGATACGCATGGTCTGCCGATCGAACAAGCCTTAACGAACACAGGCGTGAACCGCAAAGCGATGAGCTTGGCCGATTTCCGCAAATTGTGCGAAGACTATGCTTGGAAACAGATCGATGGACAAAGAACCGTCTTCAAACGGCTGGGCGTAGCTGGTGATTGGGAAAAACCTTACGTGACGCTGTTGCCGAAATATGAGGAAGCCGAAATCCGCGTGTTCGGAAAAATGGCGGAAAAAGGCTACATCTACAAAGGGCTGAAACCGATCTATTGGTCGCCTTCAAGTGAATCTTCGCTTGCGGAAGCCGAAATCGAATACAAAGATGTGAAGTCAGCTTCCATCTATGTGGCTTTCCAGATCAAAGACGGCAAGGGACTTTTGGATAACGACACTGCGTTCATCATCTGGACGACTACACCGTGGACTTTGCCGGCGAACTTGGGCATTTCCGCTAATGCTGCTTTCGACTATGTGGTTGTATCCGCTGACGGCAGAAAATTTGTTGTCGCTAAAGAATTGTTGAACACAGTCAAGGAAGCCATCGGATGGGAAAGCGTCGAAATCCTGCAGGAACTGAAAGGTTCCGAGCTGGAGTACATGACCGCCCAGCATCCGTTCTATGACCGCGAATCACTGGTCATGGTAGGTGAGCACGTAACGCTGGAAGCAGGTACCGGTTTGGTCCATACCGCCCCTGGACACGGTGAAGACGACTATGTTGTCAGCAAAAAATATGGCTTGGGAGTATTGTCGCCTGTAGACAACAAAGGCTGCTATACGGCCGAAGCGCCAGGTTTCGAAGGCGTGTTCTACGACAAGGCCAATAAGCTGATCACCGATTTGTTGGCTGAAAAAGGCGCTTTGCTGAAGCTGGACTTCTTCGTCCACAGCTATCCGCACGACTGGCGCACCAAGAAACCGGTCATCTATCGCGCGACGCCGCAATGGTTCGCTTCGATCGATAAATTCCGTCAGGACATCCTGGACGAAATCGAGAATGTCGAGTGGCTGCATCCATCCGGCAAAGTCAGATTGTTCAACATGATCCGTGACCGCGGCGATTGGGTCATTTCCCGTCAACGGGTTTGGGGCGTTCCGTTGCCGATCTTCTATGCGGAAAATGGCGAACCGATCATCACACCGGAAACGATCGACCATGCTGCGAAATTGATCGGCGAATTCGGATCGAACGTATGGTTCGAGCGCGAAGCAAAAGACCTGCTTCC
>Ga0194136_1000303_pt1 | contig 26597 bp, 28 predicted proteins | sample TARM_MetaG_T3A_1_FD_134023 | JGI IMG/M metagenome (GOLD analysis project Ga0194136, IMG submission 134023) | Freshwater microbial communities from Pennsylvania, USA, analyzing microbe dynamics in response to fracking - TARM_MetaG_T3A_14 (version 2) | ecosystem: Environmental > Aquatic >...
CGGTCGCCGATTTGCCGAGGTGGCCGATCGGACGCGGCGGCATGACGCCATGGAGCGGCTGTTCGGTGCGCACCGCCTGCTTGAGCTCGGTGACGCGGACGTCCATCAGGCGGGCGGCATTGGTGACGCCGAGTCGTGTGTTGCGGAAGTCCGACATCTGTCCTCCTTGTCCATCGGTCCTGGGGGTAGCGAAGCGGTGTGGCTTCGACGCCGCCCTACTGTCGCTGTGATCGTGTTTTTTGCAACTGGGGCCGGCCGAAGAGTCGGCGCAACCACGAAGACGCCTTGGCGGGGCTAGCCGCTGACGAAGGTCGGGCAGGTGTCTCACCGTCATGGTGTGACCGCATCGCGGCGTCGAGGAGGTCGCATGCTGCCTGCCATTGCTGTTTTCGGGCGACCCGGCTCAGGGCATAAAGCTGGTCCGCCACCGTCGGGTCTGCAGCCCCCTTGCCCGGGTAGGGAGAGATGCTGCCCACCCAGTCGGTGACACCCTGCCGTGGGGACTCACGAAAGGTGATGGGGCGCATGGGGAACTCGCGAACCAGGTGCAGCGAGCCATCAGGGAGGACGTCGAAGATGTGCGTGATGCCACCGCCGAGCCCTGCCGGGGTTCGCCCATCCCCGGGATCTTGCATCGGATACCGGTGCCGTAGATGACGCAGCACCTGACACGCGCCACTCGGTATGTGCGCCGCTCTCTCTCGGGCAAGGGCAACGGCATCGCGCAGAAACGCCACGTCCTGGATGCTGGGCAGATCATCACGATCGTGGCCACTGACCGAATACGAGATGCGGATACCTCGGGGCCAGGTGGCGGGAAGGTCGGAGGGGAGCGTCTGGAGCGTCGTCATGGCGGTTACATCTGGTGGCTATGCCCACCAGTATGCTTACCGAGCTCGGTGTGCCGAAGTGACAGCGTGCCCTTGAGGGCACTTCTGGGGTAGTACGTCATTGGTCGACGCATCTTTCGCCTCCCGCTGACACTGCCTGTCTCGAATGCTTGGCCTCGCCAAGACCACCGCTTGCCGCGGTGGTGGGCCCATGCGTATGGCGTGCTATCCGCTCACCATCACCCTCGCCGGCCGCAGCAGGCGTTGCCCATGGCGGTACCCGGTCTGCAGGACCCGGGTCACCCGGTTCCTGGGAACGCCTGCATCGGAGTCCATGGCCACGGCCTCGTGCCAGTGCGGATCGAAAGTTCTGCCCACGGCCGGGATGACCTCGATGCCATGACGCGCCAATACTTTCCGCTGCATGTCGAGGATCAGCTCGATGCCCTCACGGTGGCCGGCATCGCCGGGGCTGTGCATGGCATCCAGGGCCTTCTCGAGGCTGTCGAGGGAGGGCAGCAGCTCGGCGGCGATGGTGGTCGCGTCGGCCGGCTCATTGGCCTCCTCCTCCCCCTTGCCACGCACCTCTGACGGGTCATGGTGGGCCATGCGGTAGACCAGCTTGCCGCGCTGGGCATCCCCCCGCTGATAGCCGCCTAGCCCCTTTTCCTCGACCACGCCGAATAGATCCACACCGAAGCCGGTCAGTGACGTGGGGTCCTGCTCATCGAGGGTCGGCAGTGGGTCCTTCAGCTCTCCATAGCCAATGTGGCACACCAGGTCTTTGCCGCGGATCTCGAAGCGTTCATCGGGCGTGACCGTGACGGTGACGTAGAGGTCTCCCGGCTTGCCGCCGTTGAAGCCGCAATTCCCCTCGCCCTGGTAGCAGAACTGCATGGCTCGGTTGTCCCGCTGGCCAGGGGTGGGCTCCACCGAGAACGTCTGGGTATGCCCTACGCTGCCATGCCCCTTGCAGCTGGCGCATCGCACCTGGCCGTAAGGAGGTGGGGCCTTGAGGATGCCGCTCCCCAGGCACGTAGAACACAGCCATTGGCGCGTGCATTCGAACGGGAAGGCTGGCGCCAGAATGGCGTCGCGTAGGCTGATGGGGAGCGTGACATACACGTCGGTGCCATCAATGGGCTTGGTCATGAGGTCCTCGGTTCCCTGTGTCGTGGTGTCCTGCCGCGCTGCCGGGCGTCTGGTTCGTGGCCGGCCCCGCAGGCGCCGGGCCGGCCGTCCGGGATCAGGGGTGCGCTGTCTCACCCTCTATCGCGTCTTGTCCCGACGTAGCGCCGAGCGTATCGCGAGGATCGCTGTCCCCTCCTGCACGACCCTCGTCTTCATCAGCAGGCATGGTGCCAGAAGCGGACGCCACTTCGCGCTCAGCGGCAACCTCATCGCCATCGCTGCCGGCTGGCGCCTGCTCGTCCGCGCCGGCCGAGGCGTCGGTGGGATCGCCCTCCCCTGCCGCACGCTCTTCGTGTGTTTCATCCTTTGCCGGCGTGGCCTTGGCTTCACCCCCGAGCGCCGCGAGCATCTGCTCGATGATGTGGGCCAGGGCATCGGCCATGAGCACGAAGTCCGTCTCCAGCCGGATGATCGCATCATCGTCATCCTCGGCGTTGTTGGCCTCCTCGATCAGCGCGTCATCGAAGCGCAGGCTCTTGAAGGTGAAGTCGTCCTGCAGCACCAGCGCAGCCTGCCCCTCCAGGGTGATGGCGATCTTGGTCGCCTGCCGGCCAGCCTCGACCATGGAGCGCACCTCATCACCCTCCAGATCGGCCTGACGCGCCGTGAAGCTGGCGTCGTCTCCCTTGGACCGGAGTTGGGCCTGGTCGCCCAGGATCAGCCACGCGGGACGGCTGTCGGGCTCACTGAGCCAACGGGTCATCGCACGCACTGGAAGTTCCTGGGTGGCGAGCGGAGTCACCTTCAGGCTGCCGAGGGTCTCGCGCAACAGGTCCAGCACCTCCTCGGCGGCCTTGCGGCTGCCGGCATTCACGCAGAGCAAGTCGCGGCGGGTATCCCACCACAGATCCACCTTCTTGGAGCGCACGAAGGCCCGAGGCAACAGTTCCTCGATGACCTGCTCCTTGATGGTGATGCGCTCCTGGCGGCGCAGCTTGCGGCCCTCGCGCTCCTCGATCTCGTCGCAGCGCTCCTCGACCTCTTCACGCACCACGCTGGCCGGCAGCAGGCGCTCCTGACGCAGCGCGGTCATCAGCCGGTGTCCCTGGAGTTCGTGCAGCAGCATGTCGCTCTTGCGACCTGCTGGCGCCGTCCAGCCCATGCGCTTGGGGTTGTTCCCCTCCAGGGGGCGGCTCACATGCTCCTCGAGGGCGGATGCGAGGGCGTCGGCCGCCAGTTGGGGCGGCTGGTGAATACGATAGAGGATGGCTGTCTTGAACCACATGGGGCTCTCCTTCATTGCGTGGCAGGCCCTGGCGGGGCGTCAGGTCTGAGAAATACGGTTGATCGGCTTTTGGGGGGTGACCGGCTCGCCATCCCGAGACGCGCCCAGCAACGGCTTCTGCCCTTCCTCGATGTACCAGGGCATCACCGTGCCGCATGCGTGGCAGACCTTCTCGTTGGTGCTGCGAAACAGGCGTAGCACGTCGCTACCACAGTCCCAGCAGTGCTTGGTCGAGACCTTCATGGCGCATGCTCCTCAGGGAAGTGGATACCCCTGGGCGGTGGCCCGATCCAGGTCGTCGAGGTGTTTGCGCAGTGCCGCCGGGACGGTGTCGATGGGCGCCAGCCCTCCACGTTCCTCCGACTCGGCATCCAGCAGCTGACGATACGCATCGCGCCACTGACAGAGCAGGACCGACATGGACCGACGGCTCTCCTCGATCTGGGCGATCCTCCGGTTCGATGCGTCGAGGGTGGGGCTTAGGGTGACAATGGCACCCTCCGGTGAGCCCAGCATGCAGGCCTCGAGCTGTGTGCGCAGCGTGTCGGGGCAGGCATCCAGATCGAACGTCACCAGAGGCTTGGGGAACTGCGTGCTCATGCGAGTGCTTCCTTCTCGGTGTCAGGGAGTGCGAACCAGGGGCCGTAGTCGCGGGTGCGGCTGTACCCGAGGCGGTCCAGATGGGCAGGCAATGCCGACTTGGCACTGCGGTCGGTGGCGTAATGATGCCCGCCGTGGCTGTTCAGCCACTCGAGGATGTGGTCGATGTGGTGTTCCTTGCCGTCGGCCATGAGCGTCTCGATGGCGGCCATGGTCCGCTTGAAGGGGGTCATGAAGGTCGTGGCGCCGCCCCGCGCTCCGGGCGTGGCGATGCGGGTATCCGGCTTCAGCTGGGCGATCAGGGTGGCCGCTGCGCGGCGAGAACCCGGCTGCAGTGTCGGGGAGATCTCCTGGTACAGCTGGTAGCGTTGCGGCGTCAGGTCTACCCCGCCATCGTGAGGCAGTCGCATGGCCGGCTCCTTGCTGATCGTGATCAGGCCGAGGCCGAACTCCTTGATCAGGTGGCAGAGCAACTCGCTGCGTCGCCCTCGGGAGCGCTGGACGACGATCCAGATTAGGTGGGGCATGCCGCTCTGCTCGGGACGGGAGTGCCAGCGCCAGCGTGAGGCTTGTTCGACGACACCCAGGGTCAAGGAGCGCTTGCACTCGATCACCTGGCAGATGTTGGCGCGGGTGGCGATCAGGTCGGGCCGCCCGGGGAACGACTCCAGCACCACCTCGGGGTAGCTCTCCCAGCCGTGATGGTCGAGCCACCTCTGCGCCACTGAGGCGATCTCGGTTTCCGTCATGGCCCTGTCGAAGGCGCCCTCTTCCTCACCGGTGCCGGTGAGGCGAAGGGGGCTCAGCCAGTCGATCATGTCTCACCCCCGCGGGCTCGCTGGCACGACGAGGCATCGTCAGGATGGGCGGCCTGCGCACGGCGGATGCCGGTCACCGGCCCTGACCACTCCAGGGGTTGCCAGTTGGGGAGCAGCTCGAGGTTGGTGAAGCGCGGGCTACGAGCGGGTTCGTCCATCAGCTGGGCCCCTATTCGACGCACCACGACGCGATGCTCGGGCGGGTCGCGGTGCACGATCAACTCAACTTCCGCGATGACAGGTGAGGGGAAGTTCCAGCCGCGCACCCAGTAATGGGCATGTCCGCCGGCAGCGTGTACGGCGTCGACGTCCGGTGGATAGGGCGACCACTCGGCATCCCGTCTCTGCCAGGCGCACGTCGCCAGCATGGCTGGATCTTGCTCAGCGATGGGCATGTTTCGGTTCACCTCAGCCTCCGCACAGGTCTCGGGCCACACCAGATGGCATGAGGGCTACTTTACGGATATCGGCAGAGATGCAAGGGGGGTGGTGGTGCCTTTGAAGGCCGGAAGAGAGGAAATTGTAACGCGCCCGCCGTCACTCAAGAGGTGTTCCGCATGCGGAACACCCTGGAGGGGCCGAAGAGGGATGGCGCCAGAGGATGACGCGAGCGATCAGGCCCTGGCGATGGTCGGGGATCACCACCGCAGGGCACGGCGATCAGAAGAACGTGTTCCGCATGCGGAACACTCGGTAGGCGAATTCAGTTCAGTGGAGCGACACCACCGAATCATGCCTCGCGGGGGGATAGTGGGCGTCGAAGATGTCGTCCCGTCGGCGAGCAAGCGCCCTCTCCTCTTCGGCCGCAGCCATCTCCAGCTCCTCCTGCGACATGCCATACTTGTCGGCAATATCGCTCATGGTCAGCTCGGGGGGCTGAGAGGGGGCGTCGGGGAAGATGCCGAGCAGTTCGGTGATGGCACTGTTGGATGCCACCTGGCCTTGAAGGCGGTTCGACGCCACGCTGCGAGCGGCGAACACTTCGAGAAGCGCCAGTTGGACACGCTTGGTGTCGGTCAGGTCCCTGGCACGCAGGGGCACATTGCCACCGCCGAGGAGCTTCAACGCGTAGACCCCCAGGTCACCAGCATTGGCGACGCGCAGTTGTGTAAATGCCTCGATGATCTCTTGATCAGAGAAAGGAGACCGCTCGAGGCCAAGGGACGCCTTGCATTGAGAGGCAAGCTCCTCGTCGCTGTGTCGTCGGAACGCCTGCCAAACCTGGACGCGATCAAGGGTCTCCTTGTCGGTCAGGAACTGATAAGCCATTTCCTGTAAGAAACTAGCGGGCATGGTGGCTCTCTTGATTGTCGAATGACGTCGAGCAGTGTCGGGTCGTTCTTGATTCATTGGCCGTCTCCGCGGCTTTGGGCAGTAGCTGCCGTCCATGGTTCAACGGGCTCCGGCGATTACGGCGTGGGCCGGCGTGGAGGATGCGCCCTTGAGGAGATCGTCCGTCATCTCCTCGATTTCCTCGAGCATGAAACCGCCTCGTCCATTCACCCACAGGAACCCCTTCGATTCGCTGATGGCTGGCGCTTCGCCATGCCGCAGGCGGTAGGCGCGGATGTACTGCTCCACCACGGTATGCTTCGCAGAACGGCTCATGCTGGGTCTCCTAGCGTGCTCGGCTTATGACATGGGCAGATGTCACGCTAGCAGTGATCCCGATCAAAATGCCTTTCTAAGATGCCCTTCATGGGCGTTTTCAAAATAATAATAGTCAGATCTGAATCGGAATTTTTTAATCATAGTATTAAACGGGTATCCACTGAAACCTGTCGTTCAACGGAGACGGGGAAAGCAGGCGCCTGTCGTTCAACGGAGACAGTGGCCTGTGATGGTGATCCTGAGGGAAGCGTCATGTCAGGGGTACGAGGCGCGGAGCCAGGCCTGCACCACCTCCTCGGGGACATCGCCGTGCTCCTGGAGGTGACGAACGATGCGCCGCCGGGCAGCTCCCAGGCCGGCATCCGGGACCACCCCTCGTGTGGACTTGAGTTCCTCGATGATCAGGCCACCCCATGACAGGCCGTCGGCGATCCCCGGGAACTGCAGCATGGCCGTGAGCTGCATGGCAGACACGACCAGGCCGGTACCCAGCGTGATCAGTGCTGGGTTCTCCGGGCTCAGCCGCAGCGATGCCACGCCTGCCACCACGATGATGATCATGGCGCTCAGCACCAGGAAGCTGTCCGGACGCATGCGGACATGGCGATGTCCAAGATAAAGCAGGCGAAGACGCCACATAGGGAGGCTCCTTATCCGTTGGGTCGGCCGCGATTTAGAGGGGCCTCGATCGTGTGGACGGCGTCGAGTGCCGCTGGAGATAGCTGGCTGTGAAGCGTATCGCCAGGCTGTTGGATGGGCTCAGCGGAACCTGCCGCATCGCGGATGCCCTCTCGCCACTTCCAGGGCGCTACCGGCGCGTCATCCGCCCACAGGCCTCGTTCCTGTGCCTGAGCCTCGTGCTGGAGATCGTCGAGCGCCGCTGTCTGAGCGGTCGGTGGGTGAACCCAGGCGTACCCTTCACTGACGGCCCAGCCATTGAGCCATTCGTCTTCCAGGTACAGGTGCCCTACCGGACGCCCGCGTTCGTCCGCCCCCTCCTGGATGACCGTCACCACTCTTTCATGGACTCGCGTTAGTAATGCGTCAGTGGCGTTCTCTCCATGGGGTTGGTCCAACTCCGGAGCATCGATCTCGGACAGAGCGACTCTCAAGGAGTCCCCTAGCTCCGGGCAGCCAGCCTCGAGGCAGGTGGTGACTACCGTGATTCGGACGCTGTCAGCGGCGAGCACATGGGTAACGCGCCCCTCATAGGTCTGCCCGAGCACGGGAGTGACGGCCAGCGCCAGCAACGATGCTGCGATCCATCGAAGGGGATATGGGGTATGACTGATCATGCCAGTGTTCCTCTGGTGGCGAAGTGGCGTGGCCGAAGCCATGGCGCACAGAGCCAAAGTGGTTTCTCAGGTGTTCCGCATGCGGAACATGTCAGGCCTAGGAATTCCGCGGCAGACCGGTGGTCGTCGGGCGCCCTGCTCTCGTGTGGGTGTTCCGCATGCGGAACACCTAGGTGATGGACACCCGTGCAGTTGCTGTCGTGACAGGCCATCAAAGTGTTCCGCATGCGGAACACGGGAGGCGAGACGGAGCTCGCTCTTTCACCTCGTGATGACGCTCGGGAGGTGTTCCGCATGCGGAACACCTCCCGGGGATGCCGAGAGGTGTTCGGTGGTAGATGACGGGCTGTGGTCACTACAGGAGTCCGACGGCCTGCAGCCCCTGGCCGACCCATGCGAGCGGGGTCTGCATCTGCTCAGGCCACAGGTGGAACGCGGCCAGGGTGAAGATGGACCCGAGGACAACACCACTGAGGGACGAGCGCATAAGGAAGACTCCTGCTGCAATGGCCAGGCCGACGGGGGGAATGGGAAGCGCCATGATCACCCCTCCCCTTCTTCAGCAGCTCTGGCGACCAGACCCTTCATGGCGGCGACGAAGGCCTGGGCCGGCTGGGCGCCAGCCAGCAGCTGCATCTGGCCGGTCTGGTTGTCGACCACGACGGTTGCCGGCGTTCCAGTGATGCCCTGGGACCTGGCCATCTGGGTCTCCTGGTCGATCCGGTCGCGGTGCCGCCCTTCTGCCATGCAGGCCTGGAATGCCTCCTGGTCGGCACCGACGCTGCCGGCGAGCTTGGTCATATTGCCGGCACCGGTGCCGTTGCTGCCGGTCTTGTCGTAGATCTCCTGGATGGCGACCCAGAATCCCTTGTTGCCGAGCTGCTCACCGATGCACTCGGCGGCCTGGGCCTGGACGACGGAGGTGTCACCCAGCACGGTCAGGTGCTTGTACTCCCAGTTCACGTTGCCATTGCTGCCATCGACGATGGACTTCGGGGTGCCGTGGAACCGCTTGCAGTAGCCACACTCGGTGTCGGCGTACTCGACCAGGGTGAACCGGGCATCCAGGTCGCCGTAGATCCACTGGTCCTCGGGGGTCTCCTCCGCTGCCGCCTCATAGGGCGCATAGCGGGCATCCACTTCGGCCTGGCGGGCTTCTTCGGCATGGGCGCGAATGGAGGCACTGACGGCTTCCTGGAAGGCTTCCTGGCTAGTGAACTGCTGTGACTCGGATTGCTTTTCGACCAGCGTGGTGACCGCCTCGGTCAACTGGGACACGGCCTGTTGGGTGTCATCGGCCTTCTGGTTGGCACTCCAGGCGGTGTAACCGATGGCGGCAACGAGGCCGAACCCCACCGCCGCCCCAAGGGCAAGCGGCAGGGTCTTGATGGTGGGTGATGACTGGGACACGGAGCATTCCTTCTATAGGGGTTCAGGTGAGCGCCAGCAGGCTTTCGAAAGCGCCAAACGCGGCGCGGTAGATCAGGCTGTAGATGACTTGGGCGAGGACCCCGATGCCGGCCATGGTGGCGATCGCCACGCTGAACAGCAGAGGCTTGTGCCGACCGTACGCCAGCATCACCGGCACGGTGCCGCAGGCACCGATCACGGCGGCGGCCCACATCCCGAGGTCGGGAAAGAACAGCTCCTGCAGCGCGATGGCGAGCAGGGTCAGCGTGGCGCAGCGGCCAAAGGCCTCCTGCTCGGCGTCGGTGAAATCCAGGCGGTCATCGCCGGCAGTTTCCTTGGTGCTCATTGCTCTACCCTCCGGCCAGCCGTGCTGGCGATCGTGTTTGGTGTCGTTCTCCGGCCTTGCAGGATCAGCGTCCAGCCCTTGGGGAGTGCCTGGACCATCTGGCTGAAGGTCATCTCGTCGATCAGGTCGACATCTCGGCCCAACCAGGTGGTGATCACCATGGGGCGGAGTCGCTCGCCGGCCTCGATGCAGAACCACTGGCCCGACGTCGTGGCCTGCAGGCCTTTCTGATGACTCAGGGTGACGTAAGGAAACGCCGCGGTGAGTCGCTCGTGAAGCCGTTGAACGGCGACCGCTCGCTTGGCCAGGCTCCATTGCTCTGCATCCACCCCCCACAGCGCCATGTCGGTAAACGATGCCTGCTGAACTCGGTAGTCGAGCAGCCCGTTCTTGCGCTCCAGGAGTTCATCGACAAACTCCAGCACCTCCGGCCCCTGACCCTCCAGCAATGTGTCCAGTAGCCGCATTTCAGGTGTCGATCCGTTTGTTGGGTTCTTGCCCTCGATGATACGGATATCCACCAATACGCAAGGAGTCTGGACGTGCCCTTGAAGGGCTCTGTGACACGTAAGTACCGGGAGGGCGCTCATGCCCCTGCCGCCGTTCGGCGCATGGCTCGATGCCTGGCAATGACCTTGCCTTCGGGGAGCAGCCACACCTTGCGGTACCGGGGGTGGTTCTCGGTGGTGACGATGCGGACATAGCCGTAACCGGCCACGGGCTCGGGCCGGGTATGCGCGAGAATCGTGGCATAGACGGATAGCTGCAGCCGATCTGCGGAAGTCGTTCGGGCGTTGCGGCGCAGCTTGGTGTCCACCGGGACGAGCATGCCCTTGTGGTTGAGGAACACCTGGTCTGGCGTGCCGTGGAGCGCGACCGGGGTCTGGGTACGGATCGCCGACTCAGACATCACCAGCTTCCCCAGCTGGAGTTCTCGCGGCATGCGCTCCCGGGCGGTCCAGTGAACGCGCTTGCCGAATACGCGGCGACTGACGGCGTCGATCAGCGTGACCCCCAGCGCCAGCACCAGGAAGAGAGTGAACAGTTCAGGTCCCATGGCGATTCTCCTGTGGGGGCGGAGGCAGGCGTACCTGGTCGATGCGCCCGTCCGTCATGACGCTGAGGATCGAGCGGCTCAACGGAGCTCCGTCGATACGGTGGCCCCGGTACTCTAGCCAGGCCTGGTCACGCACGGGCACCACGCCATGCGGGATCTCGTCGTGGTCCCCAAGCCACATGCGCAGGCGCAGATCGAGGATGTCGCCGCTGTCGAGGGCAATCCAGCAGTGGGGGCTCACGACCGCCTGGCGCCGGCTGTCACGAACATAGCCACAGTAGGCGTGGTGAGGGATGCCCGCGTCCGTGAGCAGCAGGCTGAGGGCGTAGGTCATGCCGTCGCACTCGACCGGTGCGTCATCGAGCGCCAGCAGGGCACACTCGAGTTCGTCGAGCCAGTCGGCCTGGCGATCAGTGGCGGTAATAGATGCATTCATCTTGGTTTCCTCCCGGGGCTTTATAAGGCCGCTATGGGGACGTTGTAGAGACACACGTGACGGTGTCGTAGGCTCGCCTTCATGTGGAACGCCTGTACGGCGACTCCATAGTGTTTCTGTCGGCTCTGTATGGATGATGTAGCGGCTCTGCGGGCTATATTTGGCCGACCAGTTCAGTGGTTGTAGGGTTATGACCGCCCTTCCACGTCTCCACCGCCACGATCGTTCCCTGTTGTCCCTATGGCGGCTTTCTAAAGCCGTTGCATCGCCACTACGCTCCATGACTGCACCTTACGAGGTAACGCGAAACACGCAAATCGACACGGTTAGGGATTCCCTAACGGCTTTACAGCGTCTCTTGATTTCGACTCTCGCAGCGTGAGATGCGCGTGGGCTTTTGGCGGCGTGTTGTGACGACGCATAACGTCTTTGGATGGATGCTACAACGGCTCTCAAGGTGCATGGCGCGGCGCGTCAGTGGCGTGACGTGACAGAAGGGCGCTTCGGTAATGGATTATGGATGCTGTAACGGCTGTAGAGGGCGCGACGGAACACTGCGGAAAGCCGAGATCGTGAGAGCGGTGGCGGATGTGTTGCGATGGGTCACAGGGTGACGAGGAGCGGGGTGATGCGACGCGGTGGGGCATTGAGCGTAACGGGTGCCCGGGGAAGCAAGGCGATCAATTTTTGACCAGCGTGTCACGAGAATGCAGCTTGCCCGGATTGTCCTTGCAACGGCAACGGCTTACCGGTCTGTCGTGACAGCGTGTTCCACAGCCTTGTCCACGCAATCTGTGGATAGCCTCGGCGGGCAGGTGCGTACGATGACGCCACGGTGTCTCCTGGGGACATTCCCCGGTGCTGTGGTGCACCGTCGCTACGCCGCCACGGGGCCTGGGTGACGTTGCCGCAAGGTGCCGACGCGACAATGCCCGAGCCAGTGCGAGCGGGTGACGTGGGTGGCCACCCTTGCCCCTGGGCGTCGCTGCTGAGCGTGAAGCAGCTCCCAGTCACCTCGGCGCCGGCCGTCGCTGCAGACGCCATGTTCGGCTGCGGCTCCGAGCCGGGTTCTCTCACGCTTCGGCGCCAATGGTGTCTGCCGGTCACACCCCGATCAGTGCACGAGCTGCAGTCTGCCTCCTCAAGGCAGGGTCAGTGTCGGTACCAGGGCGAAAGCCGCAGGGGTCGTTGTTCTGATGCCATCCCGCGGAAGCGACAGCGCGTTGCGGTCTCAGCTCACGCGTGGAGCAGCTGCTGCCGAGATCGTTCGTTGCCGCGTGCCTGAGGGGCAGTGACGCGAACGACCCAAGCGGAGGTAGGCGCCATGGGGGGACAGGCATCGTGTGGTCGATGTGGCGGCATGCGGCGGCACTTCGTGACGTCTTCTGCGATGCGCTGGTGTGGCGCCGGGTGCAATGTCGCGGTACGTCGTCGAGAGAGTCAGGATTGCATCAGCGCAGCGATGTGGCGATGGCGCATCGAGACGTCGACGTTCGATAGGGGTACCCAAGGCGCGATGGACCGACGGAGCACTGACACTTGGGTGTTGGCGCCAGCTTGGCCCAAAGGCCCTGCGCTGATCGCTGTCGCCTCGATGACCCGTCAGTGCAGGCGTTGTGCGTGTTCGATGCGAGCGGATCTGCTGGCAGTTGCGACGAGAGAGACCCAGGAGATCAGGGAGAACCATGCGGCAGGGGAGATACGCCCGGATCAAACCGTCAGTGATCCAGGATAACGCCGGATGCCGCGTATTCGCGCTACAAGGCCCGTAGGAGCGTTCCTGGCGACAGGGTAGGGCAGAGGCCGGCTGTTGTGGAGATCGTAGCTTACAGGGGCCTTCCTGAAGGCCGGATTCGAGAGCTGAGTGGAGAATTTAGCCCCGCAGAGAAATGCCAGAGCCCTATCCCGATCCGTGACGCACGGTTCACCTGGGTGTGGGCTTACCGGTCGCGCTTATTCTGGCGAGGAGAAGTCTTCTCCCACTCAACGCTCTGTAGCAACTCAACAAGTTGAAGTCATTCGTGGCATCCGTCATACCGGTTCGCCGTTACATCATGGCAGCGTGAATAAATCACCATTCGGACAACCCCTGCCGATAACAGGGCATGCCGTAGGATATGGGTAATGCCTCGTTGGTGCTTCCTCGATTACGGTTCACGCCTATAAGCGATCGAAGACGATACTTATCGCCAATGTAACGTCAGGGCGGAGTGGGCTCATTGTTATATATGTCCGCTGTGATTGTACGAGCCGGCAACATCTATCGTCGAGACGTTGCTCCACACGAATGCGCTCAAAGTAACCAGACTGTGGAAGTAGGGCTGGGATGAGGTGGCTCATGTATGGCAATGATCATAAAGACTGCGCCAGTATCAAATTCATGAGGAGGGGAGGGGAGGGCGCTCTTAGTAGAGGTGTGGCACTATGTGTGACGTAACGATCAGCTCAGACGGGTGTAAGAGGGGGATAATAAAGGGGGGCTGACGATAGCCCCTTGATGTCATTACGTTTCACTGCAGAAATGCGTGGAAATGTTCCAGCGGTCACAGCATGGTGGTGACAAAAGCAACGCCCAGGATACAAACAGCAGCACCGGTAACAAGCGCCATGAAACGACGGTACTTGATGTTGGAGGAAGCCCCATCCTGCATGTAGCGACGTACCTCGGCGTCGAATCGAGCATGTTCTCGATTACCCGACTCAATGTTCATGGCTCTCCGGATCGTCATGTCGCCCGCATTCCCCGAAGGACTGGCAAGCGTTGTCGCAGATACGCTATGTACTGATGATGCAGCGTGATGTTTTGTCATGTCATATCCTCAGTCTACTTGTAGTCTTCGTAGCTCTGATCAACTACCTTCTTGTAGCGTCGCATCAAACGGCGCATCTGGGTGAGTAGCATTGCTCGCTCTCGCTGCTTCGCATAATGACCCTCAACATACTCTGCAAGTTCCTTCTCCCACGACGGGCATCGTGTGAATGTTGCCTTACTGTAGTTGGGATTATTACTGGCCGTACCCTTCGGCAGCTGCTTCGCGTAATACCGTCCCTTCGACGGACCAGAACGCGCTGGCCCTGTCGCTCGCATCCAGACCGCCTGCAACGTCCCGTCAATGACACGCACACGTGTCTGCAGCGTCGCGTCCTCGGCTCCCGATGCAAGCTCGTCCTGCATGTTGCTCCAGTACGCATCGCAGATCAGACGGGCGTGCGCCGCGGCCGCATAGAACTCGTGTTCGAGCAGCTTCTCAAGCTGCTGGATCGCCGTGGTAGACGATGCCCCGATGTCCGGTAGCTTCAGTGCGTTGTCCCCTGAGGACGAACCCTCCTCAGTGACACGTCGCAACTCCTCAGTCCTTACCACACGTCACCCCCTTTTTGGCTGTGGCCGCTGTCGCCCATTTTCCACCCATTCCTATCTCTTGGTAGACGGCTCAAGTCTACCATCGGAGAGGGGAAATCCAGAGACGGTGCAATTGCAAGCAGTCTACCAATGATTGGTAGATATGCCACTACCTAGCCCCATGTCTACCAATTTGGTAGGTAAGCAGGGTAATGGTTGCAGGAACAGGGGGTTGAAGTCGTGCGGGGCGGGCTATCGGGAGGTTGGTTGGCGAGGGGGGTTGGCAAGCGTCGCGATGGCCAGGATCACACCCTGGAGACGGATCAGCGTCCAGGAAGCACAGCTGTCATTGTACGCGGGCATACACCCTGTAACGGCTCTTAAAGGACGCTGTGCGGCAGGGTATGAGCTCTGGGCAGGCAGTACAATGTGCCCTGCAAGGACGCTGAGGCGTACATGGGAGCAGGGTCTTCCGTGCTTTAATGGACTCCTCAGGGATGCTGTAGCGGCTCTTGGCTGTTGCTAAATCCATCGGGTGCTATATAGTTGTGGGTGTGAGAGCGCGAGTGCGTAGCACTCGAAATGATGTAAAGGCATAACTTCCCATGAGGAGAGCTAACATGTCACAAGGTAGCATCGTCGGACTCGATATTGGCTACTCTAACGTTAAGATGGTTTACGAAGAGGGGGGTGTTAAGAAGAGTGTCATAATGCCAGCGGGTGCCGCCCCAACGGCTCAGTTTTCTAATAACCCTGGCGGAAACATGGCGGGTGGAGCGGCAGGAGCTGCCAAGCCAATCCAGGTCGTTATCGAGGGTGAATCATACTTCGCTGGAGTCGAGCCTGCTTCTCTCGATTCCTGGGAGCGAATCCTCGGGGATGATTACATCGACTCCAAACCGTATAAGGCGCTTTTCTTTGCGGCGCTGGCAAAAACCGGACTGAGTGAAATAGATCATCTTGTAACCGGGCTTCCTGTCAATCACTTCATGGACGTTAAATACAGGAATCGCCTTGGCAAGATGATGGAGGGCGAACACCAGATTGCACCAAAGAAGACTGTCAATGTTAAGAAGGTTACTGTGTTACCACAGCCAGGTGGGGCGTATTACCATGCAATCAATACCATCGATGATCCAGAGATCATGGAACGCATCGAGTTCGGTCGTTGCATTGTAATTGATCCCGGTTTTTATTCAGTGGATTACGTGACGTTTGATGAAGGTGCAATTCGCTACGGCTCCGCTGGAACCTCTCTGGAGGCCATGTCTCGAATCCTCCAGAGGGTCGCTGATGAAATCCATAAGGACTATTCGACACCTCCACAGATTCATAATCTTGAGAAGGCAGTCCGACTTGGTCGGGGTTTTATCATGCACATGTCGGAAAAGGTCGTGTTAGAAGAGTATCTGCGGCGTGCTGGATATGAATCTGGTTCGACTGCAATTCAGAAGCTCAAGAATACAATTCGACTCGATGGTGTTACAGCCGACGTCGTAATTATTGCGGGTGGTGGTGCTGAGTTTTATCGTGAGGCTGCCAAGGAGGCGTTCAATAAAGCCAGGATTTATGTCCCACAAGATCATGTCCATGCCGTTGCTGATGGATATTTCATTGCTGGAACTAGCGCACTCTGACCGTAGCTGACCACCCGGAGACGATCATGGCTCAAGACGATATGGCTCTTAATTGTCGCGTCCGCATAGACAAGAAGGTCCACCCGAGCTTGTACCAGGAGCTCGAGAGCCTTGGTAGAAGAGACCGCTGCGAGCGGCTTCGCTCGCTAGCCCAGCAGGGCTTGCTCGCAGAGGCGCTTGGGGTGGATGTGGTGGCTGCCGCTGCGGGAGGCGGCGCCCCGCGCCAGAAGCGGTCCAGGCGTAAGTCTGCCCCCGCGGCTGCTCAGCAGAAATCACCGCCTCAGCAGGCGTCGCACGACTTTGATCCTCAAGCTGTGGTGCCTGGGGAGCAGTCTTCTCACAATGGCGAAGGAAAGGGTGCGCCGGAATCTGATGTGGAGAGTGCTCAGGGAGCGTCTCGGAATGACGTACATCGTTCTGAGGAGGGCTCGCGGGAAAGGGCAGAGCCGCTGCGCAGCAGCTCACAGAGGTTGATGGGGATGGCAGGCATGCTCAGCCCGCAGGATGGTGCGGAAGATCCAGAAGAGTAGATGGCTAGATATGAGAAAGGGGCGCTGCCATAGGTGTATGGCGGCGCCCCTTTCTCGCGGCAGTGCTGTTGATCATGACGTCAGGTCATACAACAACAGAATCAGGTTGGGTCGGTCCGTGAGCATGACCCGCACAGAAGGGGCATTTCGTGGAGCATTCCTGCCGGATGGAGATGAAAAACTCCAGATCGCATGACGCACATTGCTCAAACATCGCATCGTCGGAACGGAGCTCCTGGGCGAGGCCATAGGCATCGTTGATCGTCACAAAATCGACGGGATGCCGATTGATCTCGGACTTCACCAGGACGTACGTATCGTAGGCCAGATTCAGGGCGTTGATGTCTACTGACATCAGGATGTTATCGCCACCATAACTGCGGTATGCAAGCATCAAGATCGTAACGTCTTCACGGTCCTCCGAACGCTTGATGATGCTTTGACCCTGGCGGATTTGTCTCCCACGAGGATTCTTAGCCAGGCCTTCGGCCGTCAGCTTGGATCTCAGCGTACGGATCGTTTTCATCGAGAGCTGTGTCTCGAGCTTCACAGCGTTGTTGATGTACCCGCGCATAATCATGTCACGCGCCGTTGCTACCTGGTCGAACTGTTCTGTTCCGAGTTGCATGATCTTTGCCCTTCAGCCGCGCCGCTCAAGCGACATTCTTCGGTTATCTGCGTTGGTTATTTCTTTAGTGTTATCCGGGTAACGCCGTGGATCGGGTCATGGCGTACGCCATTCGCTTTGTCAGTGCTAGTCGAGGGCTGGCATTGGCCACTTCTTCGATGATGCTCGACGCATATCTAAGCCGGAAAGATGTGCCCAGCTGTGAACCAACCTGCGTGAGCTGGTTGATCGATACCGTACCCGCTGCCTTTGCCACCCGATGGCTTATCCCGTAGCGCAATGTTGCTGTGTCCAGGCTCGTGCGGGCGCCAATGCCGACCAGGAGCCAAAAATGGGCTTCGAACTGACGGCGAGCACCCTGCGTGAGCAACGAGAGCGGGTCGTAAGGCTCGGCCAGAAGTTCGAAAAACGTCGTTTCGTCGAAGATCGGTAGGAACGAAGCCATGACCCCCGACGAGAGACGCTCAACCTGGACAGGTGATAGTCCGGCAACAACCTGTGCGAACTCGCGCTCGATGCCGAAGCTCTGGATGGTTTCCTCAGAGGAGCGGTTGGCGCACTGCTGTACTAGCTGCCAGAGGGTGTGGTCCCACTCCCAGAGATCCTGGTCATATCCGAATATGGAGAGGCCGCTCATTCTGACCTCCCGAGAACCCGCAGGATGTTTTGATAAATGGCGAGTATGCGTTGGCCATAATTCCGAGCACGCTCCTCGTCAGCCCAGTTGTGGTATCGACCTACACCGAGGACCAGGTCGCCTGGCGCAGAGTCAATGGCCTCACGAAGGATCTCGGCACCAACCCGCAGTCCAACTGAGGGGTCGAGGAGCTGGGTGACATCCTCTACACGATGGCCATGCCAGCGCGTATTGACCTGCATGATCCCAATGTCCACAGATCCATGCTGGGCAAGGTAAGCCTCTAGCTGCAGAGCAGCTTCCTCACGTGATTTTCCGTAGAACCCAGCTTCAGTGAGGACCCTCAGTGTGTATGGCCATGGCTGCAGCCCGCTGTCTGCGCCACGCGCAGATTCGGCAAGAGCCACTGAATAGAGCAGGGCCGGATCGAGATCGTATTCGAGGGCTGGAGCCTCGTACATGGTGCCGGCGAGCGATGCTTCCGCCTCAGGGAGAGAGGCAGGGCTTGCCATGAGCGTTAGCGTCAGGGCGAACGCCAATGGCAGACGAAAACTGCGTGTGTGGCAGCCGCCGCCCCCCCCCACGTGCGTGGGGGCCTTACCTGATTCTTGCAGCCGGGTGCTACCCTGGCCGACTACCTGGGAATAGGCCATTTTCTTAGTCCCTTCAGTGCCTGATCGTAATGCTGTTTTCAAGGCAATACCTACCTAGCCCGACAGCGGCGGGTCATTTTTTAGTTATTAAGCCTGTGGCTAGATGTGCTGGGGAAGCACTAAGTAAAAGGACGGAAGTGGGGCGGGAATGGATGCACCAACTCTCGTTCTTATGGCGATTATCTGAATTGCGAAAGGATCAACAACCCCGGTTTTGTAACAACGCGTAACGTTGTACAAGCCGGGCAGCACTGTACAGTAGGGATATAAGGTAAAATGCATAGTTGCCACTGAAAGCGGCAGAAGGAAGGGTTGGCTTATACAGGGTATAAGACCAAAGTATTAGGATAGGAAGAACCGGTCTGTTCCGGTAGAGCATGACCACGGACGAACCGCGTGTACTTCTTGAATCATGCCTGGAAGAAACCCTAAGCGATTTTCTGACACCTTGCAAGTGTGATGGGGTGGCCGGCCTCTTGCCTAGCGGCTTGCGTATCGGTGGAACCGGGTATACTGGGGGTAAATGAAGGGTAGGGCAGAGGAGTAGTCACCATGGAACTCATCATCAAGCTTGTACTCGGCGCGGCGGGGTTCGGCGGCATGTCCTGGTTCATCTGGGGCTCCGCATCCAGTCAGGACACTGGACTGGTGCTGATGGCCACGGTTCTCGGTCTAGTGGCCTTCGTGCATGCCTTCCTCGCGCTCGCCAAGATCATCCACTACAGCCGGTGGGGTGCTTCCATCTTCTGGATCGGCATGCTCTCCACCTTGGCCTATACCTTCCCACCCTTTGGATTCAGCCAGATGGGCTGGCTCGGCTGGGCGATCATCGCTTTCCTGGCAGTGGGGTCATTGTACATCGTCACCTACCAGCCAACCCCTGGTGGAAAGAAATCCAGGGCCAGCAGTGATTATGCGGCAATGGGGGATGGCGAGTATGACGTAGGAATCAACTGCAGCGGCTACCCGAGCGCGAAAGCGCTTAGACAGGGCCACTACTGAGAGTCGGAAGGAAGGGTAAAGAAAACGGGAGCCGAAGCTCCCGTTTTTCGTTGAGGCTATGCGAAGCCTTGAGGCGAGCCACCACTTGGCTTGCCGGTATCCCTGCTGGCAATCATTTCATCAGGGTCGCCAGATCCGGCGCTGTCCCGCTGAGATGGTTTCTGATTGGGTGGAGCACCATCCTCAGCATCGGCTGCGAATGGATCATGACCTGCCACCATGGGTTCACCAGGGCCGGCGTTGACCATCTCCGGAGGAGTTGGCGTGTCGGAGGCATGCTGAACACCTGCCTGCGGGGTGACAGCCGCGGTTGGCAACACCAGCTCATTTTCGCCTGTGGCCCTTGTCGGCGCCTCAGGGTCTGACGGCGTCGTCACTGCGGGGAGCTCCGGCGCGTCACTCGGAGGTGTCGCGGGGGATGCACCTGCCGATGAAGGTGCTGGCGAAGAGGGGGTCGCTGTCGGCTCGGGTGATGGCGCTTGCTCAAGGGGGGTTACGGGAAGCGGACTATGGTCCTGGCCGAAGGCCGCCCCACCACTGTGCAGGTCGTAGAAATGTTGTACCTCTGTCAATGTGGACTCGGCATGCTCGCCCGCTTGAGCCGCATTACCGACTCGACTCTGGATGCTGGCGATATTCTGGTGATCCTGCTCGTTGAGATCCTCAGCTCCTTTTCCTGTGTTGTGCATGTACTCGGCCTGGATCGCCTCTTGACCATGCTGCTGGTAGCGCTCTGCTCCTTCGCCCTCAATGAATTGAGACGCATAGTATTCTGATTGAGCTGGGCTCATACCGAGTTCGTGCTGCGCGTGAGACGACATCGCCTCATAGGCGAGCTGTTGGTGCTGTGGCGTGATAGCCCCACCGTCGTTCCCCAGCAAGGTTGATGCGGCCTCGGCCATAAGCACTCGGGCTTGATCCGGTTTGTCGAGTGATTCGAAATGTGAGTTGTCACCGTTCGCCCGAGCAACTGCGGCAAGCGCGACTTCTTCACTGCCAATGGAGTCCTTGTACGGGCTGAGCAGGGGGATGTCTTCAATAGGCGTCCCTTGTGCAAGTTCCGTTTGAATCGCTGTCATCTGCATGGGTGTGGTCGAGGACAGCGACATCAGGAAGTTACCCCCCATCTCCATGCCTTTATCGATCAGGCCGTCCATCGTGTGCTGCCGTGCCACCGCTTTGCCTGGGTCGCCTGCATCTTCGTTCAGCCTACGTTCGGCATCGGGCAAGCGCTGCTCAGCGTTGTCCCTGTAGAACTCTTGGGCATCCCCCTCTACCTTGCCTGACTTCTCATCGAAGTGACCCTGGATCGTCGGTGACACGTTGCTATTGTGTTCTTCAGCCGCTCCGGCATCGGGAGTGGCATTCATGGCCTGGCCCTGGAAGCCCCCAACGCTTGATTGGCCTGTCGGGCTTGAGCCGACACCTTGGATTCGTGAGCTTACATCGTCAGCAACGCGACCATCCATGGCAGGCGTCGAGTCGCTGAGACCCTGATTCACCGTCGCGTCGCCAGCAGCGCCAAAATCACGCCCCGTGGCAGAACCCACAATTCGCAGGGTGTCATTGAAGGCACCCATGTACTCCTGCGGGGTTTCATAGTTACTCTGATTGCTCAAAGCCTCGAGCTGCGCCACGACTTGGGCGTTAGCAGTTGGCATCCCATGGACGTCCTCGAGAACGTCCGCTCGCTGGGCCGCTTCAGCTCGGACACTACTGGGGGCATGCATCATGGAAGTGTTGAGCTGCTCCATGGCCTCGCGACCACCCGGGTTGTTCTGGTCCAGAATGTTATTGGATAGGTACATATACCCGTGCGATTCGTCGCTGCTGAAGTTCATCCCCAGCGACTTCATCTCGGTGTAAGACTGGGTGGCAGTAGAGGCTTCTTCTGCACTGGTTTGGATCTGCGATGCGTTTTGCGCCCCCCAGGTGGCCGTCAGCTGGTCCTTGTTCGCCTGAGAAAAGCTGTCCGTGAGCCCCTGTGTCAGTTCAGCGCGACTCTGTTCAGTGAAGCCGGCCTTGTTCAGGAAGCTATCTGCCTGGTCCTGCGACATTGTATAGCTGTTGGTATCAGCATCCTTGGTCAAGTTGCTGACCTCAGCGCCACCCTTGAAAAGGCCTGCTGGCAAGCTTATACCCCCACCAAATGCGCCTTGAGCAGCAAAGGCGCCCTCGATCGTCTTCTGATGTTGGGCATCGATACCGTACTGCTGGCGGAAGTCGGCGGCCGCCTCGCTCACGGCCGCGGATGACTGGCCGCCCATGCTAGAGACCTGGCTACCCAAGGCGGACATGCGTTCATAGGACTGGGTCTGGTTGCCGCCGGCAGAGAGTGAGTTCGATAGGGAGGCGCCGAACTTCTGCTGAGCCGACTCCATGTGCTGCTCAGCAGATTGCAGGCTAGAGCTGAGCTGGGAGCCGATCTTCAGCGAACCAACCGCCTGGTCGGCGCCGGTCGAGCGAAGCCCACTGGTGGGATCTTGTGTAGCGCTCGGCATGTTGGCCATCACCGCACCGTTGGTCATCGTGTCTGGCGTGGTCTGCTGCTCGTTCACGTGATCGGCACCTTGCATCCGGCCTGCCAGGCTCGTCATGGCATAAGAAGAGCCCGTGACCAACACCAGGGTGAGGATGGGCGTCGCGGCAGCCAGCATGCCCCCTGTGGCGATCCAGCTCTCGAGGATGTTGCTTGAGCGATCGAGCGCGTAGAACGAGTAGAGCCCCATGGTATCCATGCTGTAGGACGCCATCTCATTGGACGCCGACATGTAAAGGAACAGGTTGATAATGGAGAGTACCGGCATCCAGAGCTGGGTCCAGAGCAGCATCTGCCCGTACTTCGAAACGAGCTTGATGCCGAAACCACCAAGCACGATCAGGAAGGCCATGAAGGGCGTGATGGCGTAGACAAAGCCTTCGATGAAGGTGAGCATCGGCCTAACGATGCTCATGAACATCGATTGTTCTGCTGCCCACTGTGTGTTCCGCTGCTGAATGGCCTGGTTGACCATGATGGCGGAGGTGTAGTCCCGCATCTCCTGATATTTTCCAGCGGCAGCATCATAGTAGAGCGGCTCTATGATGGCGGTCTTCATGTAGTTCTGGGCAGAGCTGGCAGCTATACCAAGTGCTTGCATGGCATCGGTGATCTGGCCACTCGCCGACATGTAGGTGGGGTCGCGGCTCAGGACGGTCGCAACGGCTTGCTGGACCTGCGAAGTGTTCATCTGGTCCAGCATTGACTCCAGGACCATATGACCATCGCTGCAGTTGTAGTAAGAGCCGCTGGCATTCCCCGGCGTGTCATAGATCTGTGTGCCATATACGGCAGAGTTGAAACGCATTGCCGGCGTGATATGGGTTCGCATCAGATCGTCGATGGTTACCTCGCCACGGTCGATCTTGAGAAGCGTGCACTCCTGGATGTAGTTCATGATCGACTGGCGGACATTGACGTGCCCACCGCCGTTGGCATCATTGATTGCCTGAAATATTTCCGGGTCCGCCACGGTCTGACGCACATCATTGAGGAGCTTCAAGGCATCCGCGAAGTAGTTTGTCGTGATACCTGGTGCAATCGCGCCATAACCGGTCTCGAACATCCTTGTGATGCTGTAGCCGACGTTCGAGATGATCCCGCCGGCTGCACCAACACCTACGGGCACGTTGGAGACAACCCTGGCGTCTCCCGTGTAGGCATCTTCGACCACCACAGTAGTCGCAGGGCCAAAGGCACATGCGTAGATGATCCAGCAGACCAGGATTTGCTGGAAGGGGATCTTCTGGCCACCCTGGAAAAGCGACTGGAAGGCCATGATCAACACACCGATCAGCAGGCCCACCGCCACCATCTGCTCGAAATCGCCTGTCCCGGTGATCATCGAGATGGCGATCAGAATCTGTTCGAGGAAGGCCGAGTCACCGATTGAATAGATCGTGAACATGTTATTGGCCCCCGCCCGTAGACATCTCCCGCAGGGTGTAGCGTGCAACTCGGGTGTTCTCGATTAGGGCCGAATAGTCTCGGACCAGGTCATTCATGGTTCCATACTCGTTGGCCAGCATGGTGTATTCCTGACTGAGACGCGCAGAGGACTCGTGGAGGGAAGTAACGGCCTTGGCTGCCCAGTCGTTGTTGCTCGAGCCAATCGCTTGTTCGGCCGCCCGGAGCATCTCGGAGGCGATGCTGTAGGTGATGTTGAGCGCCAGCGCCTTCGAGCTCTCTTCGGCGAAGAGTCGAGCGGTGCTGGGGTTGGCGATCACCAGGTTGCGCAGGAAGGTCGCGGCGCTACCCGGCAGGTTGGCCATGAAGGCTTCTTCTTCATTGGTGAGAGCGCCTGTATTGACGCTCATCTTGCCGATAATGCCCGGGCTAGAGGCGTTACCGAGGAGCATGTCCTGGATGTGCTGACCGAACCCTTTGATGTTGACTGAACTGGTCGTGGAACCAGAGTCCATCTTGCACTCCGTGGTGTCGCCGCCACAGTCGTACATTTGCACCGTGCCGCCATCAATCAGATCGGAAAGGGTCAACTTGTTGCCGGCGATCGTGGTGATCGGGGTCTCACCTTCGTCTGTGGCTTCACCCACGATGATGGTGCCGCTGATGGACATGATGGCTTCCAGCAGCTGGACATCGCCGCCGTGGAACCAGCTCTGGACGCCGTGGCGACGGAGTTCTTTCCAGACGACGTTACCGAGCATCGCCTTCCGACGCGGCGCATCCACCTCCTCGAGCAGTTTGACGGTGGGTTTGCCACTGGACTCCGAGAAGCCGCTGAAGAAGTCATCCACCATGCCGGTGGCAGAGGCTTCGGTCATCCCCTTGACCTCGGAGCTGAAGCCCATTGCCGAGATGGTGTCGTTCACCACGCCCTGCGCGGCCTCGCAGGAATTGAGCATGGCGCGGTTAAGTGCCTGGATCTTCTTCTGGAAGTTCTCGATCCATTTCGCCCCTTGCGGGAACACGTTGTCGAGCGCCAGCTGGAAGACATAGCCCTGGGCGTTCGCGGCCACCGACCGCAGCAACTGGACCATCTGCTCGCTGTTGATGAAGCTGAAGCTGCCAAGGTGCATGTCCACGCCACCACAGGAGCCCTTCCAGGACGGCGGTGTTACGCGCACCAGCGATTCGGTCATGATGGGCACTTTGGTGGTGATTCGGCCCCCAGTGATCACCCCGCGACGCTGGGATTCCCAGACACCGGGAGGGGTAACGTTGCTCATGCCATCGAAGACACGGTCAAGCTGGTTCTGGAGACCACTGGCCGAGGCGGACAGCGTGCCGCCCATCAAGGCGGCGCTGATGCATGTTGCCAGCAGGGTCTTCCGAAGAGTGATCGTTCTGGTCATTGCTGCATCCCTCGCTGTGCGTTGGCCATGTGCTGGAGTAGAACCTCGGGCGGTATGAAGCCGGTTTCGTCAGTGATCCCCATCTCCTCGAGCGCAGAGAGAGGGGCAGACTTCGCCAGGCTCATGTCGGCGTTCGTGATCGGCCGCGTCCTGTTGAAGTCTTCAGGTGTGATCCAGCCCTGCTGAAGAGCCCCCAGCACGATCCGCTCCTGGAGGTCGGTGAGTGATACGGCCCCTTGAGCGACCGGGACGAAATCACCGTCCGGGGAGGCGAGATACACCGCAGGCAGCACCTGGACCCCAAGCTGCTCTGCATGTCCTGCATCGGGGCGCATGTTCGGGAAGGGATCTCCGGGCAAGTCCTTACCATCCATGCTGATGGGGGTCGTGACGAACTGCCGGTTCAGCTGAGCCAGGATCGGGGACATGGTGCGACATAGCCCGCAATCGCTCTCGTAGAAGAAAAAGACCCCCACTTTCTCTGCCAGGCTTGCGAGGATCTCTGTTCTAGCCTCCCCGGCTTGTCGGTCCAGATCCTGTGAGGCATACGTCGCCAAGGGCCGTCGTGTCGTCTCATCGAGCATCGGGTTGCCCAGACGAGCACGCTCAGCCACCTGAGCAAACTCGGAGCTCTGGTCCATGGCGTAGCGCTGCAGGTACAGGAAGGCCTGGACATTCTCGACGGTGGGGTTGTCGAAGGCCGCATCCATGTACTTCTGCATGTTCTCCCTTAGCCACTTGGCAGATAGCGGCGCAGGCGGTTTCGGCTCAGCCGACGCCGGAGGTGATGGCGACGTCGACTGTGCCGGGGGTGTCGTGGTGGTGACGTTCTGAGGCGGCGGGATGGGCTCGGGTTCGGGCGGCTCCTCAGGTTCCTTCTCGAGCTCTTCGTTGTAGAAGAACCATCCCTCGGCCTTGCGCTCGATGAAGCGTTCCTGAGGCTCTGCCAGGGCATGGGTTCCCATCGCTGTCAGATAGGCAGCAATGAGTGCCATAGCGATCGGTTTAAGGGTCGTGTTCATGGGCGACTCGCACGGATTTTCCGATTTGAGCCATGGTAGGCCGGTATGGCGCCAGTACCCCTGCGTCGACGTGCCCATGAAGGGCACAACCAATCAATGGGTGTTCCGCATGCGGAACACATGAATGGCGTTGTCTGGGTGGTGATGGGGGGCGCTATGCTGGGACGCGTCGGCGCTGCCGGGCCATGTGGCGCACGACGGCCTCTGCCTGTTCATTGAGCACCAGGTGCTCCTGAGCGCGGGTGGCGGCCACGTAGAGCAGGTTGATCTCCTGGTCACGGGCTTCGGCATCAAGGTCCGGACTAAGCACGTCTGGGAAATCGTCCATGAGATAGACCCACGGCCACTCCAGCCCCTTGGCTCTGTGAGCGGTGCAGAGTGTCACCAGGGGAGCGTCAGCAGCCGTCAGGTTCTGGCGGAGGCGGGCAAGGTCCTGGGGGAGGTTTCGGGAGGTGTCCAGAATCTTGATGGTGCGCAGCATCTCTGGGTCCTTGGTCTCTTCCGCCATCTCGACATAGTCCCGGAATGAGGAAAACTCTCGGGCAAGCCGCCTATCGGTGATCCGGGCCCGCTCACCTCGCGACAACCAGTAGGCGTTCTCCAGGGGGCACAAGGCGTATGCCTCCTCTCCACCAATTAGCGCCAGCGGTATCCCTTTCCTGCTGAAGTACATGGCCATCTGGATCACCCCCATGACGGTACGCGCCAGGAACGTGATTGGTCTGGGACATGAGCTGAGCCGGAAGTCGCTTGATGAAGAAACCCGATCCGCCTTGCCGAGCCCCTGGACTGGCCGCGTCTCACCCTTGAGCGCCAGCAGCGCGTTGGCCACGGCGGCAACCTGGGGGCCGAAGCGAAAGCTTTGCGTGAGGTATCGCCGCTCGGCTCCGGCCAGGGCGGCATCGTCCAGAGCGTCACGAGCACCTCGGAACGCATAGATTTGCTGGTGGGTGTCACCACAGATTACGAGC